>MDTG01059140.1_pt1 | contig 14059 bp, 13 predicted proteins | sample 811421 | NCBI WGS metagenome assembly MDTG01 (sample SAMN05326645, study PRJNA326480) | marine metagenome | isolation source: seawater | place: Pacific Ocean: South East | collected 2011 | reverse complement strand
CTAATTAGAAGCAAAAACTGGGCAGAACAGATTGATTTAAAGATTTTAATTCTTAACAGCCTTAAAGACAGAGTAGTTTATTCAAAAAAAACTTCTGAGATGGCTAAAAGACTTAAAAAATCAACAATAATTAATTTTAATAACTGCGAGCATGAAGTTTTTATGGAAAAAGATGAGTATAGAGTTAAGTTTTGGAGAGAATTTGATAGCTTTGTGACAAAAAAAATATAGCTCAAGTTTCAGGGATTAAATCAAATGCCAAAGAAATTCTTTTATGATCTGAATTAAACGGGACAGTATAATGAAAAATTGAAGAAGGAAACATTACAATATCACCTTCGTTTACACTAACTATTTTTTCTGGATAAACTCTATTATCAGATGGATAATTACCTCCATGTAAAGTAAATCCAATATCACCATCATTACTATCTTTTTTAGATGGTAATGTTAAATATATGCTTGAACTTAACCAACCCTCTTTGTGAATGTGTGGTAACAAGTTCCCTCCATTGTTCATTATAATAATCCAACCATAAAGACTGAATTTTTTGGGCCATTTTCTTATGAAATCATCATTAGAGTTACTGTAAAAATTTTTGTATAGGTCAACTTTTTGTAAGATGATTTTTTTTAGTTCTTGTATTGAATCTAGCTCTAAATTAAATAAGTTTCCAGATGATTGAAAACCACCCTTTAGCAATGATTGAGATTTTTTTGAAATCTTGGAATTAGTAATATCCTCTAATAATATATTAATGAATTCTTTATTAAAATTTTTTTCATAAAACAAATTTTCTTTTTTAATATACTCAAAAGGTAATTTACAAAAACTACACTGATTTTCTTTATTATACCTTATTGAATAATGATTGCTTATAGAGGCAATTAATGGATCATTAATATTCCTTTTATTCAAATCATTCAAAAAATTATGAAAAATATCTAGAGAAGAGTCATTATTTGTATCAAGATATAAACACTCTAGTTGATAGCTATTACTCAATCTATTTGATGTTCTGGAGTAATGATAAGATGCCTCTTTGTATCGCCTCACCCTTCTTAATGAATTAGCTAAATTGTAATGCAAATCATTATTTTCTTGACTAAATTTTAATCCTTCAAAAAGAACCTCAATAGCTTTGCTATCATTGCCTTTGTTTGAATATAAAAGCGCTAAACCTAAATAAGAACTTATATTTTTTTGGTCAAGATCAAGAGCTGTTTTAAATAGGTTAACTGCAACTTCAGTTTGACCAATTTCATAAAATAAATTTCCTGCGTTAGAGTAAATATATGCGACGGAATTATTTTTAATATTCTTATTAATTATTTCCAAAAAAATTAATTTGCTCTCTTCATACCTTTTTTTTGCTTTTAAACATAATGCTAAAGCGTTTTTTCCATGTAAATTATCTGGATAATTTTTAACAAATCTCTCAGCCAAAATCATTGTTTGATCATATTTTCTTAAATTAAATAGATTTATTATTTCCTCTAATTTATTTTCTTCTGTCATAAAATTTTTTATCCATAAAAAAATTGTAGAGTTAATCAATCAAATATTTCTTTTAGAAAAATTATTTAAATATTTAATATATGTTATAATAATATTATAAATTAACAATCTAAATAACTTCGATAACAGAATATAAATTTAGGGTGCGTAGCTCAGCGGTAGAGCACTACGGTGACATCGTAGGGGTCGCTGGTTCAAACCCAGCCGCACCCACCACGGTTTGCAATTATGGTAACAGAAAAATACAAAATAAAATTAATTGATGATGGTAACAAAGCATTAAAAAATAATTTATGGAATGATGGTATAAAAATTTTTAATGAGTTAAATGAAATTTTCCCTAAGAATCATTTAGTTTTAGTAAATCTATCTACTTGCTTATTAAGATCAAAACATTATAAAGAATGCCATCTAATACTTGATAAATTAGAAAAACTATCCCCTTTGAATGTGGAAGTTAATTATCTAAGAGGCTCTTGCTATGAATATGAAAAAGATCTGGATAGAGCATTGGAAAGCTATAAGAAATGCTTAAGAATTGATAAAGAACACTTTGATTCATGGGTTAAATGCGCGTATATCTTAAGACTTAAAAAAGATTTTTCTCAATCCATTGATGTATATAAAGAAATCTTAAAAAAAACTCAAAGAGTTGATATCTTAATAGATTTAGCTATCACAATGCATCTTAATGATCAAAATGATGAAGCAATAAGTATTTTAGATCAAGTAACTACCAATTTTCCTGATAATGAACTTGCAAAGGATATCCAAAAAGTAATAAAAGAAAAAATGAAGAAATAAAAAATACCTTAATTAACTAGCCGCACTGCGACTTTTTAGAAGTATACAAAACTTTGTAGGTCGAATCATTATAATATAGGTTGACATCCAGCGATATAATACCCATATGAATTCATATCAAAAATGAGGAGGAAATAATGATTATAGAAGGTTTAGGTAAAGTGAGCTTTGCAAATGGTCTGCTAAAAGTTCAAACTTTAAGTGTTGATGCAGGAGGAGAACTTAGAGAGAGCGGTCAATTGGAAATACCTGGAAGTAAAGTTGGTGAAATTATTTCTTCATTAGGACAAGCAGCTACAAGCATTGAGGAAAAAGTCAAAGAAGCTTCATCAGATAACACCTCTAATAAAAAAGAAGATAAATCATCTAAGAAGAAAAAAAAGTAATTATTAATAATTACTGATATTTGTTATGTTTTTGTATAAATCTATAAATATTTCTTTGATAGCATTCTTAATGACTGTTTCTCTTAGTTTTTCTAGTGCTGAAGATATTAATTTAAATGATATAGATATCATTAATAATACAGATAATAATTACATGACAACATTTTCTCTTCTTAGAGATGAGACAGGTACAATCTTACAAAGTGATTATTTTGAATTTTTAAGATTAAGCATTCTTGAACAACCTGAATACTCTTTTTCTGTTTCTACGGTAATAGAGAAAGATATGCTTGTTAAATACGAGAACAGAACCAGATACCCTGACCTATCCCTTAGAGTTATTAATGATAAAATACTTAGCAGAGACATTGATGATTTTACATCCTTAAGGAAGAGGCAAGATGATAGTTTTGACCTAGCCCTAGAGCTATCTCAACCAATTTATTCAGGCGGTACCATAAGCAATAGAATAAAAATTGCCAGGATTCAATATAACCTATCTGAGACATCTAGAGATGATGCTTTTTCAAATTTAATTTTAGACGCTAACAGAATCTATCTTCAAGCAGTCAGATCAAATTTTTTATTTAACTATAGCTCTAGAATTTTAAACGAATTATCCCCTTATTTAGAAAAAGTTAAGGAAAGAGTTTCTATAGGTATATCTGACCCAATAGAATTAGCAATATTTTCAATAAAATTTAATACTCTATCTTCGAAAGTACAGAGACTTAAAACTGAAAGAGATAGAGATGTTGGGATTTTTGAATATTTTTTTAAAACTAAATTTAAGGATTATACTTTTCCAGAAATTTTAGTTCCGCCCTTAGAGCTCGATAGCAAAGAATCCTATGGCGTTAAAGCTGCAAGATTAAATTTTAATAGCACTGAAGCCGAAACAAATTTAACAAAAGGAGAGTTTAGACCTCAATTTGGTTTTAATGCACGATTTACTAACTATGATATCGATGATAGTGAAAAAAAAGATAAAGATATTAGAGGTGGACTATACTTTTCAATGCCTTTATTTACTTTTGGTCGAGCTTCAGCAAAAATTTCATCTGCAAAAGCGAAGGAAAATGCATCAAAAATGTCTATTGGTATTGAAAAAAAAGCAGATGATACCAAAGAAAATGAGATTGTTAATATTGTTCAAAGCTCACAAAATACAAGAAAAGAACTTATATCTTCATTTGAAGATACAAAACTACAAAGAAAAATTATTAATGATAGATTAGATGTAGTTAGCTTTTCAACTGACTCACTTGTTAATAGTTATACAGAAGAATTATCTTTGCTAGAGACAATTCTTGAAACTGAATTAAATTTATTACATGGGTACTTAATGTATCTTCATCAAAATAGATTACTTCTTGGACACATGAGAATAAAACCATGACTAAAAATGAAAGCCAAAATAAAATAAAGCTCAAAGATCATTGGTTTTGGGGCTCAATAGTAAAAAATAAAGCAAGCTATATTCAAATTGCATTAGCTTCAATTTTTATTAATTTCTTTGGTTTAGGTAGCTCTTTTTATATTATGACTGTTTACGATAGAGTAATGCCTAATAGCGCCTATAATTCATTAATTGCTCTTACAATTGGAATGGTTATCGTTATTATTTTTGATTTTATAATGAAACTATTAAGAGCTTATTTTATTGATAAAGCAGGTCAAAACCTTGAGCAAACCGTGAACCATGATATTTTCAAAAAAATATTAAGCCATGATACTGAGTTTTTGGGTAAAACTAGAGGGGTTGCCGCAACTGTAAGAGAGTTTGAAGGTATAAGAGATTTTTTTACATCTGCAAGTATGGTGGCTTTTATAGACCTTCCATTTATGTTTCTTTTTTTAGGTGTTATTTATATGATTGCTGGACCGCTTGCTATAGTTCCAATCCTAATAGTACCAATAACGCTGGGAGTTTCAGCCTTAACACAACCTATTCTTAAAAGGTTTAGTCAAAGACATTTAAGTTCACAGCAAGGAAAAACAACAATACTTCATGAATTATTAAACAATGTTGAAACTGTTAGAACCATTGCTGGAGGAAAATTTCTTAATGATAAATGGAATTCAAGCGTAACAGAACAGAGTAAAGCAGGCGCTACAGCAAGATCAATTTCTAACTTTGCAGTCACTTTCTCTCAAACAGGGTTGCAAGCCAGTCAAGCAGCGATCGTTTGCTTTGGAGTAGTTTTAGTAGGCAATCTAGAAATTACATCTGGAGCTTTAATTGCATGCGTAATTCTTTCTGGTAGAATTTTATCACCACTCGTTCAGGCTGGTCAATTACTAACCAGATTAAACCACTCTCTTGCAGCCTACTCAAAAATTGATGAGCTAATGTCAATTAAAACTAGAGATGAATTAACACAAGAATATAAAGCCACAAGTATAATTAATGGTGAGATACTTGTGAAAAATATGGGTTATATGGTTGATGAAACTAAAATTTTAGAAAATATCAATTTTTCAATTAAGGACGGAGAAAAAGTTGGTATTGTTGGAAATATAGGCAGTGGAAAAACTTCACTTTTAAGAACATTAATAGGATATCACCTTCCAACAGAAGGAATTATAAATCTTGGCGGTTACGACGTTAAAAACATACCTTCGCAAGAATTTAGATCTTATGTAGGTTATTGCCCGCAGAAGGTTCAATTATTTACCGGAAGCATATATGAAAATATAACTGCTGGTCATGAAAGTGCTGACGAAGATGATGTAATAGAAGCAGCAACACTTGCATGTTCACATGACTTCATTGCAAAACTTCCCGGGGGTTATAATTATCAACTCACAGAAAGTGGTTCTAATTTATCAGGCGGACAAAGGCAAGCCATTGCTCTTACAAGAAGTCTTATAAGAAAACCAAAATTATTAGTATTAGATGAACCAACAAGCTCTATGGATAGCAATACTGAACAGATGATTATTGATAATTTAATGTCACTTGAATATAAGCCAACCATAATTATTTCAACTCACAGAACCAATCATTTGATAAGAACTGATAAAATTGGAATATTGGTAGATGGAAAGTTAGCAACTTTTGGACCACGTGAAGATATTCTTAAACAAGAAAAGAGTGAATAAAATGAGAAAACTTTTCAGTAAGATTAAAATTCAAAATCCATTTAGCAAGTCTCTTTCCAAGGGCACTATTACAAATAAATTAAAAGATTGGTTTGAAATTTTACTAGAGTATTCGCTTCCAGAAAATTGGAAAGAATCGAGAAAAAGATATATTCTATTTTGGTTAATTGGTTTATTTTCCATATCTTTTGTAATCTGGGCGTCAGTTTCTGAAATTAATCAAGTTGTAAGAGCCTCTGGAACTGTCACTCCCGACTCTAAAATTCATGTTGTTCAAACTGCATTAAGTGGTCCTCTTGAGGATATTAGAATTAGCCTGGGAGATAATATTGAAACTGGTGATATCTTATTTGTAATAGATAATGTAAATGCTAAAGAGCTTCATGATTTAGCTGAAGCAGAAGTTAATACTAGAGCTAGAAAAGTTGATATTATTGAACAGCTCGTAAGTAAAGGCTCTGACTCAGAGTTTAGACTACTTGATGAAAAACTTGCTTTAATTGATGCGCAAAAAAGATATGAACAAGCAAAAAGGAGGTTAGAATTTTCAAATATAAGATCTCCAATCTCTGGTGTAGTAAGTAAGGTAAACTCAAGAAATATTGGACAAATAGTTAAAGAAGCTGCTCTTTTAGCTGAAATAGTGCCTGAAAATAATATTCTACAAATAGAGGCTGGTGTTGCACCAAAAGATATTGCTTATGTTAAAGTTGGCCAAAAAGCAAAAATATCTTTTACTGCTTTTGATATGGCTATTTTTGGTCAAGTAGATGGAATTGTTACAAAAATAGCAGCAAACTCGACCTCTAATGAAGATGGATCAAGTTTCTATCAAGCAATAATTGAAGTAGATTCAAAATCAATCGCTAAAGAACAAAATATTATCATACAATCAGGTATGCAGTGTGATGTTTCAATAATAGGACAACAAAGAACTGTCTTAAGTTATATTTCAAATCCAATCACAAAACTTTCAATGAGAGCTCTTCAGGAATAAGTTCTATCAAATTAAACCAATGCTCTTTGAGCCGAATTCATCTTTTATTTTTTTAACAAAATTTGATGCTTCAAGAAGTGTTTTGTGAGTACCTGTATCTAACCAAGAAAAATCCTCATTTAATAATACAACGTTTAACTCTTTATTTTCTAAATAAATATTATTTAGGTCAGTAATCTCAAGTTCTCCTCTTTTTGAAAAATCTAAAGTCTTCGTCCTTTCAGCAACTTTATTATCATATATGTATAAACCTGTAGCAATCCAGTCAGATTTCGGTAACTCAGGTTTTTCTTCAATTGATATCACTTCGTTTTTCGTATTAAATTCAATCACACCAAATCTATTAGGATCTCTAACTTTATAACCAAAAATAGTTCCGCCATTATTATTTTCTACAGCATTTTTTATAATTTGATCTAAAGAGGGGCCAAAAAATAAATTATCTCCTAGTATAAGTATACAATTAGAATTATTAAGCCAATCTTGCGAAATAATAAATGCTTGCGCAATTCCTTTTGGTTCGCTTTGAATTGAGTATTCAATTGAAACGCCCCATTGACTTCCATCATCTAATAATCGTTGGAAAAGACTCTGATCTTGAGGAGTAGATATGATCATTATATCTTTTATTCCAGCTTTTATTAAAATTGATAAAGGAAAATAAATCATTGGTTGATCATAAATTGGTAGTAATTGTTTAGAAACAACTTTTGTCAAAGGATGAAGTCTAGTCCCTGACCCTCCTGCAAGAATAATTCCTTTAGTAATATTGTTAACTTTCATTTGATAATTCACTTTTTATATTAGGTAAAATTTTCCTTACAAAAATTCTAACGCTATCGTCCCACCTAGGTAATAAAATATTATTCACCTCTAATTCTTTAAAATCTACTTTTAGTCTTGAGTCTAATGGTCTTTTAGCAAGCGAGGTCCAATTATTCGATTTGATAGGCACTAATTTAACATTAAGTTTTTTATCTAATAATTTTTGAACCTCATCTTTAATTATTTTAGCCACATTAAACCAATTAGTATAACCTTTGTTTGTAAAATGTAATATTTTTGGATTAAATTCATTTATATTTATTTTTTTATAATATAAATCAATGAGATAAGTAAGATTCTTGACTAACTCATATGATCCGGTTAAAGAAATTTTTTGATCATTAACAACTTTAATTTCATTAGATGAAGTTAATAAAAGCTTAATTATAGTTCGAATAAAATTATCACCATAATAACCATAAACTGATGCAAGCCTTATAATAAGACCCGTATCACAAGCTGAAAGCACTTCTTTTTCACCCAATGATTTAGTTAAGCCATAATAATTCAAGGGTGATGTTAATTCATTAAAAGAATTTATACCTTTGTTATTTTTACCGAAAACATAATCAGTTGAAAAATGAATAAGACCAATTTTTCTATATGATGACTCTTTAGCGATATTTTTAGCTCCTAGATGATTGATATTTAAAGCAATATTTTTATCTACTTCAGCATTATCAACATCAGTATAAGCTGCTAAATTTAAAATTAAATTTACTGAATTTATATCCAAAAAATTTTTTATCGAATTTATATTTGTAATATCAAGATCACGAGAGCTAGGAAAAATAAAATTACTATTTTTGTAAAAATTTTTTATTTCTAAACCAATCTGCCCACTTCCCCCAATTACTAAAATTCTAGACATTTAGGATCTCCCCAATCTCTCTCCAGAGTAGTTTTTCAAAAAATCTTGATGATCTAAATACCATCTTATTGTTGTCTCTAAACCCTCAAGCCAATTTGTCTGAGGCTGCCAATTTAATTTTTTTATTTTGTCATTATTTAAGGCATATCGTTGATCGTGCCCAGGTCTATCCTCTACAAACTCAATCAACTGATCATAATTACCATTTTTTCTAGGAAAAATTCTATCCAAAATTAAACAAATATTCTTTACTACAGTAATATTTTGTAATTCATTTTCACTACTTATATTATATTTTTCTCCAATATCACCATATTTTATTGCTGATATTATTCCTCTTGAATGATCATCAACAAATATCCAATCACGTACCTGTTCTCCACTTCCATAAATAGGTATTTTCTGATTGCTAATACATTTAAGAATTGTAAGTGGAATTAATTTTTCTGGAAATTGCCATGGACCAAAATTATTAGATGTATTTGTAATTATTACAGGTAAATTATAAGTTTTAAACCATGCCCTTCCCAAATGATCAGCGGCAGCTTTTGATGCAGAATAAGGACTATTCGGTTTATAAGGACTTTCCTCATCGAAAGCTTTTTCCTTTGAGGCTAATGATCCATATACCTCATCGGTTGATACCAAACAAAATTTAAACATATTTTTTTCTTTGATATCCAAAGAATTCCAGTATTTATAAGCCGCGTTTAATAAATTATAAGTGCCATATACATTTGTTTTTATAAAATCTGAAGGTTTATCAATAGATCTATCAACATGTGTTTCTGCAGCAAGATGAACTATTTTATTGGGTTTAAAATTTTCAATTAGGCTAAATAACTTTTTATCATCACAAATATCTATTTTGTGAAAGATATATTTTTCTGATTTATCAAGATCTTCTATTGCATTAAGATTTGATGAATAAGTAAGTTTATCAATATTACACAAATAATGGCCACTTTTTAATAAAATACGAGATAAACTCGATCCTATAAAACCATAACCACCAGTTATTAAATAACGATCAGGATTACTTTCATTCATTTTAAAACTCAATACTTTCCCTAATATCCAACCAGCATGGAAGGTTTCTATCTTTATTAGAGATAATTGGTTCTGAATTAGATAATGACCAATTGATCTCAAAAAAGCTATCATTCCATAAAATACCTGCATCATGAATTTTAGAATAATAATTATCAACTTTGTATAATACTTCAACATTATCAGTTAAAGTACAAAAACCATGAGCAAAACCTTTTGGAATGTATATCCAACCAGAATTAGAATTTAAAATTTCATGTCCATAGCTTTCATAAGTTGGAGAATTTTTTCTTAAATCAATAAAAATATCTTGAATTTCTCCACTAATTACTTTTAGTAATTTACTTTGTGCATAGTCATTCTTTTGAAAATGCAAACCTCTAATTGTTCCTCTTTTTTTTGAAAAAGAAATATTATCTTGAATAAAATTATTATTAATTCCATTGCTAGCAAAATAGTCTTTGTTAAATATTTCTGAAAAATAGCCCCTATCATCTTCAAAAGATTTATTTTTAATTATCTTAATATCAGCAAATGAGTCACTTTTCATTAATCAAACCTTCAATTAGTTTTAATTGTGCTGGTAAGCATTTGGAATATAAATCATACTTAGATACAATTGTTTTTCTTGCTTCTCTTCTAATTCGATTATAGTCATCTGGGTTATCTAAAATATCAATAATTTTTTTTGAAATGCTTTTGTAATCAAAAAAATCTACCAATAGTCCATTTTTATTATCAACAATAACCTCTTCGACTGGAGGTGTTTTAGAGCCAATAATTAGTCCACCAAGTGACATAGATTCTAACATAGACCATGATAAAACAAATGGATATGTGAGGTAAACATGAACAGAAGCGATATCCAAAATACTTAATAATATTGTGTAATCCACAAAACCCAAAAACTTCACTCTATGGTTCTTTGGTAAGTCATCTTTAATTTGATTAAAGTAATAATCTTTAAATGATTGATCATTTTTTGGAGATGCTCCATAGCTTACCCCCGATCCACCTACAATTAAAATATAAGCATCAGGATGTTTTTTTAAAACCTCTGGTAAAGATTTCATAAAAATATGATATCCTCTATACGGTTCTAAATTTCTATTAACAAAAGCTATTACTTTATCAGATCGAGTAAGTTTAATTTTTTCCTGAGCAAATCCTTCAGAGAAAAGATTTATATAGGCATCGTTTTTTGAGGAAATAGACTTAGTATCAATTCCATCATGTATAACCTTTATTTTATTTTGATACTCAATTGGGGCAGTACTCTTTTGAAATTTTGTGGGTGATATCATTAAGTCACTTTGATTACAAGCAGATAAAAATGGAGCATTTCTAGCAACCAGCTTAGCCCTTAATTCTATATCATATTCAGGTCTATGATCATCAATTAAATCAAAATCAACATCTGAATCTTTAGTATTATAATAAAATTCAAAGTAATTTATTATTTTTGAAGATGGCCATACCTCTTTTAATAAAAAGCCCTCTCCCCAACCCGGGTGTATAATCATTAAATCAGGTTCAAATCCCTCTTCTTTTAACTCTAATGCACGTTTTAGCGCTGCTGATGCTCTAATCATTTTCGTCTCAAACTCTAAAGCTAATTTATTTGTATCTTTTCCATTACCTTTAGTTATAGAGTATTTATAATGTGTTACGTTTTTAAAAATTTTATTCAAATCCTCTAATTTAGAGGATTGATCTGATTGAAGTGATAATGAAAAAACATCATATTTTTTTAACCTAGCAAGCTCTGGTGCGAGGTGTTTAAATTGACCGGGAAAATTCTGGTGTAAAAATAAAATTTTTTTCTTATTCATTGTTTGCCTCAGCTTTATGAATATAACCGTATTTTAATAAAAATATAATAATATTAAAAATCTTGTCATCACTTAAGATAGTAAAGTTTTTTAAATCATTTATAGAAGTGATATTTTTAGTACTTAAAAGATCTAATATATCTGTTAAATCGTTTTGATTGGGTACTGCATCAGTATAATTAATACTTTTTAATTCTAAGATCTCATTGATAGAAAGAAGATTAATACCTGCAGATACCCTGAAACTAAAGTCATCGCTGAGTAACTGACTAGGGTAGTCTGAAAATAAATTAAATGGATCCAAACGATTGCTTGGTAGATTTCTATTGTTAATATCAATATATTTTAAACTATTATTTACCCTAATATCATCTAATTCATTATATAAATTCTCATACTTATCAAGGATAGTTTCCCAAGAAAATTCCTGGGATCTTTTTTTAGCGTTTTCACCAAGTTTTTTTCTTAAATTATTATTCTCAATTAATAGGGTAAGTTTCTCAATACATTGATTTAAGTCGATTGCTACTTTATGAACTGTACTACCAATATAATTGTCATAATTTAAAAAACCCATCATATATTTATACATCAACTCCTCTCCATGGCCTTTACCAAGAGCATAAGAAGCTATCCTAAATCCATCTTTTTCATTCCTAACAGTTGTTCTATAGCCATCCCAATCAGAGACAATTACAGGAATACCAGAAGCCATAGCCTCTAAAGGTGTTAATCCAAAGGTTTCTTGTATATTATCACTTAAAGACATGAAAATATCACCACAAGCAAATGTAATATTTTTATTTTCTTGCTCTCTTCCATCAAGAAAAATACAATTTATAGAGGGGCATATTTTTTTTGCCTCTTCTTTATAGGCACTCTCAATGAAATCAGTTGCAAACCAACCTGTTTGAATTAAATGTATACGTTTATTGCTGGGTAATTTATTTGCTATCTTCTCTAATGCTAAATACATTGGTAAGTGATGAGCTTTGGCATGAAAACTAAGCCTTCCAACATAAATTATTACAATATCATCTTCTTTTATATCTAAATTATTCCTACTAGAAGTTTTATATTCAGGATCAAAAATAAAATCATCGTTATTAATTCCTAATGGAATAACAGGAAGTTGAGGAAGAAATTCTTTAGATACTTTAAATCTATTTCCCAGAAACTCTGCCTTAGTATCTATTATAGTATTAGCTGTATTTAAAACACTTTCTGATGTACAAATTATTGCATCCCAAGGCATAACTGGCTCAGTAAGTAACGAAGAAAAAGAATTCATTACGTTAAAAGATGCAGTAGTATGAGTTATCCCACATAAACTATATAGATGGTGACCAAAAAAACTTCGATGGTTTGCAAAATCAATAATATTTGGTCCTGGTAACTGAATACCACCATATTCAGAAGTTAAATTTGGTTTAGCATATGGAAAACTTCTTATATCAATTGAATTATTATCATTAGTTAAAATTGATTTAATATCATCTATAAGAAGTTCTTTTTGACTCATATTCCTTAGGTAAACACCTAAGTTTTTATACCTATTAGATTTAATAATAGATTGCAAAAAAGACCAACCGGCAGCTTGCCTTCCCATTAATTTTTTGCCCTTAATATTAAAACCATCATTTTCATAATAAAGAGAGAAAAATTTATGAGATTTTTTTACAGGGCTATTATTCATTAGTATTTATCTTAGGAAGTGTTGCAGAATTAAACAGTATTGAATGACCTTTTAAAATATCAAGAAGTTTTTCAGGGTCTTTATTTTTTTCTTTAAAAGCAATACCCCAAAGTACATATCTTTGAGGGAAAGTAGCAATAATAGAACTACCAAAGCCAAACTTTAAAAGGGTTTCCTTAAGGACCTCGGCAGTAAAACCAACTTTATGAGCCATATAATGATTGCCCTTAGCTAAATCAGTACGTAAACCATATAAGATATCTATCGCACTTATTGGACCAGCTCCAGATTGATATAATGGTTGAGTTAAATTATCGTTGGCAACTTGTTCACATACAGATTTTAAATCAGGACATGTAATAATTAGGAAACCATCATCTTTTAAAACTCTACTAAATTCATTTAAAGCCTTGGGAACATCATGAGCATACAAATGTTCAATATTATGTGAAGAATAAACAGCATCAAAACTTTTATCATCAATAGACGACATATCTGTCATGCTTGCAATAATATCTGGATTTACATCTTGATTGATATCGGCTCTTACTTCATCCCAATCATTTGTATTAAAAGCAGGTGTGGTTGACTCTTTCGTCATATACCCGCAACCAACATGTAAGAATTTTTTAACCATAATATTAATAATATATATACAAAATAAAAACTATGTAAAAAAAAAGGGAAGCTAGTGCTTCCCTTTTTTCTTTATATTAGAAAAATTAACCTAATATGAAATCTTCAGCAACAAAGGCACCTACAGCAATATTAGCAGTAGTGTCAATTACAGCAATTGGAATAATTTCCGCAGCTAAGACAACATCGTTTGCTCCAGCATCAGCATGATAAAGATAAGCATTATCAGCATCATACGCTATGATATAGAATTCAGCACCTGCAGCATGAGTTTTAATACCTGCAGTAATAGTAGTCATAGAGTCTGTTAAGAGTTGAGTACCATCGGCAACATCATT
>MDTG01347971.1_pt1 | contig 14060 bp, 14 predicted proteins | sample 811421 | NCBI WGS metagenome assembly MDTG01 (sample SAMN05326645, study PRJNA326480) | marine metagenome | isolation source: seawater | place: Pacific Ocean: South East | collected 2011 | reverse complement strand
GTAATCTATCATTTAAATTGGTTAAACCGTATCTTTGCTAAACTCTTTTTCAAGCCAAAAACACCTGTTTTGCCAGATATCATTTTGGGCACACAAGCCTATCCATTTTTAATTCCGCCTGATTTAAGCGCAAAGAATATCGCCCTGCTAGCTGAGCATAATCTGCGGGATGTAACCGTCAAAAATGCTGAAATCAGGCATATTTCGACACAGCTAAAATCCAAATTAAACCCGGATGGCCAGCCTTTTGATATAAGGCTTATTGCCGCACTTCGCGCGCTCTCAAGCTGAGCGGCTACTTTCAGCGTCTATTTAGTGGAATGAAATCACGCTGTTTTGGGCCCACATAAAGCTGTCGTGGACGGCCAATACGTTGGGTTTCATCCTCAATCATTTCTTTCCACTGCGAAATCCAGCCAACCGTGCGGGCAACCGCAAATAATACGGTGAACATAGAGGTCGGGAAGTTCATTGCTTTCAGAATGATCCCAGAATAGAAATCAACATTTGGATATAGCTTTTTTTCGATGAAATACGGATCTTTCAAGGCTAATTCTTCCAGTTCCATTGCGAGTTCCAAAAGCGGATCTTTCACTCCTAGCTTGTTCAGGACCTCATGACAGGATTTACGCAATACTTGGGCCCGTGGGTCATAGTTTTTATATACACGGTGACCAAAGCCAAATAGGCGGAAGGGATCATTTTTGTCTTTAGCTTTATCTACAAAAGTCTTGATGTTCGATTTATGCCCAATTTCGTTCAGCATATTCAATACAGCTTCGTTTGCACCGCCATGTGCAGGCCCCCACAAAGAGGCAATACCCGCCGCGATGCATGCGAAAGGGTTTGCGCCAGATGAGCCTGCCAGCCGAACCGTAGAGGTTGAAGCATTTTGCTCATGGTCAGCATGCAAAATAAAGATTTTATCCATTGCATCTGCAATTACCGGGTCGATTTCATATTCTTCCGCTGGAACCGAAAAACACATATGCAGAAAGTTTTCAGCATAGTTCAGCTTGTTGCGTGGATAATTAAAAGGTTGGCCAATCGAATATTTATAAGCCATTGCAGCTAAGGTTGGCATTTTCGCAATCAAACGCCGGGAAGCAATCATCCGTTGCTGTTCATCATTTATATCAGTGGAATCGTGATAAAACGCAGATAGAGCGCCTGTTACTCCACATAAAATAGCCATCGGGTGTGCATCGCGGCGGAATCCGCGGAAAAAGGTGGAGATTTGTTCATGGACCATCGTGTGATGAGTAATCGCGTTCACAAACTCTTCGCGTTCATTTTTATTTGGTAATTCGCCGTTCAACAAAAGATAGGCAACTTCTAAAAAGCTTGACTGGTCAGCGAGCTGATCAATTGGATATCCGCGATGAAGGAGAACGCCCAAATCCCCATCGATGTAGGTAAGCCCAGATAGACAAGAGCCTGTTCCTCCATAACCCGGATCAAAAGTGAAGTGACCTGTCTTGGCATAAAGTGAGCGGATATCAATAACATTTGGGCCAATACTGCCACCTAGAAGAGGGAGGTCAGTGCTGTTGCCTGTCTGGTTATCGGTCAGGGTAATAGATTTATTGTTTTCGTCAGACATAACTTCAATGCCCCCAATAGAAACCTTCTTAAATGGTTCACAATAGTGAAGTTTTATTATAATCTTGTTACGCTGTTATTTGCAAATATCTTGTATTCTTTTCTGTGTTTCATCACGGCCTAATGTTACGACAATATCCAAGATAGAGGGAGCTGTTTTTGTTCCTGTCAGCGCGGCTCGCAGTGGCAGGCCAATATCCCTCATCTTTAATTCATTTTTTGCCATCCAGCTTTTAAAGGCAGGCTCAAAGTCATCTTTATTATCGGGTGCTGTAGCCATAAATAAAGCGAAATTCTGTAAGCGTTTTTTTGCTTTCACATCCAGAATAGACCTCGCATCCTCATTTAACGCAGGCGCACCTTCACAAAACAGCCAGCTACTCATCTCCGCGAGTTCTGGCAAGGTTTGCGCGCGCTCACAAAAAAGCGGCATTAGCATGGTTAGCCAATCTTTGGTTCTAGGGCCACCATCAGGCGCAATTTCCATTACTTTCTCTGAAAGGTTTGCCGGGTCAGCTTGTCGAATCCAGTGATGATTTACAGATTTTAACTTATCAAAATCAAAGCGGGATGGGCCTTTGCCAATATGCCTTCCATCAAACCAGTTTATAGCGTCATCTAGGCTGAAAAGCTCATCATTACCGTGCGACCAGCCAAGCCGTGCTAGATAATTTAGCAATGCTTCTGGCAAGTAACCCATCTTGCGATAAGCATCTACACCCAGTGCCCCATGTCGCTTGGAAAGCTTTGCCCCATCTGCCCCGTGAATAAGCGGAATATGCCCAAAAATAGGCACCTCCCATCCTAGCGCTTGATAGATATGGTACTGGCGAAAGGCATTGTTTAGATGGTCGTCCCCGCGAAGCACATGGGTAATGCCCATATTATGGTCATCGACCACTACCGCCAGCATATAGGTCGGGCTACCATCACTTCGCATTAAAATCATATCATCCAGTTTTTCATTGTGGATAGTAACCTTGCCTTGCACCATATCCTCTATTTGCGTTTTGCCTTCCTCTGGCATTTTCAGGCGAATGGTAAAAGAATTGTTTTTCAGTGGATCACACTTATTGCGCCAAGGTGAGCGCACGGGGATGCCTTTTTCTTTGGCTTGTGCGCGCGCTTCTTCAACTTCATCACGGGTCAGATAGCATTTATATGCGGTGCCGCGCTCCAACATATCAAAGGCAGCTTTTTTATGCGCCTCTATCTGAGTGGATTGTAAAACGACCTTCCCATCCCCTTGCAGGCCAAGCCAGTTTAATCCGTCAAAGATGGCTTGAACCGCCTCTGGGCTAGAACGCTTTTTATCTGTATCTTCAATTCTTAATAGGTATTTACCGCCTTGATTGCGGGCAAATAGATAATTAAATAACGCAGTTCTTGCACCGCCAATATGCAGATAACCGGTTGGCGAGGGTGCAAAGCGGGTGATAACGCTCATCTTTTATTAATACCTTGTTTCTATATGCTTTTAAGCAGGAATACTCATTGAAAAGGATATAGCATGCTTAAAAACAAAATGGCACTCCTACTATTGAAAATTTCTGACACTTTCTTGCGGGATCGGGGAGGATTAAGCTTGAGTGTTGTCGCTATCTTGTGGATTTTAAAGCCGCAACTTAATAGGATGTTTTTTATGGCAAACAGCTAATTGTTGCGTTAGCGGTGGATAAATCCCGATAAGCACACCAAGAATGCAAATGAATTTTTGCCAGAGCAATTTAGAATTTTTCTTGGAGGGGTGCAGTGAGCTGAGTGCATTGCAATAATGACCCTTTTTGCATCACATCTCTCATAGGTAGCGGACGCCTTGCTTTTGTTCACGGTCACTTCGCTCTAGTAAAGGTTTTCTCAAGCTGGTCCGGCTATTTTATCACTGCCGTCTGGCCTTATTATTCTTGCCAAAGTGGACCGCCCACCCATTACACCGCTTGATACAAAATGAACAGCATTTACTTTATCTTGGACATTCAAGCTTATGTAATGCCAGCAATTTTAATCGCCAGTTGCTATAGCCATCCGAGCCAATTAACGTTAATAGCGGCGAATAAGCCCTGTCAGTCGTCCTTGAATGCGGACCTTATCCGTCTCAAAATAGCGGGTTTCATAAGCTGGGTTAGCTGCCTCTAACGCGATACGCCCGGGCTCTTTGCGAAGCGTTTTTAAAGTTGCCTCATGCTCTTCAACGAGGGCAACCACAATATCACCACTATTTGCATTGTCGGTACGTTTGATGATAACGGTATCCCCTTCATGGATTCCAGCCTCGATCATAGAATCTCCGACAATCTCTAGAGCAAAATGCTCCCCTCCTGAGACCAAAGTGTCTGGTACGCTCATGTAGCTAGTGGGATCGGATAAGGCCTCAATAGGTGTACCTGCTGCAATACGGCCAAGCAGAGGCAATTCTACACTGTTGGATGGTTTGTTCCCTTGCCCAAAATCTGGCTCAATGACATTACTCTCAATTTTAATAGCCGCGCCAGGATGCCGGAGAATTTCAATCGCCCGGGCACGATTAGCCAGCTTGCGAATAAAGCCACGCTCTTCCAAGCCAGATATTAATCGATGAATTCCCGACTTACTGGCAAGACCTACAGCCTCTCTCATTTCGTCAAATGAGGGGGAAATATCGTGTTCAGCCTGATGTTCAACTAGAAAGCTCAATAGTTGATATTGTTTCTCTGTAAGCATATTCACGCTCCGTTTTTATTAAGCTATCCTTAGGTTTTGCGTTTAAAAATTTGTTCTGTGTATGTTCTAATACAAAGAAAAGAACAAATCAAGAATATTTAGAAATTGCGGTTAGGGACCCTTTGTGATTGAGAATGGATGGCGCTATAAGCGTGTGTCAATTTCAATAACTGGTACACTCTCGCCTTTTTGTAAGGCTTTGGCGAAAGGAGGACGCAGAATAAGCGCATCTGCATGGCAGAAATTACGCAACATGGATGAGTCTTGTTTGCCAAGGGGTTTCACGCCGACGCTGCCGTCCTGACTTTTTTTAAAAACAGCGCGGATATAGTCTTGACGATGATCATTTTCAGGTAAACTCGCATCTAGACGCATAGTTCGGATATCTGGTTGAGCGTCTAACCCAAGGAAATAGCGAAGCGCAGGTAGTACAAAGATAAGCGCGCAAACACCTGCAGAGACAGGATTGCCAGGTAAGCCTAAAAAGGGAATTTCCTGCCATCGGGCAGCTATAAGGGGCTTGCCGGGTCGCATGGCAATTCGCCAAAAATCAATTTTAGACGCGCTATCCCCTATCAGATCGCCAGCAATATGGTCATGGTTGCCAACAGACGCGCCGCCAGTGCAGACCACCATATCAAAATCTTTATTGACTGCGTATCCCGCTTCTAATGCAGATATTAGCGCCCCTTTTCTATCTGAAATAATGCCTAAATCGACAATTTTTGCGCCTGCTTTTGCCAGCGCTTCTGTTAGAAAAACACTGTTAGAGTTTATTAGCTGGCCAGCTTTGGGAATGTTGCCCACTTCTACCAGCTCATCCCCGCTAGATAAAATGGCGATAACGGGTTGCTGGCGAACGGGCAGGGCGCTAAAGCCGGCAAGGCTAGCCAATGCCAGATGACGTGGGCCTAATATTTGCCCTGCGTGCAAAATAACTTCTCCTGCACGAAAATCCATTCCTTTTGAGCGCACGAATTGGCCGGTTTTCACCCCTTCATTTAGGGTAATCTTATCCCCATCCCGGCTAACATCTTCCTGTAGGGCGACACAATCTGCCCCTTTTGGCAGGTGAGCGCCGGTAAAAATACGCACAGCCATTCCTGAGGTGATAGCTGTTGCATATAAATGCCCCGCAGCGGCCTCACCCACAACTTGTGCAACGCAACCTATCTCCAGCCTTTCGCCGCCTGACATCAGCGCATAGCCATCCATAGCAGAGATATTAGCGGCGGGATGGTTAAGATTTGCGGATATATCTTCTGCAAGAACGCGCCCTGCTGCCGCTTGCAAGTTACACATTTCTGTGCCTGCCTGCCCCATCATCGAAAAGATCGCCTTTTGGGCTTCAGCAACTGGTTTTAGCTCAGTCATTTGTTTTGAAATTGCCAGATTTTCCCCCAGATTTATGCACCAGCTTCACATCTGTGATGCAGATTTCCTTGTCTATCGATTTGCACATATCATAGATAGTTAAAGCGGTAACACTCACTGCGGTCAGCGCTTCCATTTCCACGCCAGTTTGGCCCTTTAGCCGGCATTCTGCGGATATATCAATGGTGCAGGTAGCTTTGTTTAGCTCTAATGCTACATCAATGTGGCTAAGGGCAAGGGGATGACAAAGCGGAATAAGCTCGCTGGTTTTCTTTGCACCCATAATGCCTGCAAGTTGCGCTACAGAAAGAACATCTCCTTTTTTAAGCCCGCCTTCAGCTATAGCCGATAAAGTAGCCCCACCAACCAGCACTTTTCCGGTGGCGATGGCAATGCGCTGGGTTTCATCTTTTTCCCCAACATTCACCATTTGGGGTCGCCCATCTTGCGTAAAATGTGTGAAATCCGCCATTTGGGTTTTAGCTCCTGATTTATGTAGTGACCGGATTAGCCAAAATATCAGCCGTTGCGCGGCTTACATCATCTGCACGCATTAAACTTTCCCCGATTAGAAAACAACGTGCTCCAGCTTCAGCCATTTCTGCAAGGTCAGCAGCGTTAAATAAGCCGCTTTCGGCGACAGCTATTCTATCACTCGGCAACAGGGGTAGCATGGCTTTTCCTACCTCTAGCGATATTTTCATGGTTTTTAAATTACGATTATTAATGCCCATTAAGGGGGATTTTAGAGCGCAGGCTGCCTCTAGCTCTTCAGCATTATGCACCTCTATAAGCACATCCATTCCATATTCAAAAGCGGTATCTTCTAGTTCTCTTGCTTGGCTGGCCGAAAGAGAGGCCATAATCAGTAATATACAGTCAGCACCCAAAGCGCGGCTTTCAATAATCTGAATAGGATCAAGCATGAAATCTTTCCGCAAAGTAGGCAAGGAAGTCGCCGCTTTTGCCGCAGCAAGATAGCTGTTATCGCCAGAAAAATAATTTTTATCAGTTAATACAGACAAACAGCTGGCCCCGCCATCTTCATAGGCTTTAGCTAGGGCAGGTGGATTAAAATCTGCACGGATTAGCCCTTTTGAGGGAGATGCCTTCTTAAGCTCTGCGATTAGGCCATAGCCCTCTCTCGAGGCTTTTAGTAAAGCCGAGATAAAGCCGCGCGGCGGCTCTGCCTGTTGAGCCTGATCTTCCAATTCGGCTCGGCTAAAACGCTTTTTTAAAGCAAAAATTTCATCATGCTTTGTTTCATTTATTTTATTTAGAGTGTCTTTCATATATCTAATTTTACTACTTTTTATTATATTTTATTACTTATGGATATAAGGGTTTCCAGCGCGTGTAACGCTTTTTTACTATCAATAGAAATGGTTGCCCGCTCTAGCGCATCGCCTAGCTTTTGTTCATACCCGCCTGCGACTAGCGCGGCTGCGGCATTCAATAGCACAATATCACGATAGGGGCCTGCATTACCTTCTAAAAGGCCGCGCAACGCTCTTGCATTCTGTTCAGGCGACCCCCCCTTTATATCTTCAATAGTGGCTGTTTTCAGGCCTAATTCTGACGGATGTAGGGTTAGGGGTTTGATCTGGCCATCACGCAATTGCACAATTTGATTCACCCCAGTGGTGCTTAGCTCATCTAGACCATCTGCCCCATGGACAATCCATGCGTTGCGCGCGCCAAGCTTATCCAGAGCCTCCGCAAAAGGGCGAAGCCAACAAGCATCAAAACTGCCAATCAGATATCTAGATACTTGCGCTGGATTAGATAATGGCCCAAGAAGATTGAAAATGGTTCGCACGCGAAGCTCTGCACGGATAGGCCCTACATGGCGCATCGCTGCGTGATGGCGGGGTGCCATTAAAAAAACAACCCCTGCTTTTGCAAGGACTTTTTCTAAGGCATCAAACGGGCATTCCATATTAATCCCCAGCATCGTCAGCACGTCTGCTGCCCCGCTTTTAGAGGAAACAGCTTTGTTACCATGTTTGGCAACCGGAATGCCTGCTCCCGCTACAACCATTGCTGTGGCCGTGGAAATATTATAGGTGCCGATATTATCCCCGCCTGTGCCAACAATATCCATTGCTGTATCTGGCGCGTTAATCTTCAAAGCTTTTTCGCGCATAATTCCAGCACCGGCTGCAATATCGTCAGGCGTTTCGCCGCGCATTCGCAAGCCGATTAAAAAGCTGGTTATTTCGACAGGGCTAGCCCTGCCTTCCATAATTTCGTCAAAGGCTATTCGCATCACTCGTTCAGGCAGTTTGGCACCCTCAATAATTTGCTTGGTGATTTCGTGTAATTTTTCAGACATGAACTTGATCCGGAAATTTTTTGTCTAATTCTAATAAATGGCTCTCTAACTGGCGTATTTCTCTCTCACCTGGCAAATAGTTTTGGCCTGTTACGGCAAGAAAAGCACGTAACAGCCGATATCCGCCTTTTGATGCGATGGATTCTGGATGAAACTGTACCCCGAAAACAGGTCTGTCTTTATGCTGTAAGCCCATGATTTTACCATCTTTTGTGGTGGCAGTAATCTCTAAACAGGCTGGCAAATGATTTTCATCCGCTAGCAGTGAGTGATAACGGGTAACCACAAATTCCTCTTTAATGCCCTCAAATATGCCCTTTTCATTGTGCTTTATATGAGAAAGCTTGCCATGCATGGGCGGCGAGAAATTCTTTAATTTACCGCCAAAGGCTGAGCAGATTGCCTGATGCCCAAGACAAACTCCCATTATTGGCATGTTAGCCGGAGCGGCTTTGATTAAATTAATCATGATACCAGCATCTGCTGGCACACCAGGGCCCGGGGAAAGGACAATCCCACTAGGCTTTAATGTTAATATTTCTTCAACCGTCATTGCATCATTGCGGATGGTTTTTATGTCAGCGCCTAAATCTGAGAGGAAATGCCACAAATTCCATGTGAAACTATCGTAATTATCAATTAAAATGATCATTTCTTATCAATCAGTAAAAGAAGCAAATTAGGGCGATGCAAAAAGCAGTTTGATCTATAATGTTTCTTGGGTTGGGGGTCAACGGCAAGTAAAATTTACCAAGGCACCGAATAAAAGGGATTTATCTACAAAAAGCTGGTTTTTAGATAAGGTAAAATAATACCTTATTTTTAAATTATTGAAATAAATAAATTTTTCAAATTTTGATAAAAATAAACAGCTTGATCTTTTGCTACCACTGCCTTAGAAGAAGCTTTTACCAGCATTGGCGAGGATAACTTATCTGGTTATTATACCTCGGAAACGCTGATTTTGTTATTTGTTGGAGGTTTAACTCATGCCCCTACCACGGACTTACGTGGCAACACCGAAGGATATCGACAAGAAATGGATTCTAGTGGATGCTGAGGATGTTGTGCTTGGCCGTCTGGCTTCAATTCTGGCGATGCGCCTGCGCGGCAAGCATAAGCCAGATTACACACCAAACATGGATTGCGGCGACCATGTGATCGTTATCAACGCTGAAAAGGTCAAGCTGACTGGAAATAAGCGCTCGCAAAAAACCTACTATTGGCACACAGGCTATCCGGGCGGTATTAAATCACGCACTGCGGATAAGGTGCTGGAGGGTAAGTTCCCTGAGCGGGTAATCTCCAAAGCCGTTGAACGGATGATACCGCGAGGGCCACTTGGCCGTAAAGCAATGTCGCACTTGCACGTTTATGCAGGGGCAGAACATCCCCATGAAGCACAACAGCCAGCTATTCTGGATGTTGCAGGTATGAATCAAAAGAATAAGAGGTAGGCATGGCTGAAGAAACAACACAAGTCGAAGAAAAAGGCATGGCCGTTCTTGAAACATTAGCAGAGCCAACAGTGGTAGAAGCGACAGCCCCTGCTGAGCCAAAGATTGATGAGCATGGTCGTTCTTATGCAACTGGCCGTCGTAAAAATGCGATCGCACGAGTTTGGCTAAAACGTGGTTCAGGCCGTATCATGGTTAATGGCCGCGATGTGACCACTTATTTTGCGCGTCCGGTTTTGCAGATGATTTTGCAACAGCCTTTTGAGGTTGCTGAGCGCAAGGACGAATTTGATGTGGTAGCCACAGTGGTGGGTGGCGGTTTGTCTGGTCAGGCGGGTGCGGTACGTCACGGTATTAGCCGCGCCTTAACTTATTTCGAACCTGGGTTGCGTCCAGCATTGAAGGCTGGCGGATTTATGACCCGTGATCCACGCGTCGTTGAGCGAAAAAAATATGGTAAAGCAAAAGCACGCAGAAGCTTCCAGTTCTCAAAGCGTTAATCCTGGTTTTTAAATTTATGGAAAAAAGCCTGAAAGTTTCTTTCAGGCTTTTTTGTTTTTCGGCATTAATGCGGGAAGAGTCGAAGTTGTTCTAACCTTTCAAGAAAACAATATTTGCTTAATTTCCGTTGCTGCGTCATGCAAAATATTCACCTTCTCAATTGCTTCGTCGAGCTTAAAGCGGGAGGTTGGGCCATGTACCGCGAGCGAAGCAAAATAATCACCGTTTAAATTTGTGACGGGCACAGCGATGGCAACCATTTCGCTATAGAACTCCTCATTATCAGTAGCAAAGCCTTGCCGTTTGATCTTTGCTAGTTCTGATTCAAGCCATATTGGGTTATCAATGGTTGCATGGGTTCGTTTCTTTAATTGCAAGGAATTGGCCAGTCGTTCGCGTTTTTGCTTGGGAAGGGAAGCAAGATAGGTTTTACCACTCGCGGTGCAATGAAAAGGTACGTGCGTACCAACCGGCAAAAGAATTCTAAATGCCCAGTTAGTTTCAACCCTATCAACATATCTCATCCCCGATTTTTCTGGGCGCACAAAATTTACAGTCTCGCCAAATTGGGAAGATACTTTTTTCAAAATTTGATGGTTTCCTATGCTGTTAATACCCAGTGTCCCAAGACCGGACGCCATTCGGAGTAATCTTTGGGAAGGATATAATTTCCGTCCTGTTTTGGCTAAATATCCTTCATCTATTAGCATGTTGCACAGGCGATGAAGAGATTGTTTGGGCATATTTAGTTCGTTATTTAATTCAGTAGGGGATAAGGGCTTATCCTGCTCTGCTAAAATCTCGAAAATACGAATTACTCTAAGGTTTGGTGCCAATTTATCTTGCGCAGTCATGAAAATTCTTTCCCTCTTTTGAAGTATTTATAAATAACACTTGCACGCCCAAAAAAACCCTGTACCGTTTAAACGTATATTAAAAGAGACAAAAAGTCTCAAAAAATAATATTTTCTGCGGGAACGGGGACGTGGAATTTGACTTCGTAGTTATTGGCGCAGGCTCTTCTGGATGCGCGGTTGCCAGTCGGCTTTCTGAAGATAGTCGTTACACTGTAGCTTTGCTTGAAGCTGGTGGGCGTGACAGCACCCCTTGGATCCATATCCCGATTGGTTATTTCAAAACCATGGGTAATCCGGTAACGGACTGGTGTTATAATACCGAGCCTGATGCTGGATTAAATGGCCGTTCTATTGCTTGGCCGCGCGGCAAGGTTTTAGGCGGTAGTTCTTCTATTAATGGGCTGTTGTATGTTCGCGGCCAGGCTAGAGATTTTGATTATTGGCGCCAGCTTGGCAATGTGGGGTGGGGCTTTGATGATGTTTTGCCCTATTTCAAAAAGGCTGAAAATTGGGAAGGGGGCGCAGATAATGCGCGCGGCGAGGGCGGCCCCTTAAATGTGTCAAAAAGCCGTGTATCGCGCCCAGTGATTGATGCTTGGGAAGAGGCAGCTATCGCCGCTGGATTTAAAAAGAACACAGATTATAACGGTGCTGACCAAGAAGGGGTTGGCATGTTCCAAATGACTATGAAGAACGGGCTACGTTGTTCAGCAGCCAAAGCCTACCTAGCGCCTGCGAAAAATCGCAAAAACTTAAAAGTTATTGTGCATGCCCATACTATTAAAATTGAAATTAAAGGCCAGTGCGCAACAGCAGTTATTGCCAAAATAAACGGCACTAAGACCCGTATCACGGCAAGGCGCGAAATCATCCTCAGTGCTGGGTCTATAGGCTCGCCCCAGATTTTGATGTTATCGGGTATCGGCGCACCAGAAAAGTTGCACCCCCATGGCATTGAGCCAATTCATCAATTAGGAGGGGTGGGTATGAATTTACAAGACCACCTTCAAGCGCGGCCAGTATTCAAATGTAGCTCAAGCACCATTAATACAGAAACGCGTAGTCTGTTCCAGAAAATGGGTATTGCGTTTGAATATGCATTGAGACGGTCAGGCCCCATGGCAATGGCAGCTTCTCTTGGCACGGCCTTTTTGAAAACACGGCCAGAGTTAGAAACCCCGGATATCCAATTTCATTTGCAACCTTTTAGCGCAACGCGTCCTGCAGATGGACCGCATCCATTTTCTGCTTTTACCGCCTCTGTGTTGCAATTACGCCCTGAGAGTAAAGGTCATCTTGAATTAGCCTCTGGACATTATGACGAACATCCAAAAATTTATCCTAATTATTTAGCGACAAAAACTGATTGTGACACGCTGGTAGAAGGTATCAGGATAGCCAGAAAAATATGTAATACCGCGCCTGTTAATAAGATGATTACGTCTGAGTTTTCTCCGGGTGAGGGTATCAGCGATGATTATGAGAGCTTATTGGAATGGGCACGGAACTCATCAACTACCATCTATCATCCTACAGGCACATGTAAAATGGGTACCGACAAGATGGCCGTTGTTGATCCCCAACTGAAGGTGCATGGCATAAGGGGATTGAGGGTTGTGGATGCTTCTATTATGCCAAATATTACTTCGGGAAACACCAATGCACCGGCTATAATGATTGGTGAAAAAGGTGCAGATATGATTTTGAAGGATGCGGTATGAACTGGGCGTGGGTAGCAGATGTCGCGCAAATTATTTTTGCTGATATTATTTTATCGGGGGATAATGCACTTGTTATTGGTATGGCGGCAGCTGGTCTGTCAGCTCAATTGCGCAAACGCGCTATTTTTATCGGTATGGCGATGGCAGCGGGCTTGCGTATCTGTTTTGCGATTGTTGCCTCTCAGCTTATGGCGGTTCAGGGCATATTAATTATTGGCGGGGCGCTGCTGGCATGGGTTTGCTGGCGGTTTTACAAAGACCTGAAAGAATTTAATGCCGGTAATGTGAAAACAATGGGAGCAGGCCCAGATGGCGAGTTAGCAGGCATTGACAATAGTGGAAAACAAAAAAAGTTTTCGCGCGCCCTATTCACCATTTTGTTGGCCGATGTATCGATGTCTATCGACAATATTGTGGCGGTGGCTGCGATTGCACGTGATGACACACAATTATTGATTTTTGGTTTGGCGCTTGCAATTGCCTTTATGGCGTTCTTCGCCTCTATGATCATGAGAGTAATGCTTAAATACAGGTGGTTATCGTATTTGGGATTGTTCTTTTTAATCTATTTAACAGTGATGATGTTATATGACGGAATTAGGGATATAGGTGTGATTTAAAATCAAGCAACACCATACTCTGATAGGTTCAAGGGTGTAATTTTTAAGTCTTGAACGGAACATGCCGGAGCATTTTGGACAATCAGCCGCCTTCGCTGTTGTCTTTCCGGCAAGTAAGCGGAAGGCGCAAAGTAGAACAGACAAGGGAGGAAATCATGTCTCGTTTAACTTCACTGAAAAAGGGCATCGCCGCAGCAGGCGTCGGTGCCGCAGTATTGCTAGCTCCAGCAGTTGCACAAGCAAAAGAAGTGCATATCAAGGTGCAAGCTGTTATCGGAACGCAAACAACAGAAGTAAAAATGCTGAAAGACTTTATGTCTGATGTTACTGCCCTGACCGGTGGTGAGGTAACATTCGAAGTGTTGCCAGCAGGCGCTGTTGTTGGTGTTAAAGAAACACTGGATGCTGTTGATTCAGGTCTGGTAGATGGCGGTTTTGCATGGACACATTACTGGTCAGGTAAGCATCCGGCAGCTATGCTGTTTGGCTCACCAGTTGCCGGTGCAGGGGTTGGCATCGATAACATTGCCTTTCTTTCATGGTTCCAGTTTGGCGGCGGTAAAGAGCTGTATGAGCGTCTCTGGGATGAAATGGGCATGAACGTTAAAGGCTTTATGCTTCAGCCTGTGGGCCCAGAAGCCCTTGGTTGGTTTAAAGAGCCTATCAAGTCTATGGATGACTTCCGTAAGTACAGATTCCGCACTCCTCCAGGTTTGCCAGGCCAGACTTACAAGGATATTGGTGTAGCGTCTGTGGCCATGGGTGGCGGGGATATCCTGCCAGCTTTAGAAAAGGGTACAATCGACGCAGCTGAATGGTGTTGTCCAAAGCCTGATATGGATTTTGGTTTTCACAAAGTCCTAAAGCATTATTATCTGCAGGGTCTGCATCAG
>MDTG01118658.1_pt1 | contig 14060 bp, 13 predicted proteins | sample 811421 | NCBI WGS metagenome assembly MDTG01 (sample SAMN05326645, study PRJNA326480) | marine metagenome | isolation source: seawater | place: Pacific Ocean: South East | collected 2011 | reverse complement strand
GAAAATGTTCCTAAAAAAGAAATGTTAAATAAATATTTAGGAAAACCCCTTACGTCAATACCTGATCCATTTGATAAGTTTGAGAGTTTTGGTCATCATAATAATGCTAAGTTAAGAAGTTTTTTAGATGAATTTAATTTTGATTATGATTTTGTTAGTTCCACAGAAAAATATAAAAATGGTGATTTTAATAAGACTATTTTAGAAATTTTTGAAAATTATACTAAAATACTAGATATCATACTACCTACTCTTAGATCTGAGAGAAGAGAGACATACAGTCCATTTTTACCTATAAGTGAACATACTGGTGAAGTACTCCAAGTTAAAATTGAAGAATACAAAATGGATTCAAAAACAATCATTTTTAAGGATCCATCCTTAAATAAATTAGTTGAGACAGAAGTAATTAATGGAAAATGTAAATTACAGTGGAAAGTTGATTGGGCAATGAGGTGGATGGCATTTGGAGTTGATTATGAAATGTGTGGAAAAGATCTAACTGAAAGTGTTGAATTAGGTTCAAAAATTTGCAGATCTCTTGAAAAAAAATCACCAACTAATTTAATATACGAAATGTTTTTAGATGAAAAAGGTGAAAAAATATCAAAATCTATAGGCAATGGAATTAGTGTAGATCAGTGGCTTCGATACGCTTCGCCTGAGAGTTTGTCTTTATATATGTTTCAAAAACCAAAGTCTGCTAAAAAACTTCATTTTGATATTATTCCTAAAACAGTTGACGATTACTTATCTCATTATAATTCCTACTCAAATTTAGATGAAAGTAAAAAATTTGATAGCCCAATTTGGCATATACATTCTGGACAACCAAAAAATTTTAAAACAGAAATAAATTTTAATACTTTAACAAATTTAGTAAGTGTCTCTAACTCAAAAAATAAAAAAGTTATTTGGTCATTTATTAATAAATATGATCAAAATATTAATTCTAAAAATAATCCAGAATTTGATAAATTAATAGATTACTCTCTAAATTATTATAATGATTTTATACTTCCAAGTAAAAAATACGTTAAAATAGATTCTAATAACAGGGAGATATTTATTGATATAATAAAATTACTTGAAAATATTAAAAATCTTGAGAGTTCTGCAGAAGATATTCAAACACAATTGTATGAAATAGGAAAAAAACATAAATTTGAGAATTTAAAAGATTTTTTCAAATTAGTTTATCAGGTTATATTAGGTCAAGATCAAGGTCCTAGACTTGGCTCTTTCATAAAATTATTTGGTATTGTAGAAACTATTGATTATATAAAAAAAATCATAGATAATTAGTTAATTGTTAAATAGTGCAACAAAATTATTGAAGTTTTTTCCCCCAGAATTTTCACATTCTTTAACTATTATTGCTCTAAAATATTTTAAATTAAGAAATAAATCCTATAATGATCCAATTCTATCTCAACATCTATTAGGTTTGGATTTTCCAAATCCAATAGGTTTAGCTGCTGGTTTTGATAAAAATGCAGAAATAATTAACTCAATGTTTTCTTTAGGCTTTGGTTTTGTAGAAGTAGGAACTGTTACTCCAATGCCTCAAAAAGGAAATGCCAAACCTAGGGTATTTAGATTGCAAGAAGATCAAGCTATTATTAATAGCTTAGGTTTTAATAATAAAGGAAGTAAAAAAGTAAAAAAAAATATAATCAAGTCTAAGAAATCCTTTAAAGAAAATAGAATTATTGGAGTTAATATTGGTAAAAATAAATCTTCACTTGATGCTATTAATGATTATCTAATTTGTATGGATGATTTAGGGTCATTAGCAAGTTATATAACAATAAATATTTCATCACCAAACACTGAAGGTCTTAGAGATTTACAATTAAGAGGAAATATTGAAGATTTAATTAAAAAAATTGTTAAAAAGAGAGAAAGTTTAGGAATATTACATAAAAAACCAGTTCTTTTAAAAATTTCTCCAGACTTAAGCGATGACCAATTAAGAGATATTGCTTTGATTTCCCTGGCTAATAATATTGATGGACTGGTGCTTACAAATACAACAACAGAAAGATCAGATTTTCTAAAGTCTGAAAATATAAAAAAAAAAGGCGGCTTAAGTGGAAAACCTCTATTTAGTAAGTCTAATACTATTTTAAAAAAAATGTATGGTCTTACAAACGGTCAAATTCCCTTGATTGGCGTTGGGGGGATTTCAACTGGGAGTCAATGTTATGAAAAAATTAAATCAGGCGCATCAATTACACAACTTTATACTGGATTAATTTATGTTGGCCCTTCACTAATTTCTCAGATGAAAAGAGAATTAGTTGATTTAATTAAAACCGATGGTTATAAAAATATTTCTTCAGTTGTAGGTAAATCTGTCTAGATGAAAAAGATAAACTCAATCTTAGATATTATAGATGACTATGATAACTTTATATTAGATCAATGGGGAGTAATGCATAATGGGTCTAATGGTTATGATCATGCAATAAATACTGTTCATTATCTTAAAAAAAAAAATAAAAAATTATTTATAATATCTAATTCATCAAAAAGAAAAAAATTATCAGAAGATTTACTCTCTGATCTAGGTTTTGATAAAAACTCATTTAAAAATATTCTTACAAGTGGTGAAATGATTTGGGATACAATTCATAAAAAATATTTTGATACATCAAATAAAAAAAATTGTTTTCACATTTATAATACTTCAAAAGAAGATGAAATGATTTTTCGAGAAGGTTTAAATTTAAAATATACGGAAAAAATTGAAGATTCAGAATTAATATTAGCATGCACACCTTTTTCTAATATGAGACCAATTGACTACGTTCCTTTATTTAATAAGGCAATTGAGAATAAACTTACAATGTATTGTGCAAACCCTGATTTTGAAACAATTGAAAAAAATAATGATAAAAATATTTTTTGTATGGGTGCTATAGCTGAAATTTATAAAAAAATGGGTGGTGAAGTAGTAATAAAAGGTAAGCCGGATATAGCAATATATGATAAATCTATGGAATTAATTAAAATAGATAAAATGAGAACCATTGCAATAGGAGACTCATTATTCCATGACATTAAAGGTGCAAATAATTATGCTATAGATAGTATCTTAGTTAGATCTGGTATTCATAAGGACCTAAATACAATCAGTAAGATAATTCAAAATCATAAAATTAAACCCAGTTTTTTAATTGACAATTTTAGTATCTAAGAGTCCTTGACAAAGCAAAATTTACATTTACTAGCATCGTTATTATGTCAATGAGATGTGAATTAACTGGCAAATCTTTTCAAACAGGAAATAATGTCAGTCATGCCAAAAACAGAACTAAAAGAAGATTTAAACCTAATCTTCAAAACATTTCTTTTGTAAGTGAGGTTTTGGGGCAAAAATTTCAATTAAAAGTTGCTGTAAGTACTATTAGAACTGTTGAAAAAAAAGGTGGTCTTGACGAGTTTTTAAAAAATACCTCTAATACAAAACTTCCTTTAAAAGCTAAAAAAATCAAAAAAATAATTTTATTAAAATCAAACTAATTAATTATTAATGGGTTTTTTCTATGAATTAACTAAGATACTTAATAATTTAAACCCTGAGATAGTATGGGTATTAATGCTGTTGTTTTGCTTTATTTCAATTTTAATTTTTACAAGATTATTTGGATATATAGGTATTTTTATTTATTCAGCCTTAGCAATAATTGCTGGGAACATACAAGTATTAAAAACAGTCGATTTTTTTTATTCTCCTGAACCGGTTGCTTTAGGTACAATCCTTTTTGCATCTACGTTTTTATGTACAGATATTTTATCTGAATATTATGGAAAAGAAAAAGCTAGAACAAATATTCTTATTGGATTTTGTGCTTTCTTATTTATGACTCTTCTCATGGTTTTAACAATTGGTTTTAAACCCTCTGAAGGTGATTGGGTTCAAGAGAGTTTATCAAATGTATTTACTCCCATGACTAGATTTTTTATTGCTAGCATGATTGCTTATTTATTAAGTCAATATTTTGATGTTTGGTTTTTTAGTTATCTAAAAAAAATTACCTCTAAAAAATATCTATGGTTAAGAAATAATTTATCGACTATCGCTTCATCTTTAGTTGATAATACAGTATTTAGTATATTTGCTTGGATATTATTAAACCCTGAACCTGTTAGTTTTTATAATGTTATTATGATTTATATTCTTGGCACTTATCTTTTAAGGATTTTAATAGCTTTTTTAGACACGCCATTTATTTACATAGCTAAGTTTTTTATAAAAAAAACTGATGTCTAATTTTTCTTGGAAAATTAAAAAAAAATCAAAAAACAATAACTCTAGATTGGGCTTAATTTCTACTCCACATGGAAATATTGAAACACCTGCTTTTATATTTTGCGCTACAAAAGGTGCATTAAAATCCTTTTCAACTTCAGATGCAAAAGAAAATAATACACAAATAATATTATCAAATACCTACCATTTGATGCTTCAACCAGGCAGTGAACTGATTGCAAGTCATGGTGGTTTACATAGATTTATGAACTGGGATGGTCCGATCTTAACTGATAGTGGTGGCTTTCAAATATTTTCACTTGGTAGTGGCTCTGTTGCTGATGAAATTAAAGGTAGAAAATTAAATTCTAAACAAAAAAAAACTATGCTTAATATTAATGAGGAAGGTGCTATTTTTAAGTCATACTTAGATGGATCGAACCTTTTACTATCTCCCGAAAAATCAATTCAAATTCAAAGAGATTTAGGAGCTGATTTTATCGTTGTTTTTGACGAATGTACCCCATTTAATGTTGATAAGGCTTACACGTCTGAGTCAATGTTAAGAAGTCATAGGTGGGCAATTAGATCAATAAATTCATTTAATTCAAAACTTAAATACGATTTTCAAAAAGGATCAGCAGGTCCACAAAAAATGTATGGTATTATTCAAGGCGGAATATACAAAGATCTAAGAGAAGAAAGTATTGAGTTTAATCAAAATCAAATTGATACATTTGGTATTGCAATCGGAGGAAGTTTAGGTTCAACAAAAGATCAAATGAGAGAAGTTGTTGATTTTACTGCTGCAAAATTAAATAGTACTCGTCCAGTACATCTATTAGGTATAGGCGATCCAATTGATATATGGACATTTGTAGAGCATGGGATTGACACTTTCGATTGTGTTAGTCCAACTCGTTTAGCAAGGCACGGTACAGCATTGATAAAAGGAAAAAAGGGTAAAATTAATCTTAAAAATCAAAAATATAAGGAAAAGTTTAATTCCATCGATAGCGATTGCAATTGCTATACTTGTAAAAATTTTACATTATCATACCTGTATCATTTATTTTCATCTAAAGAATTGCTTGGAATGCAATTATTAACTAACCACAATATATTTTTTATGAATAATTTAATGAAAGTTATAAGATCATCAATAAGTAATGATAATTTTGATGAAGTAAAAAAAGAATGGTTTAGTAATTAATATTTTATATGAAAAATTTCAGATAATTGGTTTAATAGAGCTTCTCCAAGCTGATCGACATCCATAATTGTTATAGCTTTACTATAATATCTTGAAACATCATGACCTATCCCAATTGCAATTAGTTCAATCTCACTATTTTTTTCAATTTCATTTATTTCATCTCTTAAGTTTTTTTCTAAATAATTCCCTGGATTGACAGAGAGGGTTGAGTCATCTACTGGTGCCCCATCACTAATAACAACTAAAACTTTACGTTTTTCCTGTCTATTTAATAATCTTTTAGATGCCCATCTTAATGCTTCACCATCAACATTTTCTTTTAAAATCCCTTCTTTCAATAACAATCCAAGATTTTTTTTAGACCTACGCCATGGAGCATCAGCAGATTTATAAATTATATGTCTTAAATCATTCAATCTTCCTGGATTTGAGGGTTTACCATTTTTTATCCAAACTTCTCTTGATTTACCCCCCTTCCATGCTTTTGTAGTAAAACCAAGGATCTCAGACTTTATAAGACAACGTTCTAAAGTTTTAGCAAGTATATCAGAACATAAAGCAGCAACTGTTATAGGTCTACCTCTCATTGAACCGGAGTTATCAATTAAAAGTGAAACTATAGTATCTTTGAATTCAATTTCTTTCTCAATTTTATAACTTAATTTATTATTTGGATTTGCAATTATTTTTGCAAGACGAGAAGTATCGAGAAACCCTTCTTCCATATTAAATTCCCACTGACGATTTTGTTGAGCTAAAAGTTTCCTTTGCAATCTGTTTGCAATTTTAATTATCAAAGGTTGAAAGGTAAAAACTTGCTGATCAAGATTATGTCTTAATTTTTCTAATTCTTTAGCATCACATAAATCTTCTGCATTTATTATTTCATCATATTTGTGATCATATATTTTATATGCATGTAAATTATCTATAGACTCAATATTTGGAAAATAATCTAATTCATTTTCACTGCTATCATCTCCTATACTATCATCTTCTTCTACTGATAATGATTGTTCAACCTTAGTATCACTCGTTTGCATGTCAATATTTGCTTGATTATTCTCATCTTTATTTTGACTTTCATTATTACTATTTTCATCATTTTTATCATCTTCATCTTCATTTTTATCATCATTTTTAGAGTTGTCATTTAAGTGGTTTAATATTCCTAATTTTTCAAGTGTATCTAGAATTAATGAATTATATTTTTCCTGATCATCAATATTTTTTTTTAACTCAATAAAAAAATTATCATGATTATTTTTAAGTTTATCTTTTATTATTTTTCTAAATTTAGTATTTTTATTCCCAAAATCGTATCCTAATAATTTTTCATAAGCAACATAACGAAAAGCTTCAATTAATATATCTTTTGATTTCAAATTAGATTTATTTAAAAGATCTATTTCGTATTTTACATCAAGATTTTTTTTTATACCTTTAAATTCATCACATCCTTTCGCTTCAATTCTGGTTTGCTCAAGTGTATTAATAATTTTATTTGATAAATCATTATTTTTTATAAAATTTTTATGAATATCAATAGAATGTAATCTAAATTCTAATGCTAAAGAGTCTGCTTCAGCTCGAAAATATGACAGATTATTTTGTATATCTTCAATATTAGGCTCTATTAAATTTATTGTATTACCTATAATAGATGAGTTTTCTTTAACGAAGTTAATTTCTAGTTCTTCTTTTTTTCCAATAGATTTAACAGTGGCTGATAATGTTTTTTTAAACTCTTCTACAAGTTCATTATTCTTTAACATTGACTACCTTAGCGTCAGTAATATCAACTCCAAAAGACCTTTGATAATATTCTTCAATTATAGGCCTTTCCATTTCATCACATCTATTTAGAAAAGATAATTTAAATGAATATTCTAAATCATTAAATAATAAATAATTTTCAGCCCAAGTGAGAACTGTTCTTGGGCTCATTACCGTTGAAATATCTCCATTAATGAAGCCTGATCTTGATAGGTCTGCTGTTGCTACCATACTTTTAACTATATCTTTTCCATCTTTATTATTTAATTCCTTAACCTTGCTAATTATGATTTTTAATTCCTCTTGGTTACTTAAATAATTTAAAGATGAAACGATATTCCATCGATCCATTTGCCCTTGATTTATTTGCTGAGTGCCATGATATAATCCAGAAGTATCTCCAAGACCGACAGTATTAGCTGTAGCAAATAATCTAAAATAATTATTTGGTTTTATAACTCGCGACTGATCAAGAAGCGTAAGTTTACCTTCTGTTTCAAGTATTCGTTGTATTACAAACATTACATCAGGTCTTCCAGCATCGTATTCGTCGAAAACTAGTGCTACAGTATTTTTATAAGCCCATGGAAGTATACCATCTTGAAATTCAGTTATTTGTTTATTATCCTTAAGTACAATTGCATCTTTTCCTATTAGATCTATTCTACTTATATGACTATCCAGATTTATTCTTATGCATGGCCAATTTAATCTAGCGGCTACTTGTTCAATATGTGTTGATTTACCTGTTCCATGATATCCCTGAATTAGAACCCTTCTATTACATGCAAATCCCGCTAGAATCGCAAGTGTTGTATTTGGATCAAATTTATAAGAGTTATCAATTTCAGGAACATTTTCTGTTTTTTCATCAAATGCAAAAACTTCAAAATTACATTTTAAACCAAACACCTCTTCGGTATTAATTTTGATAATAGGTTTTTCTAAATTAGGCTTTTTGTTCATTCTTAAATTTTTGTAATAAAGTTTTATAAGACTGGTTTATTTCTTTAAATTTCTCTTCTGCTTTTTTATTATTACCATTTACATCAGGATGAAAAATTTTCACTAGTTTTTTATAGTTTTTTTTAATTTTATCTAAAGTAATTGGAAGATTTAGGTTTAATATTGACAAAGCTTTGCTTTCCTCTGAAGTTAAACTTTCATCAAGTAGCTTATTTTGAAAATATTTATTTTTTTCTTCTTCAGGATTAAACTCATTAAATTTACCATCAAAAAATTCATTAATTTGCTCAATTACTTTGTATGGATTTCCTTTTAATGGCCAAGATGGCCGATTCCATATGGTATCCTCTCTCATTGAAGACTCTATTTGACTTACTGATAAACCCTTGTAAAAATCCCATGACTTATTATACTCTTTTATGTGCTCTAAACAAAAAAAATAATATTGATTTAACATTAATCTAGATTTAGGAGCTCTAAACTCTCCTTTCTCCTTACAACCATCACAATCACATTTTTTAAAATTTGTTTTTTCCCATGAAAGATGATTTTTAGTTATATCTAATTTATATTTAGGCATTATTATCATATATAATACTAAATCTATGAGTCGTAAGCAAAGAATTAATAAAATTTTAATAAAAAAATATAAAGAATTTTTATTTGAAGTTATTGACAATTCTCATTTACATTCAGGGCACAATAATTTTGATGGAAATAATGAAACGCATTTAAAAATTATCTTAAAAACTAAAAATTTTAAAAATATAAATCGTTTAGAAGTACATAGAAGTATTAATGAATTGTTAAAAAATGAATTTGCAAATGGCTTACATTCATTACAAATTAAAATTAATTAATTTTTGAAATTTCAATTCTAGAAATTTGTTTTCTTGAATGAGATAAAACTTTATAATTAAATGCTTTATCATGAACTTTTTCTCCATATAGTGGAATTTTTTTTGAAATTTCTAGAATGTACCCTGCTATTGTTGAGGACTCACATTCAGGCGGCTCTAAATCAAAATTCTTAAATAAGTCTCTTATATTTTTTTCACCATTAACAATAATTTTTCCATAATTATTAATTTTAAAATCATTTTCTGGAATATCAATTTCATCAACAATTTCTCCTACAATCTCTTCTATTATATCTTCTAATGTTATAAGTCCTAAAAGTTCACCAAATTCATCTACAACAAAAGCTAAATGCTCTTTTCTTTTTCTAAACTCTACAAGTTGTTCAAGTAAATTAGTTGAATCAGGGATAAACCAAGGTTTTGAAATTTTATCAAATATAATTTTTTTAGATTTTTCATGATTATCTAAATCTATACTCAAGGCCCTAACATTTAAAACTCCTATGATATTTTCAGGATCTCCTTTCCAAAAAGGTATTCTTGTAAATCTAGAATTATTTATTTTCTCAATAATATTTTTAGTTTCTAAAGAGCTATCTATGGCAAAAATATTTTTTCTATGAGTAAAAATTTCTTCTACAGTTATGTCATTCAGCTGTAATATACTTTGAAGCATTTCTTTTTCTTGTTCATAATCAGGATTAGATGTTTTGTATAAATCAATTACACCTTTTAATTCTTCTTCAGATTGCTGATCGTTGATTTGTTTATCATAGTCCTTAAACCTAAACAATAATTTAACAATTTTATTAATTACAAAAACAATTACAAACAGAAACCTATTTAGATAAAAAATTACAGGTGAGATTTGTAAAGCTGTCCTTGTAGGTTTATTTATAGCATATGTTTTTGGCAATACTTCTGCAAAAATAACAATAACTATTGTCATAATAAGTGTAGAATAAAAAATTCCTTTAACTCCAAAAATATCATAAAAAAAAGCCGTAGCTAGAGATGATGCTAATATATTTACTAAATTATTTGATAGAAGTAGTGAGGATATAACATTATCTTTTTGATTCAAAATCTTTAAGACATATTCGGCCCTCTTGTCACCTTTTTTTGTTTTATAAATAATTCTAGCTTTTGAAGTTGCTGTAATTGCAGTTTCTGACCCTGATAAAAAGCCCGAAAGAATGATTAATATAATCAATAAAATTAATAATATAAGTGATGTCACAGACTATAAACTTTGAATAATTTGCTTAATTAAATTAATATCAATATTTCTTGCATAAAAAGATTTTCCAATATTCTTTAGTAAGATAATGTTAATCTTCCCATTTAAATTTTTTTTATCTTTTTGCATTATATTTATTAATTCTTTATTTTTAATATTTTTATCTGATAATTGTAATCTGGCATCTTTGAAGTGATCGATAATCTTATTTAAATTATTTTTTGATAAATAACCAAGTTTATTAGAGATCAATGACTCTATTAATATACCCACAGAAATTGCTTCACCATGTTTTAATTTATCACTATAATTATAAAAGGCTTCTAAAGAATGACCAACCGTGTGTCCAAAATTTAAAATTGCTCTAGAGTTTGAATTAATTAGATGTTCCTTAGGATCTCTTTGTACATACGATAACTTAATCATTATAGATTTTAAAATAGCATTTTCTATAACTTTAGTATTTAAATTAAAAATTTTGTTATAGTTTTTTTCAAGCCAGTTAAAAAAAGTTAGATCTTTTATTAAAGCATGTTTAACAATTTCTGCATAGCCCGATTTTAATTCTCTTATGGGCAACATTTTCAAAAAACTAGTATCTATGATTACCTCATCAGGTTGATAGAAAGTGCCAATTAAATTTTTACCATATTTTGAATTAATTCCATTTTTACCTCCAATTGAACTATCTACTTGAGATAAAAGCGTAGTTGGAATTAACTTATATTCCACACCTCTTAAAACAGTACTAGCAATAAAACCACATAAATCTCCAAGAGTACCACCACCAATGCAAACTATTATTGAGTTTCTGTCAATTTTTTTCAAAAGAAGCGTATTAAAAATTTTTTCATAATAGTTTATATTTTTAATTTTTTCTCCACATTTTAAATAAATAAAATTAATATTTTTCTTTTTTATATTTTTAAATAATTTTTTAATCTTAGCATCTACAATACAAAATATATTTCTATTACTTCTTGATAATGAAACTAAATAGTTTTTTGTATAATTATTTTTAATTATAATTTTTGTATTTATATTTTTATTATTTATATTTATTTCTTTGATCATAATATTTTTAATTCTTTTTTTATCTTCTTAATGATTTCTTTTTTATCAAAATCATTACTAATTATTAAATCAGTATCATTATAATATTCAATTCTTTCTTTATATAATTTTTTTAATATTTTTTCTTTATTCCCTGAGTTAAGTAAGGGTCTTTTTTTAGAATTACTGATTCTTTTAAGAATTATATTTATGTCAACTTTTATAAAAATAGAATATGAATTATTCTTAATAGAATTCCTTATTTTACTATTTAAAACACTTCCACCACCTAATGAAATTATAGAATTTCTTTTTTCCAATACTTTGATACATATTTTTTCTTCCACCTCTCTAAAAAAACTTTCACCATGATCTTCAAAAATTTCTTTAGTACTTTTTCCAACTTTTTTTTCAATTTCATAGTCAGTATCAATAAAGTCTAAATCTAATATTTGACTCAAATCTCTGCCAATAACTGATTTTCCTGACCCCATGAGTCCAACCAAACAAATATTTTTAATAGTATTTTTTTTGAAATTTAGCATTATTTTCAATATTTCTTATTATTGACAAAGTTTTATTTCATTAAAAAAATAACTTAAAAAGATTATATAATCGTATATTAATCTTTTTTTTAATAATATATATGAAAAACAAATACTTTTTATATCTTTTTGTATCAATTTTGCTCGTTTGTGGTTTTGGATTATATTTTATAGATATACCAGTTCCATCAACTATCATTTCTGAGGCATATTCCCTGAATTTAAAATGAAAATTTTAATCATAATAATATTTATTACTCTAAATCTTTCATTCGTAGTATCCTCTAATGAAACAGAAATAATTGAGCTTCATGTAAATCAATCTCTTGACCAGATGGTTTTAGATCAAGAAAATACAGAAATAAAAGAGAAAACTGAAATCACTAATATGCCTGTATCAGAAAATTCAAGTGAAAGTAGTGAAACTGAAATTAATAATAATGATGAAGGTAGTCTTGATATTGTTAATATTAAATCTGAAGTAATGTTTTTTGATAAAATTGAACCCATTCAAGTAAATAAAATTTTAAAAAATGCGAAAAATATAAAATCTAAAACTTTGCAAGATGAATTTAACAACTTATTAATAAATTTGAATTTTGATAATGAAAATATAAAGGATAAATCTATTTTTTATTCAATAGTAAATTATTTCTATAATATAGGTAGTATATCTAAATCTTACTCCTTAATTAAATCAAAAAATATAGAAGATAGTGAAAAAATTAATTTTTATAATATTTTAGAAATAAATTACTTATTATCAACCTCTCAATTAGAAAATGTTTGTAATATTAAAAACGATTTAAAAATTGAGACAAATCTCAAAAATAATTTTAAAGATAAAATTGAAATTTTTTGTCTTATTCTTCAAGGTAAGCAATCTGAAGCAGAGCTATTAAATTCTATAATGTTAGAAATGGAAGAACAGACTGATAAAACCTTTCAGCAACTTTTTTATTCATTATCAAATGTAACAAATGATGAAACTAATACGCAGGATATATTTATACAAAATTTTGATAAAAATTTAATTTTTTTATATAGTGCAATGGCGAGAATTGCAGAAGTACCATTAAATGAAGTATTCTTAAATATAGACCCATTAAATCTTGCTATTCCAATAATACTAAATAAATCAACACCAATAAATTTAAGATTGAAAGCTGCAAATAAAAGTTATTTAAATGGCTCGATATCAATAGAAAGTCTTGCAGCTTTATATCAATCTGTTGATTTCGACTCAGGAGACTTAAATCAACCGAAAGAAACAATCAACAAATTTTCTAACGATATAGAGCTTTTAATGGCATTCCATTTTCAGCTTATAAATATTCAGATTTTTCCATCTGAGAGATTAGAAGCTTTAATAGATTTTTGGAATTTTGCCAAAAAAAATAATATTGAAAGTATTGCATTTGCACTTTCAAATACAATAGTTAATTCAATAGAAATTAAAGCTGAATATTTAAAATATAGTCCACAAATAGCAATGTCTTATATTAGTAATAACAATTTAATCAAAGCAACTGAATGGATAACATTTTACGAAAAGGTAAATGGGGTTGATAATACTAGCAATTTAGTTAATATGTTAATTAGCTTCCATTCAAGTGATGATATTAATTCTATTGTTAATACAATCAATGATAATTATGAAGAATTAATTAAATTAAATGCAGATGATAGTGAAGAATTATTTTTTATTTTGTCTTCAATTTTACTTAAAGATAAACCAAAAATTTTATTAGATAATTTTGATAAAATTTATGATGAAAGACAAACTACCTCCATATACTTAACAGAAAACATTCAAGCATCTATTGATAATAACGAACAAAACAAGTTTCTAATATATTCGATCATTTCATTAAACAACAAAGAGTGGAATGAAATTCATCCAAGTAATTTAAAACTGTTGTTGAAAGGCTTCTTGAAATACAAAAATGGACTTCTTTTCAAAGATATTATTTTAGAAATATTCAAAAATCATCAATTAATTTAATGATTAAATACTTTGAGTTTGAAAAAGATATCGAAAAAATCGATAAATATATAACTGACTTGGATGAAAATGATACAAATTACTCAGTTAAATTAGAAAAATTGAAATCTGAAAAAAAGAAAAAATTTGATATAATCTATT
>MDTG01350130.1_pt1 | contig 14062 bp, 12 predicted proteins | sample 811421 | NCBI WGS metagenome assembly MDTG01 (sample SAMN05326645, study PRJNA326480) | marine metagenome | isolation source: seawater | place: Pacific Ocean: South East | collected 2011 | reverse complement strand
TATATAATATTCAATCATTCCCAAAATAACTTTTTTATAATCTAAATTCCAAAGAGTATCGGGGTTTAAAACTAAAAAATTTTCCTCTAATGAAGTATTCATAATATTTTTAATACCTCCGCCTGTATCAAGTATCTCTTCGCCATCGTTGATAACTTCAATCTTATTTCCATTTCCGAGTTTATTAACATAATCTTCAATTTGATCTGAAAGGTAATAAGTATTTAATTTAATCTTTTTAATTCCTAAGTTTCTTATTAATTCGATGGTATTTAGTAATAAAGACTTATTTTTAATTTGAATCAATGGCTTTGGAATTTCTAAAGTGATTGGAGACAATCTATTTCCATATCCTGCACAAGGTATAATAGCTGTTTCAATTTTCATTTTTTTTTATATTTTTTGAAATATACATGCTAATAAAATAATTTAATTCTTCAAATACAGTGTTATTTTTTCGCCTTTGGTCTATCATTTTCCAAGCATAAGGTATTAGTTTTAAATATTCATGTTTTTTATCTCTTTTTGAAAGTCGAGTAAAAATACCTATAATTTTTAAATTTCTTAAAATTGACAATATCTCAAAATCATTCCTAAATTTCGCTACGTTTAATTTTTTTTTTTTTGAAATAAATTTATCATAAATCATTTCTCTATTTTTCAGTTTTACATTAATCCTCACATCATCAATTAAAGATGCTAAGTCGTATGCTTCATTTCCAAAAACTGCGTCCTGACTATCTATTAAATAAATTTTATTTTTTTTAATCATTATATTTGAGACGTGAAAATCTCTATGAACAAAAACCTTTTTTTTTAACTTTAAACTCAATATTAATTTTTTTATGATTTTAATATATAATTTCTTTAATTTAGATATATTTTCTTTGATTATATTTGGCATATACCATTCAGAAAATAATTTTGCCTCCTTAAGTAATTCATTGTTCGAGTAATTATTTATAATGTAGTTAGATTTTAAAAAGGTTTTAACTTTTCTTTTTCTTATTGTACTAAGTTTTTTTAAAATTTTAAATAATTTAACATAATTATTGATATTATAATTTTTAAATTTTTTTAATCCAGTGTCATCTCCAAGATCTTCTATTATAATATAATTTTTTTTATATCTCTCAGAGATTAATTTTGGTGTAAAAATTTTATTTTTTTTAAGAAGATTATTAATAGCTGCATATATTAATAAATTTTTTTTTTTTTCTTTTTTTGCATAAACAATAATTGAATTATTTTTTTTATCTCTATAAAACTTTCTATGGGAGGCGTCACCAGATAATTTTTCAATATTTTTAAAATTCATTTATCATATTAATTTTATTTGTAGAGATTGTTATCGACCTTTTAACATAATCATTTTCATATTTAAAATTAAGACTAATGAAGTTTTTCAAATTTTTAATAATTATTTCAGGCCATTCGATGAGTGTGATATTATTTTTCAACCCATTATGTATTCCAAGATTATCTATTTCTCTAATATCCTTAACCCTATACAAATCATAATGATGAATATTTAAGTTTTTAATTTTATATTCATTTAAAATATTAAAACTTGGACTTAAAATTTCTGAAATTTGTTCGTTATATTTTTTTTGAAGATTATTGATTAAATATCTAATAAATGTAGTTTTGCCCACGCCTAAATCACCAAATAAACAAATGATATCACCGGGTTTTAAAAGTTCTGAGAATTTTTCAGATACCGTTCTTGTTCTTGTTTCGGAAGAAATATCTAATTTTTTAGGATTAGTACCGATAAGCATCGGGTTTGTAAGGCCCCTCTTGTTTTACACTAATGTAATCAGCTTGATCTTTCGATAACTTTGTTAACTTTGCTCCTACTTTTTCTAAATGCAGCATCGCAACTTTTTCATCTAAATGTTTAGGTAAAACATAAACTTTTTTCTCATATTTATCTGAATTATTCCAAAGTTCAATTTGAGCGGTTACTTGATTAGTAAACGAAGCGCTCATCACAAAACTTGGATGGCCAGTCGCACATCCTAAATTAACTAATCTTCCTTCTGCTAGTAAGATTATTCTCTTATTGCTGGGTAAAGTTATTTCATGAACTTGAGGCTTGATTTCGTCCCATTTATAGTTTTTTAGTGCATCAACCTGAATCTCATTGTCAAAGTGACCAATATTACAAAGAATTGCTCTATCCTTCATCTCCCTCATGTGGTCGGCTGTTACTATGTCCTTATTACCTGTGGCGGTAACAATTATATCTGCATGACTGATCATGTCGTCCATTGTTACAACTTCATAACCCTCCATGGCAGCTTGTAAAGCACATATAGGATCTGTCTCTGTTACCATGACTCTAGCACCAGATTGTCTAAGCGAGGCTGCGCTACCTTTCCCAACATCTCCAAATCCAGCGACAATTGCAACTTTACCTGACATCATAACGTCAGTCGCTCTTTTAATACCGTCAACTAAACTTTCTCTACAACCATATAAGTTATCAAATTTTGATTTTGTTACCGAGTCATTAACATTAATTGCAGGGACTAATAATGTTCCCTCGTTTTCCATTTTTTTTAAAGCCAAAACTCCTGTGGTTGTTTCTTCAGATAGTCCCTTTACATCATTCATCAAATTTTTATAATCTTTATGCATTAAAGCAGTTAGATCTCCACCATCATCGAGTATCATGTTTGGTTTCCAATCCTTCTTTCCCTCAATTGTTTGTCTGACACACCACCAGTATTCCTCCTCGGTCTCACCCTTCCAAGCAAAAACTGGTATTCCTACTTTTGCTATCGCCGCAGCTGCATGGTCTTGTGTTGAAAAAATATTACATGATGACCATCTAACCTCTGCACCCAATTCTACTAAAGTTTCGATTAAAACTGCGGTTTGAATCGTCATGTGTAAACAACCAACTATCCTTGCTCCTTTTAACGGTTTTTTTCCAGCATATTCTCTTCTTAGAGCCATTAAGCCTGGCATCTCTGTTTCGGCTAAAGATATTTCTTTTCTTCCGAAATCAGCTTCGTTAATGTTTTTTACCTTAAAGTCTTCCATGAAGAGAGCCTTGTAACAATTTTATAAATTTTAATCAACTTAAGATTTTGACCTAGGAAAGATTATTTCAATATTTGCACCTCTATCAGGGTTATTTTTAGCGGTTATAATGCCACTATGCAGCTCTACTAGGTTCTTTACTATGTTTAGACCTAATCCAGAATGTTCTCCAAATTTATCTGGTCTATTACTATAAAATCTTTTAAAAATTTTTTCAGTGTCATTTTCCTTAAATCCTTTACCCCGATCAATTACATTTAGCTTTATTTTCCCATTTTTATCAGATCCAAGCATAACTATTATCTCTTGATTATTGTCGCTGAAAGACACAGAATTGTCTAACAGGTTTGCAATTATTTGTTCTATTCTATTTTCAATACCAAGTATTTGATAGTCTTGAGAGCCGTTGGTTTGTAATTTTACTGAAATACCTCTTTTTCTGTTATAAACACTATTAAAATCATCTACTACAGAATTTAAGATTTTTTTTAAATCTAAAAAAACCATTTTCTCAGATGATATAGCAACTTCATCTTTTAACATTTGAGAATAATCTGTAATAAGTCTTTCAATTCGTTGAACGTCATGGGATACTATTTTAATTAGTTTATCTCTTTGTTCTTTATTTTCAGAATCTGATATAATTTCGGATGCACTCTTTAGTGACGCTAAAGGATTTCTTATTTCATGAACCAAATCTCTTGAAAAATTTTCCGCTGTATTGATCCTTTTTTGGAGTTGATTAGTCATTTCGTCCATTGAGTTTGAAAGAATTCCAATTTCATCTTTTCTTTTTTTGTAAATATCGATATTAGGGTCTTCTTTACTTTTATCCTTGATAATCTCAGTATAATGAACAAGATTTTTGATTGGTTTTAAGAAGTATTTATTAAGTACGAATGAGAATATTAAAATTATTAATGCGATAATTAACGCAGTTCTATATATAAAATTTTTTCTCTCATTTATGGCAATTTTAATTTCGTCTGCATTTTCTATTACGGCGATAAAACCAACTTTTTTTTTATCAATTATTATATTTTTTATACTTACCAAAAGAAACTGATCAAGATCTTCATTTATGAAAGTGAAATGTTCATTTAAATTTTTTATAGAGGAAAACTCGATTATTTTATTTTTTAAATAACTACTCCTAATGTTTTCATTTTGTTCATCAGTTTCAGACAAGTTAATGTCTTTTTCATTGAGTATATCAGTTTCCATAATCTCAAAATTTTTTGAAAATGAACTTGGGTCTAAGTCAAGAGAGTCAGTATCTGAAATACTATTAAATTTACTATCAAAAATAATTACTCGGTCGATTGTCTGGAATAAAAATTTTGTAGATAACATAAAATTTTTAATTTCTTTATTTTCAAAATTGATGTTTAATCTTTTTATATGTCCTATAGTGTTATCAATTATTTTGTAATGATTTGCGGATTTTCCTTTAATAAGACTTGGTTGAACGTTTCTTATATAAATGAAAGTAAAAATACTAATAATTAAAAAAAAAATTAAATTTATAAATAAAAATTTTTTTAAAATTGAAAGGTTTTTTAATATGTTGCTAAACATTAATTTATATTCCAACGATAACCACTTCCATATCTAGTTTCTATTGCTGAAAAATTGTTATCTACTTTTTTAAATTTTTTTCTAATACGTTTCACATGGCTGTCAATTGTTCTGTCTTCTATATCTGTATCCTCTCTATAAGCAATATCCATTAATTGAGCTCTCTCCTTAATTATTCCAGGTCTTTTAGCCAATTCTTTAACTATTAAAAATTCTGTTGTAGTCAGTTTGTCTGGTAGTTGTTTGCCATCCCATTCACACTCTAGCTGTGAAGGATCAAGCTTCAACTTACCATGTGTGATTATATTCTTATTGTCTTCAAGGTTATTTTCTTTTTTTCTCAATTGTACTCGTATTCTTTCAATTAAAACTTTAATTGAAAAACCTCCAGATTTTTTTACAAAATCATCCGCACCTAATTTTAAACCTAAAAGTTCGTCTACTTCTTCATCTTTTGAAGTTAAAAAAATTACAGGCATCGATGTTTTCTTTCTTAATTTTTTTAGAAGCTCCTCACCATCCATTTTAGGCATTTTGATATCGATTATTGCTAAATCTGGTGGATTACGAGTTAAACCAATTAATGCGCTCTCACCGTCCAAATAGGTTTGAACTTTAAAACCTTCTTTTTCTAAAGCTATACTTATACTGGTAAGTATATTTCTGTCATCGTCTACAAGTGCAATCGTTTGGCTCATTATATTGTTAAAAATACTAAATTGTTCTAATTTGAGCAATACTAAGTTATTAATGTAATAATCCCCAATTCTCACCAACATTTACCTCCACAGACAAAGGTATTGAGAATGAATGTAGCTCACTATTTTGAACGCTTGTCATTTCTTTTTTTATTATTCCTAGTATAGTTTTAACATCATTTTTTGGAACCTCAAAAATTAATTCATCATGAATTTGCAATATCATGTTTGACTCACTGTATTTTTTTGAATTTAGTTTTTCATTAATTCTCATCATAGCTAATCTCATTATTTCAGATGCTGAACCTTGTATTGGAGCATTAATTGCTGCGCGTTCTTGAAAATTCCGAATATTAAAATTTTTATCATTAATCCCATTAAAGTGTGTTCTTCTTCCAAATATATTATTTACGTAACCGCTTTTTCTACAAAATTTAATTGTTGATGACATATAATTTTTTATTTCTGGAAACTTTAGAAAATAAGAATTTAAAAAATCCGATGCTTCATTATTCGATACATTAATTTGTTTTGCCAAACCATATTGTGAAATACCATAAATTATACCGAAATTTATTGCCTTAGCTTTTCTTCTCATATCAGAGTCAACTTTTCTAACATCAACATTGAAGACTTGACTAGCAGTCAAAGAATGAATGTCCTCATTATTTTTAAAGGCTTTTTTTAATTCTTTAACATCAGCTAAATCTGAAAGTATTCTCATTTCAATCTGATTATAATCTGCAGAAATAAAACACTTATTTTTTTCTGCAATAAATGCTTTTCTTATATCTTTACCATCTTCTGTTTTAATTGGTATATTTTGTAAATTCGGATCACTAGAAGCCAATCTTCCAGTTGTTGTTGCTGCTAATAAAAAAGACGTATGCACTCTTTTAGTACTTGCGTTTACGTGCTGAGGAAGTGAGTCTGAGTAAGTATTTTTTAATTTAGTTAGCTGTCGCCATTCTAGTACAAATTTAGGTAAAATATGACCTTTAAATGCGAGATCTTCGAGAACAGAGGCACTAGTTGCAAAACTACCTTTTTTAGTTTTTTTAGTATTAGCAATTTTAAGATCATTGTACATAATTTCGCCTAGCTGTTTAGGTGACCCAATCTTGAATTTTTTTTTTGATAATTTAAATATTTCTATTTCTAATTTTTCAATCTTCTTTTGAAATTTTGTTGACAATTTTTTAAGAAAACTTTGATCGATTTTTACACCTTTTATTTCCATCATCGACAAAATTTCAATTAGCGGTTTTTCAAAAATTTCATAAATACCATATAATTTTTCCTCTTTGAGTTTTTTACTGAAAATCTTATATAGTCGAAATGTTATGTCTGCATCTTCTGCTGCATAATTTTTTGCCACACTAATTTCGACATCGCTGAAATTAATTTGCTTTTTACCGGTCCCAACCAAATCTTTATAAGATATAGGGGAATGATTTAAATGAATTTTTGACAAGGTATCCATGTTATGGCGATTTTTTCCAGCGTCTAGAACGTAGGACATTAACATTGTATCCTCCATTGAATTCATTTTTATTCCTCTTTTGTAAAGAATTATAAAATCAAACTTAATATTTTGGCCAATTTTTTTTATACTGGCGTCTTCTAGTATTGGTTTAAAAATTTTTATAAGGTCTTTTTCTATAACATTATTGCCTTTTTTGTGTCCTATAGGAATATAATAAGCATACCCAATCTTTGCAGAAATTGATATTCCAACTAGATCTGCTTTATGTGGATCTAATGATGTTGTCTCTGTATCTATGCATAGTTCCCCATGATTTTCAACATCATCAAGAATAGTTTTCAAATTATCTAATTTATCAATTAAAATATAATTTTTATTTGAGATTTTTTTTTCTATTATATTCTTTTCTTGTTTATTTATTGTTTCGGCAAATTGTATTTCACCATATGTGGAAATTACTGAGCTCAAGAGTCTGTTGAATTCCATTTCCCTTAAAAACATATACAATTTTTCTTTATTAACTTCTTTTAATTTAAAATCTTCGAGTTTATCTTTTACTGGAACATCTTTTTTTAAAGTCACTAGTTTTTTACTAATGATTGCTTTATCTTTATTTTGAGTTAAAGTTTCTCTTCTTTTGGTCTGCTTGATTTTTTCTATATTTTTTAAAAGATTTTCTAAATTTCCAAAATTATTTATTAGTTCTGCTGCAGTTTTTATACCAATGCCTGGTACTCCTGGTACGTTATCACTTGTATCGCCTGCCAGAGACTGGACATCAATAACCCTATCTGGTTTTACTCCAAATTTATTAAATATATCATCCTCACTTATAAATTTATTTTTCATTGGATCATAAATTCTTATATTTTTTTTATATAACTGCATTAAATCTTTGTCGGAGGAAACTATAGTTACCTTAGAACCTTGCTCCAAAATTTTTTCTGCATATGTAGCTATTAAATCATCCGCTTCATAATTTATCATTTCTATTGAAGGTAAATTAAATGCTAGCACAGATTTTCTAATATAATCAAATTGTGGAATTAAATCTTCTGGTGCATCCGATCTGTTACCTTTGTAATCAGAATAAATCTCATTTCTAAAATTTTTTCTAGCAGAATCAAATATTACTGCAAAGTGAGTTGGTTTATTTTGGTTGTCATTTGACTTTGAGTCTTCTAATAACTTAAAAAGCATATTACAAAAACCATTAACTGCACCAGTAGGAAGACCATCGCTTTTCCTGCTTAAAGGTGGAAGAGCGTAATATGCTCTAAAAATATATCCAGAGCCGTCTATAAGATAATAGTTTTCATTTTTTTTAATTTTAGACATAATTTTTATGATATCTTAATTTGTCTTAATAATATAAGTGTAATTTTCTTATGCAAAAAAAAGTTCTTGAAATTAAAAATTTAAATAAAATATATAATAAGAAAGGGTCTAATAAAGTTAAAGCAGTTGAAAATTTAAACTTAGAGGTGAAACAAGGTGAAATTTTTGGTTTATTAGGTCCAAATGGTGCAGGCAAAAGTACTGTAATTAATATTTTAGCAGGCACAGTTTTAAAAACATCAGGTTATGTAAATGTCTGGGGCTTTGATATAGATAAAAATCCAAGACAAGTAAGAGCATCAATTGGAATTGTACCCCAAGAAGTAAATCTTGACCCTTTTTTTAATCCAAAAAAATTATTAGATTTACAAGCAGGCTTATACGGAATCAATAAAAAGAACAGAATAACTGATACAATATTGAAATTAGTTTCTTTAGATAAACAGGCTGACAGTTATTCTAGAGGTTTATCTGGAGGAATGAAAAGAAGACTAATGATTGCAAAAGCCTTAGTTCACCAACCACCTATTATAATATTAGACGAGCCTACTGCTGGAGTTGATGTAGAACTAAGGAAAAATTTGTGGAACAACGTAAAACTACTTAATAAAAACGGCGTTACAGTAATCTTAACTACCCACTACCTAGCTGAGGCAGAAGAAATGTGTAATAGAATTGGTATAATTAGCAAAGGTAATTTAGTAGCATTAGATACTACAAAAAATCTATTAGATAAAATTAGGTTTAAAAAAGCAAAATTTATTTTAAATAGAAATTTTGAAATTACTAATAATGATTTAAATTCTCTTAAAGTTATATTTAATAAAGATAAAGAATTAATTGTATCTTATGAAAAATCTAAACTAAGTATTGACAATATTATTACATTAATAAAAAAAAATGGAGTGGAGATAAATGATATATCTACAGATGATGGTGATTTAGAAGATGTTTTTATTGCATTAACAAAAAACTAGATTATTATATTTATATTAAATCTTATGGAATTAATTAACTCGTTAAATTATCAAAAAATTTTTAAGTATTTGGTCTTAGCAGTAGTAGGTTCAATTATATTAACAATATCTGCGAAAATTAAAATTCCTTTTTACCCAGTGCCAATGACAATGCAAACATTTGTAGTATTACTTTTGGGTATAACCCTAGGACCTATATTAGGGTCATTCTCTGTAGTATTATATCTTATACAAGGAGTCTATGGATTACCTGTATTTTCTAATTCCCCAGAAAAAGGAATTGGTATTGCTTATTTTGTTGGACCAACCATGGGTTATTTAATAGGCTTTGTTTTTGCTTCTTATGTTTCAGGTATATTTAAATATAATAATAATTATATAGTTACTTTTATTAAATTGATTTTATCCGTTTCGATTATTTATATTTTAGGTTTATTGTGGCTTGGAAATTTAATTGGTTGGGAAAAACCTATATTTTCTTTAGGTGCAAAACCCTTTTTATTAGCAGAATTCTCTAAAATTATGTTATTAACATTATTAATTAAGTATGCTTTAAAATTTAGAAAATTTATCTCGGGGATCTTTTAGAAAGTATTCTTTGTAAGGTTCTCCGGTGCATTTTTAATCTTCTGGCCGTTTCGGAAACATTTCTATTGCATAATTCAAATACTCTGTGGATATGTTCCCATTTAACTCTATCTGCTGACATTGGATTCTCAGGAGGTTCAGCTTTTTTATTTGGATCAGCTAGAAGTGCTTTTTCAACATCATCAGCATCCGCTGGTTTTGACATATAATCGATAGCTCCCTGTTTTATGGCAGATACTGCAGTAGGAATGTTTCCATATCCAGTTAGCATTACGATTCTACTATTTTCGTTAGAACTTTGAATTTCTCTAACAACCTCTAGACCATTTCCGTCATTTAAACGTAAGTCTACAACTGCAAACGCTGGCTTTTTAGTTTTTACAGCATCAATACCTTTTTTTACCCCTTCAGCTTGTATAACCTCAAAACCTTTTTTTTCCATTGCTCTTGCTAATCTCTCCCTGAAAGGATTGTCATCATCGACTAAAAGCAACGTTTTATCGCTAAAATCAGTTATTTTTTTTAAGTTTTGAGCAGTATTCATAACAAATCATATGGTAATGAATAAATTAATTTCAATAGTATTATTTACTTTACATTACTTAAAATACCCCTTAATTCACGAATTTATATAAAATTGCATACTAGATATGCAAGTTTTTTTTGTTAAATTTTTTTTAGGAGCTAATATGAAAAAATTTAAATCAGTTGAGGATTTAATTAATCAACTGAAACCAAATGACCCGGTATACTGTATTAGGAAGCAACCTATTTACACTGCTTCTAGTTTTTTTCAAAAAAATTTTCCAGGTAAAGTTCTTTACGCTGTAAAAACAAATCCAAATATAGAAATTTTAAAAGCTATACTAAAAAGTGGAATAAACCAATTCGACATAGCGTCTGTAAAGGAAATTGAGGCTATAAAGAACTTAGATAGAAATGTAAAATGTTCTTTCATGCATACGGTGAAAAGTAGAGATAGTATTAAAGTAGCATACTTTAAACATAATATTAAAACTTTTGCCTTAGACTCTAAAGATGAACTTATGAAAATAATTGAAACAACTAACTATGCCAAAGACTTAGAACTTTTTCTTAGAATTTCAGTGTCAAATGAACACGCTGAAATAGACTTGTCAAAAAAATTCGGTGCTATAATATCTGAGGCAATAGGTCTTTTAAGATTAACAAAACAATACGCAAAAAAAATAGGAATAAGCTTTCATGTTGGGTCGCAGTGTATGCATCCTATATCTTATACTAAAGGTATAGAAGAAATCGGAAAAGTAATTAAAAAAACCAAAATTTTACCGGATTATATAAATATTGGTGGAGGATTTCCTACAATTTATCCAGATCTTATATCACAACCTTTGATAAATTACTTTAATGAAATTAAAAAAAGTTTAGTAAATTTAAAGTTAAGTAAAATGCCTGAAGTTATATGTGAGCCTGGTAGAAGTATAGTTGCTGAAAGTGGATCAACTATAGTTAAAGTTATTTTACGAAAAAAACAAAAATTATTTATTAATGATGGAACATATGGTACATTATTTGATGCTGGAGTCCCTAATATAGTTTATCCGTCAAAACTTATTACTAGCGGAAGAATTACATCAAAGAAAATCACAGCTTTTGATTTCTATGGTCCTACATGTGATAGCATGGATTATATGAGAGGACCTTTTTTGCTACCAAATAATGTTAAAGAGGGTGATTATATAGAACTGGGTCAACTGGGCGCGTACGGTTTAACGTTTAGAACAGAGTTCAACGGTTTTTATTCAAATCAAATATACGAAGTAGAAGATTCACCAATAATGACAATGTACGACAAAGAAAAGAACGGTGAAATTCTTGTTGCTTAGATGTCAGATAAAAATAATTTTCGACATAACAGTAAAAAAGAATTTCTAAAGTATCCTATAGAACATATTGATATCACTTCTTTTGACGCAAGAAAGATTATCTCATCGATGCAAAAAATGTCATTTGTTTCTAGGGAAACAGGTAATGCAGCTAACATTTATAATGAAATGCTAAAAGATAAAGATTGTACAATTTTTTTAACTTTGGCAGGATCTACTTCCGCCGCAGGATGTATGAATATTTACAGAGACATGATTAGATATAACATGGTTGATGCTATTGTTGCTACAGGTGCTTCTATAATCGATATGGATTTTTTTGAGGCACTTGGTTTCAAACACTATCAAGGTTCTCAATTTCAAAATGACAACGAACTAAGAAAGAACTATATAGACAGAATATATGATACTTACATAGATGAAGAAGAATTGCAGGTATGCGATAATACAATATGTGAAATAGCTGATAGTTTAAAAGCTAAAAGTTATACTTCAAGAGAATTTATATATGAAATTGGAAAATACTTAAAGTCAAATTCCAAAAAAAAGGGGTCTTTGATTGAGACTGCATATGAAAACAATATTCCAATATTTTGTCCAGCTTTCACAGATTCAAGTGCTGGTTTTGGTTTAGTCATGCACCAGGAGAAAAATCCGAATAATCACATAACAATTGATGCAATTAGAGAATTTAGAGAATTAACAGAGATTAAAATAAGGTCGAGAGTATCAGGTTTATTTATGATTGGTGGAGGAGTTCCAAAGAATTTTATCCAAGACACAGTTATTTGTGCTGAACTTTTAGGAAAAAAAGTTGATATGCACAAATATGCAATACAGATAACGGTGGCTGACCCCAGGGATGGTGCATGCAGTAGCTCTACATTAAAAGAGGCAAGTTCATGGGGTAAAGTTGACACAACTAAAGAACAAATGGTTTTTGCTGAGGCAACTACTGTATTACCCTTAATTGCAAGCGATGCATATCATAAGGCAGAGTGGAAAAAAAGAGAGCGAAAAAATTTCTCGAAAATTTTTTTATAAAAATGGTAAAGAAAACTAAAGTTGGTCTTTTACAACTTAAAATTCATAAAGATAAAAAGTTAAATATTAAGAACTCAATTAATAAAATTAGATTCGCTGCAAAAAAAGGTGCTAAAATTATATGTACATCAGAATTATTTTTGTCTGAATATTTTTGTAAGGAAGAAAATCACACAAATTTTAAATATTCAGAAAAAATACCAGGCGAAACATCAAATATATTTTGTAGTTTAGCAAAAGAATTAAAAATAGTTCTTATTATGTCTATATTTGAAAAAAAAATATCAGGTTTATATTACAATACATGTATAACTATTAATGATAAAGGAAAAATAGTATCCAAATATAGAAAGATGCACATTCCTGATGACCCTGGCTATTACGAAAAATTTTATTTCACACCAGGTGATCTTGGTTTCAAAAGTATCAAAACTAAATACGGTGAAATCGGATCTTTAATATGTTGGGACCAATGGTTTCCAGAAGCAGCTAGACTTACAGCTTTAAAGGGATCAGAGATAATATTTTATCCAACTGCTATTGGATGGCATCCTAAAGAAAAAAGAAAATATGGTAAAACACAATTAGAGTCGTGGATAACAATTCAAAAATCCCATGCAATTGCAAATGGTATATTTATTGCTGCAATTAATAGAGTCGGAAAAGAAAAAAAAGGCACAAGAGAAATTGAATTTTGGGGTCACTCATTAGTTATTGATCCACATGGTAAAATTATTGCAAAATTAGATACGAAAAAAGAGGGGATATTATTTTGTAATATCGATTTTAAAAAAGTTGAAAACGCAAGACAGCATTGGCCATTTTTAAGAGATAGGCGTCTTGATGCGTATAAAGGTTTAATCAGAAATTCAAATAATGACAAATAGCTTGTCTAAGCTTGGTTTTAGGCTACCAGCAGAATGGGAAAGGCAAGATTCTATTTGGATGTCATGGCCCTATAATAAGAATGATTGGCCTGGTTTGTTCCATAAAATTCCCAAAGTAGTCGCTAAAATTATCGGGATTATATCAAAAAAGCAAACAGTTAATTTGATAATAAAAAATGGAGAAGAAACATTTAAATTAAAAAAAATTTTAGAAAAATATAAAACTAACATAAAAAATATAAAATTTTACAAAATACCATCTAATAGAATTTGGATTAGAGATTTTGGTCCAATTTACTTAATAAACAAAAGAAAGAATAAGAAAATTTTTATAAATTTTGAATTTAATGGGTGGTCGAAGTATAAAGATTTCGAAAAGGACAACTCGGTAAATAATTTTATCTCTAAGTATACAAGAATAAAAAAATTCGAACCGAAAATAAAAATTAAAAAAAAAATAATAAAATTCGTACTTGAAGGTGGCGCTATAGATGTAAATGGAAAGGGTTCAGTTTTATTAACTGAGGAATGCTTATTAAGTAAAGTT
>MDTG01260187.1_pt1 | contig 14062 bp, 13 predicted proteins | sample 811421 | NCBI WGS metagenome assembly MDTG01 (sample SAMN05326645, study PRJNA326480) | marine metagenome | isolation source: seawater | place: Pacific Ocean: South East | collected 2011 | reverse complement strand
TTGTTGGAAGCTTAATAGGTAAAGTTTTATATGACACCTGGATTTATCAATCCTTAAATTTTTTCAAAGATGGACATGCCGAGCCTTTGCTGGCCTCTCTTTTAGGGGGAATATTTGCGGGGCTTGTTGTAAGTTTTGTAGCATTAAAAATAAAATCTTACAATTTTGTATTTTTAGTCTTTTTACCTTCCATCTATGCATTGGTGGTAATAATTTCATCATTACATTTTTCTGACTATTTAGTTGCACTTGACCATGTAATAATTATTGTTGCATATGTAATAACAATTAAAAATATTAGGAGCGTGTAACCACATATATAACCACTTTGGCATTGGCTACAACTAGAGATTATTAGACATCACAAGAGAGTGATTTTGACAAAATTAAACTTCAGAAAAACCAATTAGACATCACTGGACATTAAAAGAGATAAGAACGGTGCACCCCAGCTCCACCACTTTCATATTTTATGATGTCTTTTAAAGGCAAGCAAGTTAAATAAATTATGAAATATAATTATCAATCTTTGGCGATTAATTTCAATTACAGTTTGAATAATCAATGGAATAAATATTAATTCTGTTTTCATCAGTCATAGAAACAAAATTTAAGTTTACATTATCTAATTTATTTTTACTTAAAATATAACGAACATCAAATGCCCTTGATTCGCAAAAATTTAATAAATTACCTTTTCCGCTAGAGTCAAAAAGGTAAACTCTGTTTCCCCATTTTGTAAAATAATCAAACCAATGAGTATCTGCTATTGAGTTTTTTATAATTTTATAAAATAAATGCTTATAATAAATTGGGTAGCTCGTAAAATATCCATCTGCAGATGTTACGTTATTAAATGGACTAATCATAGGATCCAAATTATAGGACATTACGGTATGGTCTTTTACAATTTTTTTTATCTCGATGAAATCTTTTTCAAAGTAATACTTATTTATATTTACATGGTTATTGTTATTTTGCTTTTTTTCTAAAGGTAAGTGAAAGTAGTTTGTTATTTCGTAAAAAAATTTATTAAAATGAGGCGCTTTATATAGAAATAAAATACTTTCTATCAGTAAGGTAATAATTATTACTATCTTTAAAAATGCTGTGCTTTTCAAATAAATAAAAGCAGTAAATAAAGAAAATAAAAAAGAAAGTAAAAAATAAAACCTATCCCATTGAATTATTTTTAATAAAATATAATTATCATAAAGATTACCATTTAGTGGTGTTCTTTTGATGATCCATAGAATTAAAATAAATAAAATCAATAAAAAAATCATGTAGATTGATCTGGAATTATTCTTAAAGAAAAAATTGATAGAAAAAATAAGAGCCATAACTATTGATAAATAATTAACATTATAATAAACATGATAAAAAGGGTTACCGGTTGAAAGTGTATCTAATGATTTATCTATTGATTCAAAATATGAGTCTGAAAAAAAGTTGCCCCATTCAGTTCTATGGGAAATATAATTGCTGAATAAAAAATCGTAAAATAAGCCAAATGAATTTAATAGAAGTCCGAAAAAATAAATTAATAAAATTAATAGAGTTTGTTTGTTTTTAATTGGCAAATCAAAAATAAAGTAAATAATAATTGGGGAAAGGATTAAAACAAATACCCCAGAAAGCAACAATGAGGAATTTAATCCAATAAAAAAAACAAGTAAGTATAAAAAATATTTGATGATATTTTTTTTAACATTAGGTGCTACAAGTATTGACCAAAACAAGAAAGGAATTCCTGCCACGCTTAATAAATGAACAGAATAGCTTATAGATAAACTAAAAAAGATTGCTAAATAAAATGAAATTAGCCTATCTGCAGAAAATTCGAAAACAAGATAATACATTCCGAGGAAGGCAATAATTCTTACTATGAAGTCAAGAAAGAAATAAATTGCATATGAATTATCAAATAAATAAAAAAAGTTTAGAGGTTGAAATGCTCTTGAGAAATTAAAAATACTATAATTGCCACTTAGGAATACGTTAAAGGCATTTGAATCGCCTGAAATGTATTTTCCATATACATGGTTTAAAACAAATTCAATATCAAGAAAATCATCTGGATTCACCATCTGATAATTTTTATCAAAATAGGGAAAAAACCAGAGAACAAATACTATGAACCCTAATAAAATGAACCAATTTTCTTTTATTAATTTTGAGCTCATTGTTATATAAATAATTTGAGAAAAATCATGTTTGTTGATTTTTTTAATATTTTGTTAAAAAATTTATTTAATTATACTTATAGTTCACTCTCAACAATATAAAGAGGTCTTCTCTTTACTTCATCATATATTCTTCCTATATATTCACCAATTAGCCCTAATGCGATGAAATTAAAGCCCCCAAACAATAGTATCGAAGTAATAATTGAGTAATATCCTGGAGCTTCAATTCCAAATGAAAAATAACGATATATAATATAAATAATAAAAATTAAGCTAAATAAAAGAAGTAAACTACCCAAAAGTAGAATAATTCTTAAGGGTTTTATTGAAAAACTCATTATGCTATTAAGGGCATATTTTATTAAGGATTTTAATGGAAAATTTGAAACTCCATTTATTCTCTTAGATCTTTCATATTCAACAAAAGATAAATCAAAACCTACCCAATAAAAAATTCCTTTCATAAAAATTTGATTCTCATTTAATTTTTTTATATGAAAAACAATGTTTTTATCGATAAGTCTGTAATCACCATGAAGTGGACTTAATTTTAAACCAGCGAGATTGTTAAAAATAATATAAAAAAATCGAGCAAAAATACTCATTAATGAATTCTCATAGTTTCTATTGTTTCTACATGCAACAACATGTAAATTAGATTTTTCCCATTTTCTTATGAGAGCAGGAATTAATTCAGGTGGATCTTGTAAATCCGTATCAATAAAAATAATAGCGTCTGATTGGTCGAATCTATCAACACCATACTTAAGTACTGATTCTTTACCAAAATTTCTAGAAAATCTTGTTATCCGTAATTTGATGTTGTTATGAATTGACCTAGTTAATCTAAGCTTTTGATATGTATCATCATTGCTTCCATCATCTATACAAATTAAATTAAATTGGTAATCTTTTAAATTTTTTAAGGTCTTGAATATTCTTTCAAAAAACAATTTAATATTTTCAGACTCGTTAAAAAATGGGCAAACAATATCAATTTTTTTTTTCATATATTATTAATTTCCAACTAATTTTTTAAGGTAATACTTTCTGTAAGCTTTGCCTAATATTTTTTTTGCTTGGTATGGAGTAAAGTTTTTATGTTTGTATACTAAATCAAATTGCGTAAATTCATTATAATTTTTTGATATTATGTTTTCTTTGTTTTTTTCGTAATAAGGTGTGCCTGGATAAGGAGTAAATATTGAGAATTGGGCAAGGCTTGTTTTTAATTTAATTGCATAATCAACTGTGAGATCTATTGAACTAAGTGTATCTAAGGGTTGGCATAGAATATAAAATGCCGTTGTCCTAATTTTATTTTTTCTCAAGGAGTTAACTCTTTCAATTTGTTCGTTAATTTTAACAGTATATCGTTGGACATCCTCCAAGACCTCACTTGAAACTGATTCAATACCAAATTTTATTTGTGTAACATTTGCCTTTTTCGCAAGTGAAATCATTTTATCATCAAGATTATTAAGATGTGTTTCAATAGCAAAATTCACCGAATTATCTAAATTCGAACCTAAAAAATCAAGAAGTTCAGCTGAATATTTTTTGTTTATTGTAAAAACAGGATCTCTGAAAATTAAATTTTTTGCTCCAGTCTCTGACTTAATATGAAGTACATCTTTAAGAACCATTTCCTTACTTCTGGCTCTTGGAGCTTTTCCTTGTTGTATTGGATAAGTGCAGTATTCAGCGCAAGGGTAGGGACATCCTCGAGTAGCTATTATTGGTGCTGATTTAGATAAATTTCCATGAAGAAAATGCCTCATTGAGGGTAATTTTAGGGTGCTCCATAAAGGTATAGATAAATTGTCTGGATTTCCGAATGGAGAATGAATTATTCTCTGTTCAAATAAAAGTTTAAGGTTTAGACTTGTTAGCTTAGTCGTCTCAACAATAAACTCAGGCTCACCTATAAAAACTGAAGTGCCTAGATCTAAAAGAATATCTTTAGTGAAATTAATAACAGAACCAAAACAAAAGATTTTTATTTTTGGGTAGGTCTTTCTGATAAATTTAATCTCACTTAATTCGTCGTTAAAGCATACTATTGATATTGGCATAAAAATAAAATCAACAGAATAGTCAATATCATCTCTATTATTCGAGTAAGCTACATTATGTCCTGAATTAATTAACTCGCTCGCTAAATTTAAGGCATTTAGTGGTGGCCAAAATATGGATGATTTAGCGATCCTAGAAAGAATTCTAGAAACTATGCCATAGCCCAAATCATTTGTTGTACCATAACCACCATTTGTATCCTTAGAAATTCTGTATGGAGATTTTGAATAGATATCTAAAATTAAAATTTTACTCATTATCTTGAAATAAATCTCAAAAGTGGTAATCCTATTTTCCAAAAAAAGGGATGAATAAATATGCCTCTGATATTTTTTTTTGCAATTTTATCTAGAAAAATAACAAGATTATTTTTTGAAAGAGTGAGGAATTTCGGGAGATTAGTGTTTTTTGAATCGACAGGACCAAAATTTAAAATGGCTGGCTTATTTTTCATTAATTTATAATTAAAATTTAAAATAGATTTACTGTGCCCATAATTAAATCTATCTCTAAAATTAACAAAGGATAAAAGAGAACCAATTAATATAAAATGACATTTTTTGAATAAATCATCATAAACTAACTTTATAGGTGCGAATGAATTAAGATTGTAAAATTCGTCTATACTATTTAGTCTAATATTAGAGTCTTTTTGGTTAATCGCAGAAAAGTAAAAACAACGAGCAATGTTGAAACTTTCTAAATATTTTCTTAGGGCAAGATATCCAGTTGGTTTTTTTAAGTCAGCTTCGTAAATCAAAACGTTTAATTTGCTATATTTTTTTAATATTAAATCTAGTTTTCTTGATGGCTTATTGGAGTGTGTAACCAAAATTAAATTCTCAAAATTCAAAGTTGTATTTAATAAAAAAAATTGAGCCAACTCTGAATTTAATCCAATTAATAATGTATATTTATTTTTCACTATAGCAGTTTAAACAATACCCTTTGTATTTGCTAGACATGCTTCTTACTCAATTTAAATAAAAGTTACTAAAAATTTATAAATATGATATAAAAAAATAGACTAATATATCCGACGAAATGCTTAATGAATAATGAGTCTACAGCATTGACTCAAGTTTTGCCTCCCTAAAAGCCCAATTATAGGTAGTACTCAAATTTTTGGGAATAACGAAGCTTATATTTGAGGAATAGGGCCTTAATATAATAACAAACCTAAAAAACACATAATTTTTTTTTACATTAGTCTATAATTTTAAATATATAAATTTGTAGATTTCACACATGAAAAAAAATGAGATATATCTAATTATTGCAAATGTTCTCGAAGTAAATATTGAAAATATTAATGATGAGCTATCAGTTGGTGACATTCCTCAATGGGACTCACTTGCTCATATGTTAATACTAGAAGCAGTTGAAAAAGCATCTGGAATATCACTAGATATCGAAGAGATAATTGAAATTGAAGATGTTCAAGACATAGTTGATGCCTTTCAGAACTAATGCCTATTTTAGAAAAGATTTATATTCATGCAATTGAGAATCCAAATAAATGCGCAATCATATATAAAGACCAGAGTTACTCATATAAAAATTTAGCTCTAGATATTCAATCAACTTCTCAAGTTCTGATTAAAAAAGGTGTAAAAAAAAATAACAAAATTATTCTTAGGGCATCGAATACTTATCAGTTTATATGTGTTTATTTTTCAATTCATATGCTAGGTGGAGTTGTTATTTTAATTCCTTCTGAAAAAGATGAATCCTTCGAGAAAATGGTCACATCAGCGACAAGCCCACAATTAAATATTGAAAATGCTGATTTTTTTTTCCAAAAGCATAATTCTGAGCAACATGTATTAAAAAATTATTTCAAGATTGATGCGAATAAGACGGCAGACATAATTTATTCAAGTGGTACAACTGGTCAACCAAAAGGAGCTGCTATCACTCATCATAAACAATGCCTGGCAACTCAACATATTATTGAGCATGTAAAAAATGATAATCATGATACTGAGCTAATTTTAATGCCTTTAAGTCATTCATTTGGGTTAGGGAGATTAAGGTCGGTATTATATTCTGGTGGATCACTTATCATTGGGCCTGCAGTTTTTAATTTAAAAGAAATTTTTTCATACATGAAAAAATATAATGTAAATGGTTTAGGATTAGTGCCCTCTGCATGGAATATTTTGCGAAAGTTATCAAAAGATTCTTTTATTAAGTTTGCTGATCAAATTAAGTACATTGAGTTTGGAAGTGCTTACCTTTCTATAACGGAAAAAAAATATATAAAAAAAACTTTTCTAAATGCGAATGTTGTCATGCATTACGGACTTACAGAAGTTTCTAGAGCGACCTTTATTAACTTTAAAAGTGATGATATTGAAGCTGTTGGAAAGATTGATAAAAATGTAGGTGTTATTATCCTGGATAAGGATGGAAAAGTAGTTGAAAATAATGAAATTGGAGAAATTTTACTTAAATCTTCATGGATGATAGATGAGTATTACGATAATTATCTTCTTAATACAAATGCTTTTCATGATGGTTATATAAAAACTGGAGACTTAGGTAAGGTCTCTAATGGCTATCTTTATCTGACTGGCAGACTAAAAGAAATCATTAATATTGGAGGTAGAAAAGTTAGCCCTAATTATATTGAAAGTAAATTAAACTCTATTAGTATCGTTGATGAGTCCGTATGCTTTGGCATCCCTCATAAGGAGATGGGGGAATGTGTTGTTGCATTTTTAGTTATAAAAGACATCCTGAATATCAAGAATAAAGATATTATTAAAGAAGTAAATTCATCAGCAATAAAAATTATGCCTGCATACATGGTCCCTGAAAAAATAATTTTAATTGATGAGATTCCTAAAACTGTTTCAGGAAAAATTAAAAGACATAAATTAGTTTCATCTATTTTAGATCATGCTTAAACTTAACCTACCTTTACCTGTTTTTAGAAATGCTAAAGAAATTGTGAATGGCAAGAATGCAAGATTAGCTTTGAAGGGCATTAATGCCAGTAAAGTTGCCCTAATTATCACAGGTTCATTTTATAAATCTAATTATTTTGAACAAATTAAAAGGCTTATTAATTGTGATGCCTTGCATGTCGTAAGGAAAGATCATGGCGAGCCAACAAGCAAAATTATATCAAATATTTTAAAAGAGCTTGAAGACTTTGGACCTGACTATATCATAGCGTTGGGTGGAGGATCAGTAATTGATGCAGCCAAGATAGCATGGGTCTTATATGAACATTCAACCTTAAATATTAATGACTCAATAAGGCCATTTTCCATACCGCCATTAAGAGAAAAATCACAATTTGCTGCCATACCAACAACCATTGGTTCTGGGTCTGAAGTATCATCTGCAGCAGTGTTCATGCTTACAGAAAAATCTTCAAAAAAATTTTTAGTTTCTCATTATCTTTTACCAGACTTAGTAATTCTTGATCCAGAACTGGTAGCAGAAATTCCTAAAAATATATTAAGAGCATCTATTGCAGATTCACTATCTCATGCAATTGAAGGATATGTATCAAATATAATGCATCCACTTATGGACACCTTCTCAGAAAAATCATGTGAAATAATTTATAGTTTTTTAAATATGTACAATGAAAAAGAGTGGGATATAGAAATGATAGGCTCATTACAGTTATCTTCTATGCTTTCTGGTATTGTCCAGAATCATTGTGTTGTAGGTTTATCTCATGCAATAGCACATCAGCTTGGAAAATATAAATTTTCTCATGGCATAGCAAATGCCTACCTAATGCCTTCGGTAATTAAATATAATTCATGTGATGAAAAGATAAATACTAAATATTTTAATTTATGCAAACGTTCAGGTATTAGCAGTCCTGATGAGCTAATTAAAATCTTTAAAGTGTTATCGGAAGACCAAGAACTCCCACATATTAAAAAATCTGATTTTCATGCAATAGCGAAACTTGCTTTGTTGGATCCTGCAGCTCGAACAAATCCAGTAAAGTTTTCTGAAGGAGACGTTATCAAAATATTAGGTGAGCTTTATGAATAAGAATATAAAACATGTATTAGATTCTGAGCCTTATAGTTTAAATATGCATGAAAAAGATTCATTATTTTTAAATAATCTGATGGATGAATTAATTCATCACTATAAAAACAATTCCCTTTATTATAAATTTTGCAAAAAAAATAACTTTGATCCTAATTCATTTTCTGGAAGTATAAAAGATATTCCATCAATACCTGTATATATATTTAAGGTTTTAGGATCAACTCTAAATTCTGTTGAAAAAAAACAAATATCTTTTTCTCTAAACTCCTCTGCCACATCTGGGAAACCAAGCACGATTCTTCTAGATAAATTAACTGCACAAAGACAAAAAATAGCAATGGCAAAAGTTATGAAGGAAGTGCTAGGATCAAAACGAAAACAATTTTGTATTATGGATATTAATCCGAAAAGCCCTAATGCTAGTAATTTAGGGGCAAGAATTGCTGCTATTAAAGGATATCTTAATTTCGCCTCATCATCTAAATACTTTATTGACTACTCTAAAGAGCAAAATGGACTTTTTTTCCAGAAAAAAAGTTTCAAAAACTATATATCTTCAATTAATAAAGATGAACCGATAATTATTTTTGGTTTTACTTATGTCCTCTATTACGATGTCATCAAACCATTGATTGATGACGGTGATTTCATAGAGCTACCGCAAGGAAGCAAAATAATTCATATCGGCGGATGGAAGAAATTAGAAGACAAAAAGATAGATAAAGATATTTTTAATAAACAAATTGCTAATTTTTTTAAAATAAAAGATGTAGATATTATCGATATATATGGTTTTACGGAACAGATGGGTATAAATTATCCTGACTGTAATGCTGGATGGAAACATGTGCCCTCATATTCAGATTTACTAATAATAGATGAATCAAATCATTCGGTTCTGAACGAGAATGAAATTGGTCTTTTGCAATTCTATAGTCCTATTCAACATTCATATCCTGGGAATGTTGTCCTCACAGATGATCTGGGTTTTATGAATACTGATAAATGCAGTTGTGGCCTTCATACAAAGAGATTTAAAATAATTGGGAGAGCAAAAAAATCCGAAGTTAGAGGTTGTGGTGATGTAATGTCACATAAAATTTCAAGAACTGATACTGTGATTACTGAAAGTAAGATTAATGATTCTTTTAAAGTATATCTGCCCGATTCAACATCAAAAAAATTAGAAGTTTCCTCGATAGAAGCTTTCAAAAATATTTATGTTGAATTAGGAATTGCAAAGAAATGGTTAGCCGACCAACCAACTGAACTATTGCTAGGTCTTATTAATCTCGCCAGGCAGAAGTGGAGTACGACTAAATCATTAGAAAATTATAGAAATCATGGATTAAGCTTTCTAATAGAATGGTCAGCACCAGAAAAACTTTCGTCTTTACTTAATGAAGGTCTTAGAGGTAAAAGAGGTATGCTTGATAATTTTATACCAAAAAATGACTCATCAAAATCTTTGATGATGAGTTCTCCTAGAGGGGTTGTTGCACATTGGTTATCAGGTAATGTTCCATTATTAGGGATGTTTCTTTTGATTCAAAGCATATTATGTAAAAACGTTAATATTCTTAAAGTATCATCTAGTGAATCACAAGCTCTTCCAGATCTTCTCGCTACCTTTAAAGGTCTTGTATACAAATCCCCAGGAGGTAAAAAGATTTTTGGGGATGATTTGCTTAAAACAATTTCAGTTTTATACTTTGATAGAAATAATACTATTATTACCGAGGAATTTTCAAGCATTGCAGATGTTAGGGTTGCATGGGGAGGAAAAGAAGCAGTAAATTCAATCACTTCTTTACCAAAAAAATATAATTGCCAAGATATTATATTTGGTCCTAAACTTTCAACTATGGTTATAGGGAAAGAAATGTTATCTGATGATAGAAAAATAAGAAAAATTCTTCGAAGAGCAGCAACTGATTGTAGTGTTTTTGATCAATATGCATGTGCCTCTCCTCATACTATTTTTGTAGAGTCTGGAGGTCATATTTCACCAAAGATTTTTTTTGAAAGGTTTTGTCTTGCTATGGAAAAAGCCTTGCTAAGAATACCTTGTGATGAACCAGATATAGGGCAGAAAAATAAAATCAGATCAAAAATTGCTGAATATCAATTTATTGGAGAAGCTAAATCACATAATGAATATAAGTGGACAGTACTTTATGATAAATCTAATTCCATAGACGAACCAACATATCATAGAGTAGTCACTATAAAAGAAGTTAATAATATTTTTGATATCATAGAAAATTTAAATGAAGATATTCAAACTATTGGTTTAGCGTTAGGTGGCGAAAAAAAACTAGATTTTGCAAAACAAGTTGCTGCAAAAGGAATTGCCAGATTGCCAGAAATAGGCTTTATGACTCATTTTGAAACCCCATGGGATGGAATGTTTGCAATCGACAGACTGGTAAGATGGACATCATTGGGTGGACCACATTAAAAAAATTAAAAAATAAATTTGGTTGCTTTTAAACAGCTCATTATGTGCAATGATGTATACTCGAAAAAATAATTCTGGGGAGTTATAGGTGTTTTCTTTTAGGGAAGCAAAAGTTTCTGATGCTCAATTAATTCTAGATTGGCGTTCTAAAGATAGAATTACAAAATTTATGATGTCGGATATTGAATACAACATAAACTCTCAAAAAAAATGGTTACAAGATAGTCTTAATAGGCCAGATAAGTTTCACTGGATAATTAATTATAATGGGCTTGATATTGGCTTGATAAGTATTATCGACTATAAACCTGATCTAAAAGAAACAACATGGGGGTATTATATTGGTGAGGACAGCGCTCTGGGTAAAGGGTGGTCGTTCCCGCCTTTTTTTTATAATTTTGTATTTGACAGGCTTGGCATAGAGGAAATTAAAGCTTGGGTTTTTTATGATAATCTCCAAACAATCAAAATGCATTTGATGCATGGATATATTTTTTCTCCAAGTGCCAATTACGTAATAAAAAAAAATGGACAAGATATTTTAATAATATGCTTGATTTTAATGAAAGATGACTTTAAAAGCAGTAAATACGCAAGGTTTAAAAAAGATTTTCCAATGAGTAATTGGAGTAACAGAATTAAAATATGAATACTGACTTTACATTTGAAAGAGTTTTTCCAACTAATTCTCAAGTTAAAATTTTATATGAGCTTTTATTAAACAGATCCTATTCGATAAGTAATGAGAGTCATCCAACATATAAGCATCATAAAGAATTTGTTTTTAGACACCCATACAGACAATGGTACTTAATCTACGATAAGAAAATATGTATTGGATCTGTATATATACATTACGATAATTCAATCGGTATTAATTTAGTGAAAGAAATTACAACTCATATATTAAATCAAATACTTGAGTTTGTTAGAAATACAGTAAGACCTTTAAAACCTGTTCCATCTGTAAGGTATAAAGACTTTTTTTTAAATAGCCCTGCAAAAAATAAAAACCTTCAATTATCTTTAGAGGAATTAGGGTATGTTCCAAATCAAATTAGTTTTGTATTAAAAAAATAATTGGTAGGCCAGAATTTAAATAATTTTATTTGATACTATCTCTATAAATTCTTCATTAAGGCTACCTTGAGAAAAAAACCTTACCTTTATGAAAATATTTCTGGGTCTATTTGATCATTTGCTGTTGAATTTCTTTCGAGCTTGTTTTTTTCTTAAGATCTCATGTTAAATGATTCAATTACTTCAGGTGTTACAGGATCACCTCTTTCTACGTCACAGCACACTTTTTTCCCAATTACTGCGTCAAAGTATTTAGGTGAAAGGCCAAATCCAGGACGTATGGCCCTAATGTCAGTTGAGCTTAGGATATCTCCCTTCCTTAAATTATTCATAAAATACAGAGAGCGACGATATTTACGAGAGCCTTCTTCATCAGAAGACCTATGAAAACCAGATCTACCGAGTGCATTCCAAGCATCGTTGCAATCATTAACCAAGGCACTCAACTGATTAGGATTAATAGAAAAACTTGAGTCTGGGCCAGACATATTATTTGTTGGTTTAAAGTGCTTCTCAATTGCTACTGCACCCAATCCAATCGCAAGTGAAGAAGCAAGGTTCGATATAGTATGATCCGATAGTCCAACTTCAACTCCAAATTCTTTCCTTAAGAACTCAATGTTTTTAAGATTTGAGTTCGTGATTGCTGCTGGATAGCTACTAATGCAATGAAATAAAAGCACGTCACCACAACCATACTTAATTGCAACATCCAAGGCCTCTGCTACCTCAACAACACTTGCCATACCTGTGGACATAAGAAGAGGCTTACCGCATTCAGCCGCCTTTCTAATCAAGGGTAAGTCAACTAGCTCGAATGAAGCGATTTTATATGCGGGTGCATTTAATTCTTGAAGAAGATCAACAGCAGACTCATCAAAAGGAGATGAAAAAAGTGTTATCCCTTGTTCCGCTGCGTAACTAAATAATTCCTTGTGCCATTCAAAAGGCGTATATGCTTCCTTGTATAAATCGTAAAGCGTATACCCTTTCCAAAGTCCATTATGGATTTTAAAATCTGGCTTATCAGATGCAATTGTCATTGTATCCGGGGTATAGGATTGAATTTTTACCGCGCTTGCTCCACTGTCTTTTGCCACTTTGATAGCAATCTTTGCTGATTCTATTGATCCACCATGGTTAGCTGATAACTCTGCGATTATATAAGGGGTCTCATTCCGCCCAATTTTTTTCCCATTAATGCTGAACATAAAACTTATTCCTTCTTATTTTCACTTATTATATTTGAACATCAATGAACCCGTGGTAGTTAACTATTGTGATTTTACCTGTTATCTTAGAGTTTGAGCATTTAAAAAGCTATATTGGACAATAATAAACATAGGTAAGAAGACCCCCAGCTACACCAATTAATTCAACATAAACCCATGATTATAATAGGGTTTCTGTTTGACAATTTCAAAATAAGCAATTAATATTAGCAAAAAAAAGATCAGGAAAAAATTATGACAAAAGATAAATGTAAATGCAATTGTAAAGCTTCAAAATGTTGTACAGAAAAAACTTGCTCTTGTTGTAAAAATAAATGCTGTTGTAAAGATTAAATCATTTTAATTAATTAATTTTTACCTTTCTAATGTTCTTGGTTGTTTTGTTATATAAACCTTGCATTTGATTTAATGTGGTTTACTAGAAAGTTATAAAATATGATTGAAAAAATAGATGAATCATCCGACGAAATACTTAATGAAGACGGAGTTTGTTGCAGTGACACAAGTTGCTGCCCGCCTTCAACTCCAATTATACGAGATACCCCAAAGATTGGGCGTAATGACCCTTGCATTTGTGGAAATGGACGCAAATTTAAGAAATGTTGTGGAAAAAACATGTAAGTCAAAATTTTTCATTCAGAAATTACTTTATAGTTTGATCATAAAAAAAGAGCCAAAAGGCTCTTTTTTTTATCCTAAACTTTTTAAGTCAAAATTACTTTTTAGGGTAATATTTTTTTGGATCTTCGTACTGAACTTTTGATGGCTCTTCATCTAATCCAAGATCAACTTCAGAACCATCACTTTCAAAGCCTTTACCACCTTGTGAGCTCGCATTCACATCATCAGTTGGGTGATAAGCCTTTTCTGCTTCTTTTGTAGCACAGCCTGCAACAAGTGTAACTACCGCTAATAAAGCTAATAACTTTTTCATCTTTCTTTCCTTTATTTACAAATTTAAACAAATACTAAAATATCCTATCAAAATATTCATA
>MDTG01298374.1_pt1 | contig 14064 bp, 5 predicted proteins | sample 811421 | NCBI WGS metagenome assembly MDTG01 (sample SAMN05326645, study PRJNA326480) | marine metagenome | isolation source: seawater | place: Pacific Ocean: South East | collected 2011 | reverse complement strand
CCACCAAGCCCAGCCGGTCGACGAAGTCGTCCGAGCGCGGGTCACTGAGCACTTCGGCCTCGAAGGTCTCCGGGTCCGCGACCACCACCGCCGGCGTCTTCCCGGCGAGGAAGGCCGCCGAGAGGTCGTCGCCGGCCACGCAGACCTGCACGTTCCAGCGCGCCGCCGAGCGGAGGAGCGCCTCCCGGAGCCGCTCGGCCCAGGCCCGCGCGCTTCGCCGGTCGGGCAAGAGCGCCAGCGTCGAGGCGCCGCGGTCGAAGTGCACGTGGAGCGTCGCCAGGAGCGCCAGCGTCGTCCGCCCGCTCCCCTCCGGCGCGAGCACCAACGCGTGGGGCGGCCCGTCGTCCCGCGCGCGCCGCTCGCGCATGGCCTCCTCGACCAGCGTCGGCGTCGCCCCGCGCGCCTCGGCGGCCTGGAGCGTCCAGCCCTCGAGGAGGTGGTCGAGCACCTCCCGCTGGTGCGACCAGAGCGCGTCGCCGCCCGTGAGCTCGGCGATGAGCTCGCGGATCACCGGGCCCGTGTGCGGGGGCAGGGTCGCCGTGCGCTCCGGGCGACCCTCCACGCGCTCGAGGGCCTCGAGGCGCGCCTCCGGTTGGCGGGCGCGCACGGCCTCGCCGAGCTTCGCGAGCGGGTCGGGCGGGGGCGCGTCGTCCTCGGCCTCCTCCTCGTCCTCGTCTCCCTCCTGCTCTTTCGCCTCGGGCGGGCGGCCGTGGAGCAGCAGGTGGAGCGACCAGAAGAGGAAGAGGTAGTAGGCGAGGATCCAGCTGCCGGCGCTCGGGGCGACGCCGAGGGGGACCGAGAAGGGCATGGCGCGCTCCGCGCCCGCGACACCCTCCGGGAGGGGCGGGGGGAGGTCGCCGAGCTCGCCCGGGTGCGCGCTCCGCCGATCCTGCGGGGGCACGAGGGGCTCGATGGAGAGCTCGCCGCAGCGCACCTGCCGCGCCTTGCCGCTGGCGTCGTTCGCGCCCGCCGCCACCAGCCCGCCGGCGGCGAGGTGGAGCGGCACCAGCGCGGCGAGCAGGCCGCGGGACCAGCGCCGGAAGCGGTCGTCGGCGCGGCGGGCCGTCGTGGCGCCGGCCCAGCGGTGGTACCCAGGGAGGGCGCGCTCGCGCGTCGACCAGGTCACGTCGACGCCGCGCTCGCGCGGGTGGCTGCCGGGCAGCCGCATCAGCACCCAGCGGGTGAGGGCGATGAACACGCCCCAGAAGACGGCGTGCAGGACCAGCGCGACGGCCGGGTGGTCCTCGAGCGGCAGGAGCGGCCAGGCCCAGCGGTCGCCGAGGAGCTTCCACTCGAACCAGCCGACCCGCTCCCAGCCCCTCTCCGGGAAGCCCGGCGGGCGCGTGAGGCGCGAGGCGAGGAGCGGGTCGAGGAGGCGCGCGAAGACGTAGGTGCCGAGGGCGAGCAGCGCGGCCGCGAGCCAGGGCGTCCCCGGCGTCGCCGAGTCCGGTCGCATGCGCTTCGTCAGAAAGCGCGCGATGGCCACCGTGAGGCTCGCCACCACCCCGAGCGCCACCAGGAGCAGCGTGACCCCGCCCGTCCCGAGCTCGGTCGCGAGCTGGACGAGGAGACAGAGGATCCCGTCACGCACCGTCCGACTCCCCACCGGACCCCGTCCCGGTGCCGGACGCGGAACCCGTGCCCGTGACCATGCCCGTGCCCGTGCCCGCAGGCTCGGAAGAGGCCCGCTCGGCTCCCGCCCCGGCCTCGGGTTCCCGGTCCCCCCGCGCCGAGCCCGCCGCCGCGACCACCGACGCCTCCTCCATGCCCGTGCCCGCAGGCTCGGACGAGCCCCGCTCGGCTCCCGCCCCGGTATCCGGCTCCGCGCGCGTGCTCGTGCTCGAGTCCTTCTCCGCAGACGCCTCCGTGCCCGAGCCCGCGCCCTCCGCGGCTCCCGCGCCCCCCCGCTCCACCTCGAAGCGCAGCTCCCCCTCCTCCGCGCCGCCCGCCTCCTCCACCTCCGAGCCACGCCCGAGCGACGCCACCGCCGCTTCCGCGATGTCCCCCGTCGCCACCACGTAGTACGCCCGGTCCGCCTCGAGCCCGCGCCGCACCGGGATGACCCCCCGCCCCCCGGCGCCCTCGTCCGCCAGCCGCCGCCGCACCCCCTCGACCACCTGCGGCGGCACGATCGCCTCCCCCCGCAGCACCTCGCTCATCCCGGTCCGGTCCGCCGCCTCGTGGCCCGAGTAGTTCAGCGCCACCCGCAGCGAGCGCGCCTGCCGCCGCACGAAGGCCGCCACCTGCGCCGCCATCTCCTCGGCGCCCTCTGGATCCCGCGTCGGGTCCCACTCGGCCACTGGCTCCGCGTGCGGCGCGCACGTGTCCCGCAGCGTCTCCAGATCCGTGAAGGGCACCTCCTCCCGCCAGACCTGCGCGTAGCGATGATCCCGCGCGAGCCCGCCGAGCACGTCCTCCACCCGCGCCCGCTGCGTCTCCATCGGCAGCGCCCGGCCCAGCCGCGCCGCCGCCGCCTCGCCCACCAGCGGCTCCACCAGCGTCTCCCGCCGCCCGTGCCCGAGCAGCCCGCGCAGATCGTCCCGCTCCCCGCGCCGCTCCGCCCCGAGCCGCCGCTGCGAATCGAGGAGCCGCGCCCGCGCCCGCCGCACCGCCCGGTCCAACAGCGTGAGCCGCTCCCCGTCCGCCTCGAGCGCCGTCCGCACGGCGAGCAGCGCCTCCACCCGCGCCGCCTGCCGCGCCAGCCGCAGCCGCGACGCGAAGTAGTCCTGGAGCGAGCCGCTCGCCCCGGCGACCGTGTCCTCGAGCGCGCCGAACATCGCGTGGAAGCGCTCGCGCACGGCCTTCACGCCGCGTCGGAAGCGCGCCCCGAGCGAGCCTCCGACGAGCAGGAGCCCCAGCCCGAAGCTCGTCCACGGCGCCCGCTCCCGGAGGAGCGGCCCGTACCACTCGCCCGGGGCCACGTTCAGCGCGTCCGCGAGCGCCCAGAGCAGCTCGGGCCCGAAGGCCACGCAGCTCGCGACGGCGAGCGCGCCGAAGAGGAGCATGCGCCCGAGGTCGGGCTTCTGGCGGCAGGCGTCGAGGAAGGCCCCATGCGCCTCCCGGAAGCGCTCGAAGCTCGGCGCCGGCGGCGGGCGCACGGCGTCGCGCGCGGCCACGGCCTCCTCGAGGCGCTCGCGCACGTCCCGCTCGATCACGTCGACCAGCTCGGCGGCCTGCCGGAAGCCCTCGGGCCGCGGCGGTGCCCAGAGGGTCCGATCGACCATGCCCCGGATGCGCGCGAGGAGCTGGTCCCGCGCCTCCTCGACGTCCCGCCGCTCGCGCGCGATCAGGTCGTCGAAGCGCCGCCGCTGGAGCAGCCGCCAGCCGTCCTCGATGGCGCGCATGCGCTCGAGGGCCCAGCCGAGGGGCGGGTCCGCCGGCCCCTGCGGGTCGTCCTTCGAGGCGTCGCCGTGGTCCGGCCCGTAGCGCTCCCGCAGCGTCTCCCCGCGCGCCCACCACGCCGGCTCCTCGTCCCGCTCCACGCTCGGCGCGTAGCGCTCGAGCACCCGGTGCACGTCGTGCTCGCTCCGATCGTCCCCCTCGAGCGCCGCGAGCTCCACCTCCTCGAGCACGTCCAGCCGCTCGAGCGCCGTGTCCTCGCGCGGCGCGCCCTCGATCGCGTCGAGCACCTCCAGGGCCACCCGCTGCACGCCGTAGCGGCGGAGCTTCTCCCGCGGCAGCTCGGCCACGGCGCAGGCGAAGGTCGCGAGCGGCTCGTCCGGCTGGCGCCCGTAGAGGAGCCCTTCGGCGTCGTCGACGGCCGGGAGCGCGTAGAGGAGCAGCGTCGCGAAGTTGCGGAGCGCCTGCCCGAGCTCCGGCTCGCTGAGCACGCTGAACTCGGCCACGTCCTCGATGACGAAGACCTGCGGGATGGCCCGGTCCCGCGGCGCCGTCTCGGCCACGCGCCGGACCAGCTGGCGCACGCTCCCGCGGAGCGCCTCGTTGGCCTCGCCGGGCGCGCCGGGGTGGGGCATGGCGAGGAGCGGCAGGATCACCAGATGCCGCCGGTCGTGCGTGCGGAAGCGCTCGAAGATGGGTCCGAAGGCGTCGAGGAGCGCCGCCTCGATCGCGAGGAGCGTCTCCTCGAGGGCCTCGCGCACGCCGCGCTCGCCGAGATGCGCGAGCACCAGCACGTGGAGCCGCGTCGGCCCGTCCCGCCCGGGCGCGTCCCGCCGCGCGCTCAGCCGCGCATGCGCCAGCACCTCCCGGGCCCGCTCCCGCACCCGCGCCGCCACTTCTTCGGGCCGTGGCCGCTCCGCCGTCACCAGCTCGAGCCCCTCGGCCCGCACCTCCTCGGCCCAGCCCTCGACCTCGAGCGTGCGCGCGTCGTCCGTCGCCCGCCGGAGCGCGCTCGCCGCCTCCGTCGCGAGCCGCCGCGCCACCTCGCCCCCGAAGCGGCCGAGGCCGACCACGATCGACGGGTGGGCGAGGCGACTCATGGGTCGGGGGGCGTGGCGCGGGCCTTCAGGCGAGGAGCTCCTTCAGGAGCGCCGTCGCGCGCCGGAGCTCCCGGTACTCGCGCTCCTGCGCGTCGTCCCGCTCGTCGATCAGCTCGAGGGCCACGGAGCGCTTCGCCCAGCCCTCGCGCGCCTTCTCGAGCGTCTCCTTCAGCGCGTTCGAGCCGGCGGCCTTCCGCGCGGCGTCCTCGAGGGGGGCCACCGCGAGGTCGTAGACGGCGGGCTTCTTCTCCTCGAGGCCGAGCAGCGCCTCGGCGGCCTCCACGACGCCCGCGCCGAGGGGCAGCGTCGCCCCCTCCAGCACCAAGGACCACTGGCCCTCCGCGAGCGCCACCTCGCCCTGCTCCGCGCCGAGCGCGAGGGCGCCGATGGCCACCCGGAGCCGCTCGTTCTTCGCCTGGAGCTCGGCCCGCTTCTCCGTCGGGTCGAGGTCGGGCAGCGCCTCCCAGTGGTGATCGATGTGGAGCGGCCAGGCCTTCTCGCCCGTCTGGAAGCGCCGGTAGGCGTGCTTCATCTCCTCGTTCAGGTGCGGGAAGCAGTAGAGGGGCACGCCGAGGATCGAGCGGTAGAAGACGACGCGCTCCGGATCGGGCCAGTCCTCGATGGTCGCGAGCCCCTCGCCGTAGGTCGCCTCGCTCAGCTGCGCGCCGACCAGCCCGCGCTGGAGCCCGGCGTGGAGCCCGACGAGCAGCATGTCGGCGTGCTTGATCATGCTCTTCGCTTCGGGGCTGAAGCGCGTGAGCGGCTCGGCCTTGCCGAGGGCGGCGTCGATCTTCCGCCGCACGTAGCGCTGCACCGCCTCGTTCTCGCGGAGCGTCGCCACCGAGAGGGGCGCGTCCGCGCCCAGGGCGCGCTTCGGGTCCGCGTCCGGCTGCTCCGTGTAGAGGCCGTAGTACTTCGCCTCGAGCACCAGCGCGTCGTCGAGGCGGAGGCCCGCCTTCTCGTAGGGATCCTCGCTCGCCGGATCGCCGAGGACCTGCTTGGAGAGGAAGCGCTCGGCGACCTCGATGAGCGCGCCCTCGATGTCGCCGATCATCTCCCGCGCGGAGCGCTGGACGGGCCGGCCGCGCTCGTCGAACTTCGGCCGGAGCGCCTCGCGCACGGCCTCGAGCACCTGCCCCTGATCCCCGCTCTCGGGGCGCGTCTCGACCTGGTCGGCGTAGTACCAGCGCCAGAAGCGCGTCCGCCCGCTCGGGTGCTGGAGCACCTCGACGTCGAGGAGGTAGTCGTTGCTCTGGCTCGCGAGGGAGCCGCCGTCGTACTCGAAGCGCCGCGCCTTCTCCTCGAGCTCGGCGGCGAGGCGGCCGGCCGAGGACTCGATGTTCCGGAAGCTCCCGCGCATGGCGTCGGCGCCGCGGCCGAGGGCGACGACGAGCTCGTGCATGGCGCCCTTGAGCACCATGGCGCGGGCCTTGTCGACGAACTCGTTGAAGGTCGCGACCGTGCGATCGCGCGCCGCCTCGAAGTCCGCGTCCTTGCGCGTGACCAGCTTGTCCCAGCCGCCGTAGGTGCGCTTGATCTCCGCGGCGTGCGCGTCCATCTCGCTGCGGAAGCGGCTGTCGCGCCCGAGGTCCGCCTCGGTGCGGAGCCGCGCGACCGTGGACGCGAGCTCGTCGGCGCCGGCCGGGTCGAGGGCGCCGCCCGGCGCGCGGAAGGAGATCAGCGCGTAGCGCTGCTCGTAGGGGTTCAGCTCGGGCGAGGCGTCCGGCCCGGCCTTGGCGAGGAACTCGGACCACCAGTCGCCGGCCTCGAGCTGGGCGACGAAGGTGGCGACGCGCGCCTTCACCTGGTCCTGGGCCGAGGCGAGCTCGCGGCTGAGCGCGTTGACGGTGGTGGCCGGCGTCCACTGGTCGTCGAGGATGCGGTCGGCGCTGATCTCGCGGACGCGGGAGGTGAGCCCGCGGAGCTCCTCCTCGACCTGGCGGAGCCGGTCCTGGAGCTTCTCCGTGGCCGTCTCGCGGAGCGTGAAGAGGCGCTTCCAGACGCCGCCCTCGCGATCCTGCTCGGCGAGGAGATCCATCTTGCGGCGGAAGCTCTCGTCGATGCGCTCGGCGCGGACCTCCGGGCTGAGCGTGTCGAGCTCCTCCGGGTCGACCTGGAACTGGCGGAAGCGCTCGCGTTGGTCGTCCGTGACCAGGTTCGGGTCGTCGAGGAGGAGGTAGCGGCGCACGGCGGTCGCGGCGTAACGGCGGGCGCAGTAGGCGAGGAGGTCGCGGCGCGGGAGGAGGAGGACCGAGGCGCCGAGGGTGCCGTAGAAGGCCGTGTAGCCGTCGTCGCCGAGCTCCTCCGGGAAGAGGGCGCGGCTCTCCTTGGTGTAGTTGTCGTAGTCGCCCTGCTGCTCACCGAGGATGGGGCTGAAGATCTGCACGTAGGTGGCGTCGGCGAGGGCGCCGCCGACGTTGTCGATGCTGAAGCGGTCGGGCCGGTCGACCAGGTACATGAGGTCGTAGGGGCGGCGCCGGACCGTCGTGCGGCTCGGGTTCCGCGGGTCGTAGTGGAAGGTCTCCTCCTCCGGCGGGGCCTGGGCGTCGAGGCGCATGAGGCGCTCGAGCTCCTTCAGGGCCGCGTAGCCGTTGGCGAGGGTGCCGTCGCGGTTCATCCCGACCTTGTCCTCGAAGGCGTCGGGGAGGATGGCGAAGCCGAAGAGGCGGGCGCGCTTGTCGCCGACGAGGTCGCGGAGGAGGTAGGCGAAGGGGAGGAAGGCGCCCGAGCCCGTGCCGCCGGCGACGGAGAAGTAGACGAAGACCTGCAGCGGGGCGCCGTGGCGGCGCATGCCGCGGTCGTGGCGCATCATCGCCGTGAGGATGTCCGTGAGCTGGCGGGTGATGTCGCCGAGCTCGACCGAGCGGAAGAAGCCGAGGCGGCTCTCGATGCGGATCTGGCCGGCGCCGGCGCCGCTCTCCTCGCGGAAGCGGTACCAGGGGTGGACCCATTGGGTGAAGTAGGGATCCGCGTCGGCGAACTTCTCGCCGCGGCGGAGCTGGGTGAACTCGACCTTGTCGAAGTCGCTGATGCCGATGGTGGCGTCGACGTGGCCGAGCTCGCCGCGGCCTTCGCGGAGCTTGGCGAGGTCGGCGGCGTTGGTGTCGATGGCGACGAAGCGGACCAGGTCGCGGTACTGGGTCTCCCAGTCCGGCGTGGAGCGCAGGCGGCCGGCGATGCGGCCGATGGCCCGGCCGCCGGAGCCTCCGAGGCCGACGAAGAGCGTCGGCGTGACCTCGCCCGGCATGATGGAAATGGGCATGTTCTCCCTCCGCTTCTCCAGACGCGCGTGCGCGCGGGGGCGACCATACCGCGATTCGTGCGGGCGGAGTCCAGGGGGAGAGGCGGGGGCGGCGTGGTCGGGGCCGAGCGGGAGTCCGAGCGCGAAGCCCAGCGGAAGCTGCAGCGCGAGCTCGAGCCGAAGGGCGACGCTCGAGCCCAAGCCGAAGCGCGAAGCTCGGGCCCGAGCGGGAAGCCCCAGCATGAGCTGCAGCGCGAGCCCAAGCCGAAGCTCGAGCCCGAGCCGAAGCGCGAAGCCCGAGCCGGAGCGCGAAGCTCGAGCCCGAGCGCGAAGCCCGAAGCTGCAGCGCGAGCGCGAGCCGAAGATCGAGCCCAGGCGCGAAGCGCAGCTTGCTCGGCGACGGCGCTCTCGGGGCAGGCTCCTTGCGCCCGCGTTCGGTGGCGCTCAGCTGCTGCCGAGCCCGCCCTTCAGGTCGACCAGGCGCCCCATCAGGTAGCCCTGCACGCCGAGCGTGTAGGCCACTCCGACGCCGGCGATGAGTCCCAGTAGGGGGTGCTCGGGCCCGATCGCCATTCGCAGGAACGACCAGCTGAAGAGGAGAGCGACACCGAGGAAGGCGGTGAAGGCGTAGGCGATGCCTCCGGCGAAGGCGCTGATCACGATGCTCGGGATGGCGAGTCCGGCGAGTACGCGGCCGCTCATCGCGATACGGGTGATCGCCATCAACACATAGAACGGCGTGGCGAACCCGAGACCCAGCAGCACCAGGGTTCCGTATGACTCCTCGAGCAGCGGGACCGTTGCCGCGAAGGCGAGACCAATCAGGGCCCACATGAGCACCACGCCCAGGCCGCGTGTGAACAGGTTGCCGCCCAGCGCCGAGTCGCCTGTGCTGCCAGGCTTCCTGAGCAGTGGGAGCCCGCGGGTCTTCTCGTCGTTGATCCCGATCCGGAAGCAGTGGGCGAAGAACTGCAGATAGGCGCCGGCGAGCATCAGCTTCAAGACGACTGCCGCGCCCACGATGAGCGGCACCATCGAGAGCAGCAGCGAGCTGAGTGTCAGGCCGACCATCCAGATCCAGCCGCTGCCGATCACGGGAACGACGAAGGCGACGGGGACGCGCTTCCAGAAGCCGACCTCTTCGGGGGTCGGGCCGGGGGGCGTGCTCAGGATCGGCGTGGCGCCGCCTCGCCCGGTGGGGCCGAGGTCGGCGGGCGGGAGGGGGCGGCGCGGCGGGGCGCTGGAGGTGGTCGCGGGAGGTGGCGTCGAGGGGAGCGCGCCGTCGATGGCGTCGGGGCGGAGCGCGCGGCCGCTGGCGGCGCGGGTCTGCCGGAGCGCCACCCGGCCGCCGGCGTCCTGGAGGTGCTTCGCGATGCGCTCGGCCTTCGGGCGCTCGAGCCGGCGCGCGACTTGGATGGGCATCTCGGCGAGCGTGGCGCGGGCGCGGTCCCGCGACAGGCCCAGGGCCTCGAGGGCGCCGATCGCGGCGGCCGGTTCGCCGGGCCACTCGAGGAGCCAGAGCGCGACGGGCGGAGCGTCGGCCGGTGGCGTCGAGGGGCTGGGGGCGGGGCCCGTCGGCGGGGTCGACTGGGGGGCCGGGGGGACGGAGGAGACGCCGTAGAGCCCGGGCGAGGGCGCCGGGCTCGCCCGTCGCGCGTCGGGCGCGGCGGCGGGCTCGAGGTCCTCGAGATCGGGCAAGGGAAGCTCGGAAGAGTCCATGGGAGAGGCCTTTCGGGGGACGCGACGGTCTAGCGCGTCTCTTGACGCGGCGCGTCACCCACCTCGGGGCCGCGCTGGCGCTTCTTCGCCCGTGCCCCTCGGGGAGTTGCGTGCGCGGCCGCTTCCCGCCGCGCCGCTTCCCGCCGCGCCGCTTCCCGCCGCGCCGCTTCCCGCCGCGCCGCTTCCCGCCGCGCCGCTTCCGGCTCCAGCGAGCGGGCTCCGGCCTCCTCAGCGGCGGAACTCGAGGAAGAGCTCTTCGCCCCGCTTCAGCACGATGCGGTTCGACACCGGGTACTCGCCCGGCTCGAGCTCGTGCCAGCCCTTCGACTCGGTGAAGCGCTCGACGCCCGGGCCGCTCACGATCAGCGTCGCGCCGTCCCCCTTCCGCGCCTCGATGCGCCCGTCGTCGGGCATGCGCTTCAGGCTCGGCAGCGGCGCGCGTCGCCCCCCGAGGTGCAGCGCCGCGTTCCGCCGGAAGCCGCGCTTCGTCTCCACGAAGCGCTTCAGCTGCCGCCAGCCGTCGTCCCCGTCGCGGAGCTCGAGGAGGCGCTCGTGGCTCCGCGCGTAGAGGAGCAGCGCCCCGTCGCGGAACTTCGCGGGCCCGAGGAAGCCGCGCACGATCCAGATCAGCAGCAGCACGCCGAGCACGGCCGCGGCCCAGCGCAGGATCCTCTGCCCCGGGCACACCCAGAAGCCCGGATCCCGCACCTCCACGCGCACGGGGACGTCGAGCACGCTCTCGCCGCTCCGCAGGTGGAGCACGCCCTCGTGGGTCCCCGGCGCGCAGCACTCGCCGGCCTCGACGTGGAACGAGAGCGGCGCGCGGCCGTCCTCCTCCGCGCGCACGCGCTCGGGCACGCTCACGCTCAGCGTGAGGTCGTCGTCGTCGAGCTCGATCTCCGCCTCGACCGCCGTGGGGCTCGCCGGCGCCGGCACGCGCCCGAGCTCGTCGCCCACGCTGCCCCCCAGCAGGCTGAGCTCGAGGGGCTCGACGGCCGCGTGGCGGAGCTCGCCCCGGAGCGGGAGCGCATGCGCCGGCAAGGCCTCGGCCGCGGCGCCCTCGGGCGCGAGCACGAGCTGCGCGGAGAAGGGGAGGGCGCCGTCCTCGCTGGCGGCGGCGCAGAAGGGCGTCGCCTCGACCGTGAGCTGCACGTTCATCCGGTCCTGGAGCGCCAGCCGCTCGCTCGCCGGCACGCAGCGCACGCAGCCGGCGGCGGGGCCTTCGAGCTCGCAGCGCACGGCCGCCTGGGCGCCCGCGGGGAAGGAGCCCGTGTAGACGAGGCTGAGCTGCTCGGGGGTGGGCTTCGGCAGGGCGCCGAGGTCGATCTCGGCGATGGGCGTCTCGGGCGCCTCGGCGCGCGCCACCTGGTGCACGCCGAAGCTCATGGCCGCGAAGCCGCGCCGCGTGACCACCGGGAAGGCGAGGGCGCCGCCGGTCGCGCGGAAGGTGCGCTCGTGCCGGCCGAGCGGCACGTCGCCGAGGACGGCGTGGAAGCGGCCCTCCTCGCCGGGCTGCATGGCGGACGGCGCCTCGCAGCCGGAGGTCGCGCAGAGCTCGAGGCCGAAGTCGAAGCTCTCGCCCGGCACGAGGCTCTCCCCCGCGTCGCCGACGAGGCGCGCCCAGGCGCAGGCCGGCTGCCCGGCGCGGACGGCGCGCTCCACGGTCCAGGGGAGGGGCGGGGCGTCGCCGCAGGGGGCGACCACGGCCTCCACGCGGAGGCGCCCGTAGACCGGGATGACCAGCACCTCGGCGCCGGGGGTCCCCGTGCGCACGGCGTAGGGCGTCTCGCGCGGGCCGAGGCTGGCCACGCGGAAGCTCCAGCCCTGCTCGCCCTGGAAGGTCGCGCCCCCGGCGACCGCCGTGGCCTCGCCGCCCCGCTCGACGCGCTGGAGGGCGATGCGCTCGGCGCCGCCCGGGGCGATGGCCAACGCGCGCACGGCCCGGGCGCCGGCGAAGGTGCGCTCGAGGCCCACCCGGCCTCCGTCGTCGTAGCGGAGGCCACGGCTGAAGGAGAGCACGCCGGCGAAGGCGCGGAGGAGGGCGCGGGCGTCGAAGGCGACCTGGGTCTCGCCCACCCAGCCCGTGCGCTCGGCGAGCTGCCCGAGGCCCCGGTCGAGGCGCCCGCCGCCCTGGCGGATGAGCGGCACGAAGCGGAAGCGCTCCTCCCGATGGCTGCGGAGGCCCTGGAGCCAGCGCTCCGCCGAGCCGACCGAGCCGCCGGTGCAGGCCCCGTCCGTGAGCAGAAGCAGCGTCTGCGGCGCGCCGGCGTCGGCGACCGCGTTCAGGATGGTCCGGGCCCGCTCGAGGGCGCCGCGGCAGGGCGTCCGCCCCTCGCGCCGGCCGAGGCGGGCGACACGCTCCCCGCTCGCCGGGCGCGGGCCCTCCTCCCCGTCCCGGCCCGCGAGGAGCTCGCGCGGGGAGCGGAAGGCGGGCGCGGCGGCCTCCCCGGCGGCGAGCTCGTTGAGGCCGGCGAGCATCACCTGGTCGCCGTCCTCGAGGCCGGCGGCGAGGGCGAGGGAGGCGAGGACGACCAGCCGGCGCGGGTCCGTGTCGTCCATCGAGCCCGAGTCGTCGAGGACGACGAGGTACTGCCCGTAGGAGGCCTGCGTCTGCGCGTGCACGGGCGCCGCGCTCGCCGCGAGGGTGGCGGCGAGGAGGAGCGAGCGGAGCGCGGAGCGGGTGAGGCGCACGGGTCTAGCCTACGTCAGCGGGCGCTCGTCGCGCGCCTTCGGGGCAGCCGTCCTGCCAGCGCGGCCTCGTCAGTCGTGGCGTGCATCCAGGTCACCGGCTTCTCTTATCACGGGCCGCTCCACCGGCGACGTCCGCCGAAGCCTCGTTCGGCACGGTCGCTCGGCACGGTTGTTTGGCACGGTCGCTCGGCACGAGCCCCTTGCGCGGCGGCGCCGGATGGGGCCCCATCGCCCCATGGCGCGGGCGAAGAAGGTGCGGTTCGAGGCGTTCGGTGGCTTCCCGAAGGAGGCCATCGCCTTCCTCCGGGAGCTCGAGGCCAACAACGAGCGGGAGTGGTTCCAGGCGAACAAGGGGCGCTACGAGGAGGCGCTGAAGGCGCCCTTCGACGCGATCGTCGACGACCTCGAGGGGCCCTTCGGCGTCGGCAAGCGCTTCCGCATCTACCGCGACGTGCGCTTCTCGAAGGACAAGACGCCCTACAAGACCCACGGCTCGGCGGTCTTCGAGCGGAAGGGCCTCGTCTTCTACGTGCACCTCGAAAAGGACCACCTCTTCGCCGCGACCGGCATGCACATGATGGCGCGCGACCAGCTGAAGCGCTTCTATGCCGCCGTCGACGACGCGAAGACCGGCCCGACGATCATGAAGCTCGTCGAGGAGGCGGAGGCGGCCGGGCTCGAGATCGGCGGCGAGGCCCTGAAGACCGTCGCCCGCGGCTACCCGAAGGACCACCCGCGGGTGCGCCTGCTCCGCCACAAGGGGCTGACGACGAGCCGGCGCTGGGAGTGGAAGAAGCGCCCGCCGAAGTGGCTCGGCACCCCCGAAGCGGGGGAGCGGGTCGTGGCGGCCTGGCGCGAGCCGGCGAAGCTCACGGAGTGGCTGGCGAAGCACGTGGGGCCGAGCGAAGAGGGGCGTCGCTGGGTGAAGCGCTGAGCGCTCGGAACCGGCCGCTCCCCGGTGCGTGTTCGAACGCGCCGTCGTCCGCGGACCTCCCTCCTCCCTACCTCCCGGCTGGCCCGGCGAACGCGCCGGCCGGTGGCCTCTCCCCGGCGATCCGGTCGCCGGGCGCACCCCCGAGCGGGGGAGGAGCCGGGGGCCTCGCGCGGATCGGCCCCGCGCGATAGACTCGTGGGGTTCCGGGGAACATGCGCTGCTGCCCCCACTGCCATCGCGTCTGGGTCGAATCCCACGAGTACTGTCCGGCGGACGGCAAGCCCCTCCGCCCGATCGGCGCGGGCTCCGACCCGCTGAGGGGATGGAAGCTCGACGGACGCTTCGAGCTGATCGAGCTGCTCGGTTCGGGCGGCATGGGCTTCGTGTACCTGGCGGAGCAGATCGGCCTGAGCCGGCGCGTGGCCGTGAAGATGCTCTACGCGGAGCGCACGAAGGACCCGAAGGCGGTCAAGCGCTTCGCTCGGGAGGCGCGCGCGCTCGCGGCCCTCGACCACCCGGGCATCGTGCGGGTCCTGGACTACGGGCGCGGCCCCACGCCCTACATCGTCATGGAGCTCGTCGAGGGGCCCTCGCTGCTCCAGTACATCGGCGGCATGGGCGTGCTCCAGCCGAGCCTCGCCGTGCGCATCGCCCGGCGCATCGCCGAAGCCCTCGAGGCCGCCCACGAGCAAGGCATCACGCACCGGGACCTCAAGCCGAGCAACGTGCACCTCGTGCAGCGTGACGGGCAGCTCTCGGTGCGCATCCTCGACTTCGGCCTGGCCCTCCTCGACGAGGCGACGGGCGGCGCGAGCAGCTCGCGGCTGACGCGCTCGGGGATGGTCGCCGGCACGCCCGAGTACATGGCGCCGGAGCAGATCCGCGGCGAGGTCGCGGGGGCGCGCACGGACCTCTACGCGCTCGGCGTGCTCCTCTTCGAGTCGCTCATGGGGGCGCCGCCCTTCGTGGGCCCGAACCCGACGGCCATCGTCTCCAAGCACCTCGAGGATCCGGTCCCGTCCGTGGAGGTGCTCGGCGTG
>MDTG01004680.1_pt1 | contig 14065 bp, 11 predicted proteins | sample 811421 | NCBI WGS metagenome assembly MDTG01 (sample SAMN05326645, study PRJNA326480) | marine metagenome | isolation source: seawater | place: Pacific Ocean: South East | collected 2011 | reverse complement strand
GTGATTGCGTTTCCACTCACCGGCTTCCCGAACTCTATTAGCGTTGGCTTCCATCATGGCGACACCCATTATTTACGTCGCCATGTATGAAGTTTCTCAACTAACTTTAACAAGCCTTGTGGTGCGTGATTGCGTTTCCACTCACCGGCCACATACTTGTTGGCTTCCATCATCGTTGGGTAGGCGTGAATGGTGCCTAGAATTTTATTCAACCCCAAACCATGGCGCATGGCTAATACAAACTCGGCCATTAACTCACCAGCCATGGCACCGACAATAGTGGCGCCTAATATTTTATCTTTACCCGGTACCGTCAGCACTTTTACAAAGCCGCGCGCTTGGCCATCCACAATGGCGCGATCTAATTCTTTTATTTCAAACTTAGTCACTTCAAAGGCGATGCCTTGTGCTTTGGCATCGGTTTCGTTCAAGCCCACACGGCCAATCTGTGGGTCGGTATACGTGGCCCAAGGGATAACAGAATAGTCGGCTTTGAATCTTTTTAAATGACCAAAAAGTGCATTTACACTGGCATACCATGCCTCATGAGCAGAAACGTGGGTAAATTGATAGCCGCCAATCACATCACCTACGGCGTATACGCCTGGCATGCTGGTTTCTAAATATTCATCGACCAAGATATTGCCGCGCTCATCAAGCTGAATATTAAGGTTATCTAGACCATAACCTTTAACATTGGCTTCACGACCCACGGCCATGATCATGGCATCAAAGACCAGCGTTTGTTCGCCCTCAGGCGTGTCTATGGTGGCCTGTTTTTCACCATTCACCATGGCAAAAGACTTAGGCTTACACTGACTCATCAACTCAATGCCTTCCTGTTTAAACTGCTCGGTAACCTCGGCCACCACATCGGCATCTTCACGACCTAAAATGTGCGGCGAAGGGTCAACCATGGTGACCTGGCTACCTAAACGGTGGAAGCTTTGTGCTAGCTCACAACCAATGGGTCCGGCACCGATAACTAGTAGGCGCTTGGGTTGCTCTTTGATTCCCCATAAGGTGTCTGAGGTGTAATAACCGACTTCATCGATACCGGGAATTGGAAACACCTTAGGGCGCCCACCTGCAGCAATAATAATGTTTCGAGCGGTTCGGGTTTGTTTGCCCTGTTCGGTTTCAATTTCCACCGTCCATGGGTTGACCAAGGTCGCGCTACCGGTAATACAGTTCACGCCTAACCCTTCATAACGCTCAATGCTGTCGTGGGGCTCCACCTCTTTAATACCCGCATGCACGGACTGCATCACTTGTGCAAAATCCACGTTTACGTCACCCACATCCACACCCACGCTTTTAGCACCGCGCGCTTCATGGGCCAAACTGGCTGCATGAATAATGGCCTTAGAGGGAACGCAACCGGTGTTTAAACAATCACCGCCCATTTTGTGTTTTTCAATTAACGTCACTTTCGCTTTCGTGGCCGCAGCAATGTAGCTACTCACTAAACCGCCAGCGCCCGCACCAATCACTAACAAGTTATCGTCAAAGGTTTTTGGTTTGGAGTACGCTTTAAACGCACGGTTCTTTTTCACTTTATTAATCAAGGTACGGGCAATCCATGGGAACAGGGCCAATAATACAAAGCTGCCTAATAACCCTGGGGTCATAATGCCTGCAAACGATAATTCATCTAATTGACCGAGCTGAGCACCGGCGTTCACATACACCGCGGTACCGGCCAACATACCCAACTGGCTTACCCAGTAGAATGTCCATGCTTTAATGGGCATTAATCCCATCACTAGGTTTATAACGAAAAACGGCACCACCGGAATTAAACGCAAGGTAAACAAATAAAACGCACCGTCTTTTTCAATCCCTTTATTTAATGTGCCAAGGTAGCTGCCAAACTTAGCCTGCACCCAGTCTTTTAATAAAAGTCGGGTGATCAAAAACGCAAACGTCGCCCCCAGAGAACTGGCAAAACTAATGAGCAACAAACCCCAACCTAAACCAAATATGGCACCACCAATTAACGTTAACGCAGCGGCACCTGGAATGGATAAGGCCGTGGCAATCACATAGACCGTAAAAAAGATGGCTCCGGTCAGAAGAGGCTGCTCGCTGAATAATTGCTGATAAAAGTCAGGCGTAAGGTACTGCTGAGCATCAAATACCACCAGGGCCGTGATAATGGCCGCAAGCGCGGCAATGATGAGAAGCTTTTTCATATTGAGTCCATTTGATTAAAACGTTCTTATTTTGAGCCAGTATGCAGGGCTTAGTTCAGATATAAACCCTTGATGTTTGGAATAGTGTAAACCAAAGACCTAACTAAGGCCGATTGCTAGAGGTTTGGGCAACGAAGGTTCTGATTTAAACGCTATACTGACTATTATTGCTGCAATGACTTACGCAGCATCACTGTTTTTAGTTTGCTTGTCCTCAATCATAAGCAAAAAACCATGGCTTGCAGTACAATAGCGCGCAATTTAAATCTAGCTGGGAGTTCACCATGGCATTTAATGATGGCCAACGTTTTTACCCTGAAACGCGCATGCGTCGTATGCGAGCTGATGATTTCAGCCGCCGCTTGATGCGCGAAAACCAGTTAAGCCCAAACAATCTGATTTACCCTATGTTCATCTTAGACGGTAAAAATCAGCGCGAACCCATTATCTCCATGCCGGGCATTGAGCGTTTATCCATCGATCTTGCCGTTGAAGAATGCAAACTATTAAGCACCCTTGGCGTGCCAGCGGTGGCATTGTTCCCCGTGACACCCAATGAGCACAAAAGTGAATTTGCTGAAGAAGCCTACAACCCAGATGGCATAGCCCAGCGTGCGGTAAAAGCCATCAAAGCGGCCTGCCCTGAGATGGGTGTCATCACAGATGTGGCGCTTGACCCTTTCACTACCCATGGGCAGGACGGCATCATCGACGAAAGTGGCTATGTATTAAACGACCGCACCGTTGAAACCTTGGTCATGCAAGCGGTTAGCCATGCCGACGCAGGCGCGGACATCGTCGCCCCCAGTGATATGATGGATGGTCGTATCGGTATGATTCGCGCGGCGCTTGAAGAAACCCAACATGTGAATGCACGTATCTTGGCTTACAGCGCCAAATACGCCTCGGCTTATTACGGGCCGTTCCGTGATGCGGTGGGCAGCGCGGGCAACCTTGGTAAGGGCAACAAGTTTAATTATCAAATGGATCCAGCCAACTCCAATGAAGCCTTACACGAGGTGAGCATGGACTTATCTGAAGGGGCCGACATGATCATGATCAAACCCGGCATGCCTTATTTGGATATCGTGCGTCGCGTTAAAGATGAATTCCAAGCCCCTACGTTTGTGTATCAAGTGAGCGGTGAGTACGCCATGCATATGGCGGCCGTACAAAACGGCTGGCTAGACGAAAAAGCCGTTATGATGGAGAGCCTCATGTGCATCAAGCGCGCAGGCGCCGATGGCATCTTGACCTACTTTGCCAAGGCCGCTGCCATTGAGATGAATAAATAAACGGCCACGTCATAAATGGTACACAAAAGGCATTTAGCATTAGCAAATTTTAATAATAAGGATAAACATGAGCACCACGGATACCAATAACAGCATCGACTTAAGTTCACCGGAATTTTATTTTAACCGTGAGCTTAGCCACATGCAGTTTAATATTCGTGTGCTCGAACAAGCCTTAGATGACTCACATCCATTATTAAACCGCTTAATGTTTTTGTGTATTTTCTCCAGTAACCTCGATGAGTTTTTTGAAGTGCGCGTTGCTGAACTTAAAAAGCAGCTAGCCTTTAGCCGTGAAATCCCAGGCCCTGATGGCTCACCACCAGCGGACGTACTTGAACAAATTTATCACTTGGTCAGTCATACCGTTGAGCGCCAATACGTCATTTTAAACGAAAAACTGTTTCCTCAACTTGAAGAAGAAAACATTCGCTTTATTCGTCGTGCCGACTGGACTACTAAGCAAAAAAACTGGGTAAAAAAATACTTCAACGAAGAAATTCAACCGGTGATCAGCCCCATTGGTTTAGACCCCGCCCATCCGTTCCCACGTTTGGTGAATAAGTCTCTAAACTTCATCGTTGAATTAGACGGCAAAGATGCGTTTGGCCGCAACACAGGTTTAGCCTTGATTCCTGCACCGCGCTCATTGCCGCGTATTTCTCGCTTGCCGGATGACATCTGCGAGGGCGGCGACAATTACGTGTTCTTATCGAGCATGATTCACGAATTTGCCGACGAGCTTTTCCCCGGCATGAAGGTCAAGGGCTGTTACCAGTTCCGCTTAACTCGCAACGCAGACTTAACCTTTGATAAAGAAGATGTGGCTGACCTAGCCAGCGCTCTTGAAGGTGAATTACACGAGCGCGACTTTGGTGATGCTGTGCGCTTAGAAGTGGCTGACAATTGCCCACCGCCTTTATGGCAGTTTTTATTAGATAAATTTAATTTATCCGAACAAGACTTATACCGAGTAAATGGTTTAGTGAACGTACACCGCTTAATGGCCGTGGCCGCAGGCGCCAATCGCCCAGAACTGCGTTACCCTTCTTTTACCCCAGGCATCCCGAAGGGCTTACAAGGTAAAAAAGATTTTTTTGAAGCCATTAAAAAAAGCGACCAGCTGATATTACACCCCTTCCAAAGTTTCACACCTGTGGTGGACTTGGTGCGCACCGCCGCTAAAGATTCAGACGTATTAGCCATCAAGCAAACCTTATATCGCACCGGCGCCACCAGCGAAATCGTTGATGCCCTGGTGGATGCTGCGCGCAAAGGCAAAGAGGTGACCGTGGTCATCGAGCTACGTGCGCGCTTTGATGAAGAAGAAAACCTGCATCTAGCGAACCGCTTACAAGAAGCGGGGGCGGTGGTGGTATATGGCGTCGTTGGCTATAAAACCCACGCTAAAATGTTAATGATTGTACGTCGTGAAAATAAAAAACTGCGCCGCTATGTTCACCTAGGCACCGGCAACTACCATGCAGGGAATGCCCGCTTATATACGGATTACAGTTTAATTACCTGCAACAAAGATATTACCGAAGATATCCACAAGGTGTTTCAGCAGCTCACCGGCATGGGTAAAGCCCTGAGTATTAAAAAGATTTATCACGCGCCGTTTACACTGCATAAAAGTTTACTGGCACTCATCGCCAAAGAAACCGATAACGCCGCCCACGGAAAACCGGCGCGTATCATTGTAAAAGTGAACTCATTAACCGAACCTAAAATCATCAAAGCTCTTTATCAAGCGAGCCAAGCAGGTGTCGAAATTGACTGTATCGTGCGCGGTATGTGTCGATTGGTGCCAGGCATACCCGGTGTCAGTGAAAACATCCGTGTGCGCAGCATTATTGGTCGATTTTTGGAGCACACCCGTGTGTACTATTTTGAAAACAATGACGCACCTAAAATCTTTGGTGCCAGTGCCGATTGGATGGAACGTAATTTATTAAATCGTGTGGAGACGTGTTTTCCCATTGATAATGAAAAATGGGCCAAGCGGATGAAACATGATTTGGATTTATATCTACAGGATAATTCTCAAAGCTGGATTTTACAGCGCGATGGTACCTACATTAAATTAGAGCCAAAAGCGGGTGAAGAAAAAATCAGTGCCCAGCATATCTTACTGGATACATTTGCCATTTAAACGTCATAAAAAAAGCCCCCATTGATTGCTCAACGTGAACTGCACCCCAAAAGTTGGACACTCAATCCAACCTTTGGGGTGCAGTTCAACGGGGGCTTTTTTTATTCAAATATTTATTGAAAGGTTAAATCATACAAGCCTTCTTCTAACAGGTTTTTTTCTCGCTCTAAATCCATTCGTGTCATGGGATTATTTTCCAAATAGCCTTCAGGGAAGGTTAACTTAATGGAATACTTAAAAGCTTTTATGGTCGGTTCGACCACCTCTTCTACCCCTCGACCAAAATGCAGCAATACAGCCAAACGCAGTAATATAGATAAACGCAGATGGGTTTTTGCACCACGCTTACTCATATTCACCACGTCTTGAATCGGTAATTTTTTTCGATGCCCGCGCAATAAAATGGCTAAAGTTTCTTGGTTTTGTTTCGTGAAGCCTGGCATATCACAAAACTGCACCAAGTACGCGCTGTGCTTGTGATAAGCGCTGTGGGCAATGGCTAGCCCCACTTCATGTAAGTCCGCCGCCCAGCGCAGGGCATCTTTACAGCCGGGCTCGTTAACCTTCCAGCGATCAGCCACTTGGTCGTATAAATACATGGCCGTGTTTTTAACATTGAGCGCTTGAGCGGCATCCACCACAAAACGAGACTGCATGGCTTTTACGGTTTTTTCACGCACATCTTCATGGTTCACCCGCCCAATCAAATCGTAAAGCGCACCTTCACGCAACGCCCCATCGCTGTAGGTAATGCTGTCTATTTCTAATACTTCAAAGATAGCGATTAATACCGCCAGTCCAGCAGGGAAGACCTCAAGGCGCTGCTCTTTCACCCCTTGCAGTTCTAACTTATCAATGGTTTTGGTTTGCAGTACGATTTTTTTCAGCGCATATAGGGCTTTTAAATTAATCCCTTCTTCACTCAAACCATAATTCATTAATACTCGGTTGGTCGCTCGCATGGTGCCAGAGCTGCCCACCACGTTTTGCCAGCCTAGTCTTTGATAAGGCACTTTAATACTCAGCAACTCACGACGGGCCGCCGCAATGGCCTGACTAAATGCTTTTTCAGTCAACTCACCGTCAGCAAAAAAGCGGTCGGTATAGGTCACACAACCCAGGCCTAGACTTTCCATTTTTAAAGGTGCAAAGCGTTCACCAATAATAAACTCGGTACTGCCACCACCAATGTCGATCACCAAGCGCTTACCGTCATCATCGGCCAATGTATGGGCCACCCCCAAATACACAAGCCTGGCTTCTTCAATGCCTGAAATCACTTCAATGGGGAAACCCAGCACCTTTTTCGCTTTTTGCATGAAGCCATAGCTATTACGCGCTGCGCGCAGAGTATTGGTGCCAAGTATGGTTACAAGATGTGGATCAAGACCACGAAGGTGCTGGCCAAAACGCTCAAGACAGGCCAGTGCACGCTCTTGCGCGTCATCGGCCATGCCATTAATGGGATGTAATCCGGCGGCAAGTTGCACTTTTTCACCGCGCTGATCAATGATCTGCAGTTGGCCATTAATCAAGCGAGCCATGACCATATGAAAGCTGTTAGAACCAAGGTCGACGGCCGCTAACACCTGTTGAGACTGAACACTGTGTTCCATAAATCACTTATGCAATTGAACGAGAGCAAATGGGTATTTTGCACGCTTACGCTTAAGATGCCAGTGAAACCCCATGCTAAGCATTGATAAACATCTATCTTGTACCCATATAACACCTTCAGATGCCATTTTGGCCACATATTAAGCAACCTATAAAGCGTGGCGCAAAACAGTAATTACTTGAACCAAGGGTTCGAAATGCTATGATTGGCCCCATTAAAACATGCACATTCCTGTGTCACTTAACGAGTATCTAGCCCCATGAGCGAAAATATCATTACCCTGACTGACGATTCTTTTGACGCCGACGTTGTACAATCTGACGTCCCTGTCCTTGTTGACTACTGGGCTGAATGGTGTGGTCCTTGTAAAATGATCGCCCCAGTACTAGAAGAAATTGCGGAAGAGTACGCTGGTAAACTTAAAGTTGCTAAATTGAACATCGACCAAAACGAAGCAACACCACCTAAGTTTGGCATCCGCGGTATCCCAACCTTAATGATCTTTAAAGGTGGCAACATCGAAGGTACCAAGGTTGGCGCACTGTCTAAGTCTCAGCTAACTGCGTTCATCGACAGCACCATCTAATCGATGCAATAAAACCCAGCCATGCGCTGGGTTTTTATTTGTTGATTGTTTTTTGACTAGTTTCTGGACTCAAAAAATAAAAGCGACTATAGTTAGTTCAGCATGTACCGAGCGGTCCCGCTCACTCTAATCAAAAAAAGTAATTCCCTCACTTAATCTTCAATCAGAACTCTCATATCCATATGAATCTTACAGAACTCAAGAAAAAATCCGTTGCTCAGCTGTTAGAAATCGCAGAAAGCATGGGCATGGAAAACGTGAGCCGCTCACGTAAGCAAGACCTTATTTTCTCTATCCTAAAACGTCACGCCAAAGGCGGTGAAGACATTTACGGCGATGGTGTGCTGGAAATTCTACAAGATGGCTTTGGTTTTTTACGCTCTGCAGACAGCTCTTACCTTGCAGGCCCAGACGACATCTATGTAAGCCCTAGCCAAATTCGTCGCTTTAATATGCGTAAAGGTGACTTTTTAGCCGGCAAAATTCGTCCACCTAAAGATGGCGAGCGTTACTTCGCGTTATTAAAAGTAAATGAAGTCAACGGCGAAGCCCCTGAAAAATCAAAAAGCAAAATCTTGTTCGAAAACTTAACACCGCTTTTCCCGAACGAGCGTTTTGTCTTAGAGCAAGGCACTGGCAGCACAGAAGATTTATCCAGCCGTATCATCGACTTGATTGCACCTATTGGTAAAGGTCAACGTGGTCTGATCGTGGCACCGCCTAAAGCGGGTAAAACCATGTTGTTACAAACCATCGCTCAATCGATCACGCACAACAATCCAGAATGCGAAATGATCGTACTGCTGATTGATGAACGTCCAGAAGAAGTAACCGAAATGCAACGCAGTGTGCGCGGTGAAGTGGTTGCCTCTACATTTGATGAGCCACCAGCACGTCACGTACAAGTGGCTGAAATGGTCATCGAGAAAGCCAAGCGTTTGGTTGAACACAAGCGTGACGTGGTCATTCTATTGGATTCCATTACGCGTCTTGCCCGTGCATACAACACCGTTATCCCATCTTCAGGTAAAGTATTAACTGGTGGTGTGGATGCTCATGCATTAGAAAAACCTAAGCGTTTCTTTGGTGCTGCGCGTAACGTTGAAGAAGGTGGTTCATTAACCATTATCGCAACGGCACTTGTGGATACAGGCTCTAAAATGGACGAAGTTATCTACGAAGAATTCAAAGGTACCGGTAACCAAGAATTACACCTTGATCGGAAAGCCGCTGAGAAGCGTATATACCCTGCGATGAATATTCGTAAGTCTGGTACACGTCGTGAAGACCAAATGATGCCAGAAGCTGAACTGCAACGCTTGTGGATTCTACGTAAAATCATCGCCGAAATGGAAGACCTATCAGCGGTTGAATTTATGATCGACCGTTTACGCGGAACTAAAACTAATGAAGAATTCTTCCTTACCATGAAGGGTTAATTCTTAGCCCCTTAGGCGACCAATATGGCCGTATCTTACGGCCTATATTGCAACTTAAGCGGCGCTTTTACACTTACCTAAAGTGTTTAGTTCATTTTTTAAAAAGCAGTCTTTGACTGCTTTTGTTTTATTTAAAGATAAGAAATCCTGATGAAATATAAGGACTTACGCGACTTCATCCAGCAATTGGAAAAACAGGGCGAATTAAAACGCATTAGCGTACCTGTGGACACCAAGTTGGAAATGACCGAGATCTGCGACCGCACATTGCGTGCAGGTGGCCCTGCCTTACTATTCGAAAACCCTGTTGGCTCTGATGTTCCAGTACTGGCCAATTTATTCGGAACACCGAAACGGGTTGCCATGGGTATGGGCGAATCCAGTGTTGAAGCCCTGCGCGAAGTGGGTAAGTTACTGGCTTTTCTAAAAGAGCCAGAACCACCAAAAGGCTTGAAAGACGCTTGGTCAAAGCTGCCTATCTTTAAAAAAGTTTTAAGCCTAAGTGCAAAAGTGGTAAAAAAAGCCCCTTGCCAAGACATCGTGATCGAAGGCGATGATGTGGACTTGGGCAAACTGCCGATCCAACATTGCTGGCCCGGCGATGCCGCACCCTTAATCACTTGGCCTTTAGTCATCACTAAAGGGCCAAACAAGGATCGCCACAATCTGGGCATTTATCGTCAGCAAGTGATCGCGAAAAATAAACTCATTATGCGCTGGTTAAGCCATCGCGGTGGTGCCTTAGACTTCCGTGAATTTCAGCAACAAAACCCAGGTCAGCCCTACCCTGTTTCAGTGGCATTAGGCGCAGACCCAGCCACTATATTAGGCGCCGTCACACCGGTGCCTGACACCCTTTCTGAATACGCCTTTGCAGGTTTATTACGTGACTCGCGCACCGAGGTGGTTAAATCCATTGGTAACGATTTAATGGTACCAGCCAGCGCAGAGTACATTTTAGAAGGTTTCATCTACCCAGATGACATGGCCGATGAAGGGCCCTTTGGCGACCACACGGGTTACTACAATGAAGTGGACCAATTCCCTGTTTTCACCGTAGAACGCATTACCCATAGAAAAGACCCGATTTATCACAGCACCTATACTGGCCGTCCGCCAGATGAGCCCGCCATTTTAGGGGTAGCGCTGAACGAAGTGTTTGTACCGATTTTGCAAAAGCAATTTCCTGAGATCACCGACTTCTACTTACCTCCTGAAGGCTGTAGTTATCGCATGGCAGTGGTGACCATTAAGAAACAATACCCTGGTCACGCTAAGCGCGTCATGCTGGGTGTTTGGTCTTTCTTACGCCAGTTTATGTACACCAAGTTTGTAATTGTCACGGATGATGATGTGAACGCACGTGACTGGAACGACGTGATATGGGCCATTACAACCCGTATGGACCCAACACGTGATACCACATTAATCGACCACACACCCATCGATTACCTGGACTTTGCCTCACCCGTTTCTGGGCTTGGCAGCAAGATGGGGCTAGACGCCACTAATAAATGGCCCGGTGAAACCGACCGTGAATGGGGTATCCCCATCGTCATGGACGAAGCGGTTAAACAAAAAGTCGATGATATGTGGGAAGAATTAAATATTCTTGATGAATCGTCCTAAACTTAATTATGACGCATCAAATTACGATTCAACCAAAAGGGCTTCAATTTGAGGCCCGCGAAGATGAAAGCGTTCTGGATGCCGCACAACGTGCCGGCATTAAAATTCGTAAAAGCTGTACCAATGGTAATTGCGAGATTTGCAAAGCTCATATGTTAGCAGGTGTGGTCGACACACCCGAAGGTAAAAAGAATGCAGATCATCCAGATGTTAACCCATTGCTTTGCTGTGTATCTAAACCACGCAGCGACCTAATTTTGGAGCTAGACAAGGTGCTAGGACCCGGAGAAATTGCTTTGCAACATGTTGCGTTTCAAATACAAGACGTTACCGCACTAGAAGGCGGCGTATACCAAGTTGAGTTATTGGCACCAGCAGGTAAACCCATCAGTTATCATGCAGGGCAATATCTGGAGTTGTTAATTAATGATTCTGAATACCCTTTCACCATTGCCAGTGCACCCGATGATCGTCGCGTTGAACTGCACCTAGGTGTCAGCTCTGACAACCAATCAAGCCAGATTATTTTGCAATTTTTGCAAAATAATCCCACCGTTCGTGCACGCTTGCCAAAAGGGGATGTATGGCTAAAAACACAAGCGGATCAATTCAATCTGCATGACCCTTTGGTGTTCATTGTGGCTGGTACTGGTTTTGCTCAAGCCAAAGCCATGATTGAAGAGCAATTAAAGCATCAGCATAGCGCTATTCATTTATATTGGATTAACCGTGACGACAGTGGCTTTTATTCTGACCTTGCTCAGAAATGGGCGGATGATGGGTTAATTCATTATCAGGCGATGACCCCAGAATCCCCCGAGAGTGCTTTTTTTACTGAACTGACCGTTGAAGAGTTACTGCATTTGAAACTCGGTAATTTATCAAAAGCGAAAGTGGTGTGCTGCGGTGGGCCTAACTTTGTGTATAGCGTATTGGGTGGATTAGAAAGCAAAGGGTTCGAGTCATCTCAAATGTTAAGTGATGTGTTTGCCTATGCACCAAGGCCTGAGTAATCAGGCCCTGATTAGCAAACTGGTATAGAGGGAATACTTATGGGAATGAGCTGCATTTACTGTGCGAAGTCGGTTATCAACCAAAACCCCATGACGATTCCCGGCAAGGGCGTAGCACATTTACGTTGTTTCCAAACAGACCAAGCATTAAAGCGCACGTTTCAGTCATTAGATATTGCCAAGCTCAATGACGCTGAATTAGCCGACCTAAAAGAAATGGTGCTTGCTGAAGAAAATGCGCGAAACAACGATAACGACGACATTGAACTGTTTTAGCGAAACGTGCTTATTATTTTTTCTCAACCATTTTAAATAATACACCAGGGAAAAAACGCTTTAGCGTCAAAGCAACCATAGACAAGCCTTCTCCCACAGCAATTTCTTTTTTACCCTTATTCATTTGTTTGATAATGACCTGAGCGCATTTATTTACATCCATACCGCCTTTTATATCGTCATCATCCACACCGAATTGGCCACCATTTTCGGTGACGGCATTCTTAGAAATGTCCGTTTTAATAAAGCCCGGCGTAATTGTACTCACTTGAATACCATACTCGGCCACTTCAGCACGTAGCGCATCAAAAAAACCCATCACCGCATGTTTAGCGGCACAATAACCGGTACGCAACTTCACGCCCACTTTACCGGCCACACTGGATGTCACAGCGATATGACCAGAGCCCTGCTTTACCATCACAGGTAATACTTGTTTGGTAAGTGCAATTTGACCCAGCACATCCACATCAAGCAGCGTTTTATACACAGATAAATCGGTGTCCAAACACAGCGAGCGTTGAGAGATGCCAGCGTTGTTAATTAATACATCAATGGTTTTAAAGTGGCCGGTGACGGCAAACACTTTTTCAGGCATGGATTCATGCTCGGTTACATCTAAGGGTAATACAAAAATATCTGATGAATGAGCACCTTGAGAGACGCATGCTTGTTTGACTCGCTCAAGCTCAGCCTCACGGCGAGCGGATAATACCAATTGATGACCTAACTGGGCATATTGCTTGGCTAATGCTTCTCCAATACCTGATGAGGCACCTGTGATCCATACGACTGACATATTATTACCTGATTATTATTTTTAGTTTCTGTATCAGCTTGCCATGCTTTATGTAAAAAGAAAATGTACCTATTTTTACCATTGGTAATATAACGCTCCAAACTGGTGCAGAATTTAAATTTATATTTAAAATTCATTGGTATGCACAAAAAAGTCATGGCAAGTATTGTCTTGTTAATTGACTCGCTATAACCACTGCAGTAGCCTTTAGCGTTTTTACAACACGATCTTTATGCTGATATATTTAATTGACGACCATCAAATGTTTGCCGAAGCAATGAAAACCGTTGTCGTTGAATTGATCCCAAATTGTATTGTCGATGTCTTCACTTCAGCTGAAAGTGCATTGCAAGGTATCACGAAAGCAATCCCTGATTTAATGCTGCTGGACCTCGAAATGGCGGATCTAAGTGGGTTAATGCTATTAGAGATTCTCTCTCAGAATGGAAAGAATATTCCTGTCCTAGTTTGTTCTGGCAACCTAACTGAAACAAACAAACAACGCGTCATATCACGCGGAGCCAATGGGTTTCTCAGTAAATCACAAGGCACCAAAGACATTCATGATGCCATAAAGAGTATCTTAGCCAACAAGCCCTACCCTGCAGACATCAAAAAATATCAATTACCAGAACAACCTTTATTATCAAATCGTCAACGGGCTATATTAAGTCTTATGGAATCGGGCATGCCTAACGCCTCCATTGCCGAGACCTTATTTTTAAGTACCAATACCATTAAGACCCATATCCGATTAATGTATAACACCTTAAATGTAAACAGCCGCATTGAATGCTTAAATAAAGCGCGGGAACTAGGCTTGCTTGGCACTGTGTAATAATTGATTTATCGCGATTTGTAAATTCTGGCCTGACACAGGCTTAAACAATACGTTTAAATGACTACCCTGAAGAGTCGTTAAACGTTCTGGTGATGTATTCCCCGTAATCACTAGCACAGGCAGATGCATGTACTTACGGTGTACACATTCAATTACATCCAATGCGTTCTTTCCTTGAGGCAAGCGATCGTCTGTCAGTAAAATATCTGGTGTCCAAGC
>MDTG01000106.1_pt1 | contig 14065 bp, 12 predicted proteins | sample 811421 | NCBI WGS metagenome assembly MDTG01 (sample SAMN05326645, study PRJNA326480) | marine metagenome | isolation source: seawater | place: Pacific Ocean: South East | collected 2011 | reverse complement strand
TACATAACAGGCACAGATATCATAATAGATGGTGGCTGGACTATAAAAGGCTTATAGCAACAATGAATATTTTTTCGTACGATAACATTAAATTATTTTTTAAATCAAAAAAAATTTGGAAACTTCCTGAAGAAAAAAAAGTGTTAATTTACGATAATAGTTATTCAAATATTTTACTTAGATATATTAAAAAAAAAGATGTAGATATTTTCCACAATTATAGAGCTAATAATCTTGTCTTAAATATAGTTATAATTTTAAAACTTATTTTAAAGGGCAAACTAAATTTTTTTAACTACAAAAAGGAATATTTAAATTATGTTAAACCAAAATTTATTATAACTTTGATTGATAATAATTATTCTTTTTATAATATAAAAAAAATATATCCTAAAGCCAAAACAATTTTTATTCAAAATGCTCATAGAATGAAAATGAGCGATGTTTTCTCAAAAGAAATTTTTTTGAAAAAGCAAAAACTAAAGGTTGATCACATGTTTGTTTTCAATAAATTTGTTGGAAAGCAATACAACAAGTTTATAAAAGGCAATATTCACGAAATTGGATCTTTTATTTCTAATAATAAAAGAATAATAGCCAATACTAAAGTAAGAGAATTTCTATACATATCAAATTACAAGGCAAATGAATTACATGAGAAAATATTACCACACAGAACTTGGAAAGATTATTTTTCTACAGAGGAAAAATTATTGAAAAACTTAAACATTTATTTGACAGAAAGAAAAAAAAAAATACACATTTTAGGAGCTTCAAGAGGAGATAGTAAATTTCATAAATTAGAAAAAGAATATTTTTACAGTTTTTTCTCAGAAAATAATGTGAAATTTATCGAAAAAACTTTGTCTAGAGATAATTATAAAATTATGGATCAAAGTCATATTATTATAGGAATCGATTCTACTCTAGCTTACGAAAGTTTATCAAGAGGGACTAAAACGTCATTTTTTTCAGTTCGTCATAATGATAAAGATTTTTATTCTACTAAATTTGGCTGGCCAGCAAGATTAAATAACAAAGGTCCTTTTTGGACTGATAGTTATTCTCTTAAAGAAATTAATAGAGTTCTTGACTACCTGAATAGAGTTGAGGATAAAACTTGGTTAAAAGATATAGGTAAATTTACTAAAAAACTTATTATTAGAGATAATCAAAATAAATATTTTATAAAACAAATGAAATTAATGAAATTTCCTGTACAAAGACAATTAATATGAGTTTAATTATTATTTCAGAAATAGGAATAAATCATAACGGAGACTTAAATCTTGCCAAACAAATGATTGATGAGTCAAAAAAATGCGGAGTCGATGCTGTAAAATTCCAAAAGCGAGATATAGATATAGTTTATTCAAAAGAACAACTATCATCAAAAAGAGAAAGTCCTTGGGGTAAAACTACTAGAGATCAAAAATTTGGTTTAGAGTTTGGCAAAAAAGAATACGACGAGATCGACGACTATTGTAAAAAGAAAAAGATAGAATGGTTTGCTTCTGCATGGGATTTGAATAGCTTAGAATTTTTAAATAACTACAACTGTAGATATAATAAAATAGCATCAGCGATGATCGTAGATCAAATTTTTTTGAAAGAAGTCGCGAAACAGAAAAAATATACATTTATTAGTACTGGAATGAGCGATTTAAATCACATCGAAAAAGCTGTTACAATTTTCAGGGAAAATAATTGTCCTTTTGAACTCATGCATTGCATTTCAGCGTATCCATTCAACGATGAGATTGCCAACTTAAGTTTGATAAAAGAATTAAAAGAAAAATTCAACTGTAAAGTGGGATATAGTGGACATGAAAAAAGTGGTTTAGCTATATCATATGCAGCAGTTGCATTGGGAGCTACTTCTCTTGAAAGACACTTTACATTAGATAGATCATTATATGGAAGTGATCAAGCAGCTTCATTAACACCAAAAGCTTTATCAGAGTTAGTAGGTGGGACTAGAAAAATTTACAAAGCCATTAACAATAAAAGTTTAAAGAAAATATTGGATATAGAAAAGCCAGTAGCAGAAAAATTAAGAAGCCATATAAAACTTAAATAGTATGTTTGAAAAAACAATAAATCAAAGTGTAATTGTTCAAAAGAGGCTTAAAAAAATAGGTAAAAAAATTAATTTAGCAATTGACATGATATTTGAGACAATTAATAGCGGAAATAAAGTTTTTATTTGTGGAAACGGAGGATCTGCAGCACATGCGCAACACTTAGCAGCAGAGTTTCTTGTGAGACTTAGACCAAAAGTAAATCGAAAACCTTATCCGGTAATTTCCTTAGCACTAGACAGTTCAACTTTAACTGCTTGTGGAAATGATTACAGCTTTAGTGAAATTTTTAGTAGAAATCTTGAAGCCTTAGCTACATCAGACGATTTACTTATAACTTTGACTACGTCTGGCAAATCTAAAAATATTAAAAATGTTATTAATTATTCAAAAAAATTAAAGATGAAATCCATTTCTTTTCTAGGAAATAAGGGAGGGAATATTAAAGGTCAGTCAACATTGGATTTAATTGTTGATAGTAATAATACTGCCAGAATTCAAGAAGCACATATTTTAATTGGTCATTATATTTTTGAAAACGTTGAAGATTTATTAATCTCTCATGAAAAATAAAATTTTAAAAAAAAGAGGTAACTGGAATTTTAAAGGAAAGGTTGTTCCTAATTTTGATAACCATATAAATTTATCAGTGCCCTTATACAAAGAAGGTCATGAATTGATAATAAAACTTTCTGATTTTTTTTTAAAAAACCGTTCAAATTGCTATGATTTAGGTTGCTCGACTGGGAATTTGTTGTTCAAGTTAAAAAACTTTACAAATAAAAAAGTTAATTTTTTTGGTGTAGATGTCGAAAAAGACATGACTAACTTCGCAAAAAAGAAATTAAAGAAACAAAAAATTAAAAATATTAAGATCGAAAATAAAAACTTGATACAAACTAAGTTGAAAAAAAGCGACCTAATTATTTGTTATTATACTTTACAATTTATTAATCCAGAACATAGACAAAATTTTCTTAAAAAAATTTACAAAGCACTTAACTGGGGTGGAGGATTTATACTTTACGAAAAAATAAGAGGACCTGATGCAAGATTCCAAGATATGTACACGTCTTTATATAATGATTTTAAGGAGAAAAATGGTCTTTCAATATACGAAATATTCAATAAACAAAAATCCCTTAGAGGAGTTTTAGAACCATTTTCAGACTTTGGAAATATAGGTCTTTTAAAGCGAGCAGGATTTAAAGATATAACTACGATTTCCCAATATCTTTGCTTCAAAGGATATCTTTGTATTAAATAAAAGTAAAAAAATGATAAAGATACCTAAAAAAATTTCTGAGAAAAAAATAAAAAATTTTTTTAAAAAAAGAGGACTTTTTCAATTAATTGAACATCAAAAATTGACAAAAAACAATTTCAAGTATGTTGATAGAAGAAGAGACTCTAATCCTCAGCCGCCCGATCTAAGAGATCTTTATAATCTTTATCAGTTCATAGTTATAAATAATAGAACGACAGTACTTGAATTTGGATGTGGATATTCTTCACTAGTAATGAGCATGGCATTAAAATTTAATCAAAAAAGGTTCAAAGGAAAGAAACCTTTTGAGAGATGTAAATTTCCATACACGCTTTTTTCAGTTGATAATCAGAAGAAGTACATAAATATTGCCAAAAAAAGAATAAAAAAAATTCTTGGAAAAAATAATAACGCTAATTTTTTTTACTCTTCCGCTCACATGACGCTCTTCAATAATAATTTCGCAGTAGAATATAAGAAATTACCCAATGTTAATCCGGACTTTATATATTTGGATGGCCCTAACCAATGGGGAGTAAAGGGTAAAGTAAATAATTTTACTACATCACAAGAAGATATGATGCCTATGAGTTGCGATATATTAAAGTTTGAAAATTATTTAACTCCAGGAACAATAATTGTTGCTGATGGAAGAGTAAGCAACTCACTCTTTCTTAAAAATAATTTTAAAAGAAATTGGTATTTCAAAATAGATAGAAATAATGATCAATGTTACTTCTACCTCAAAGATCCGTATTTGGGACAACATAATAAAAAACAATTAATTTTTTATAAAAAAAATTAGTGACAATAATTTCTTATCAAAAAAAATTGATATTTGTTAAACCAAGAAAGGTAGCAGGTACTACGATAGAGATTTTTTTATCTAAATATTGCAAAGGAGAAAATGATATTATCACAAGAATTTTAGAAGAAAACTTGAGAACAAAATTAGGTTACAGTGGTTCGAAAAATTATCTTTCCTCAAATCATAAAAAATTTAATTTTAGATTATTTTATGATTTTTTTTTAAGTTTTATTAAAGTAATACCTGGTATTAAAAAATTATTCACTGTCAATTATCCCCCAAATTTTAAAATTTGGAATGGCCCATTTTGGATTGAAAATTTCAAATTTAAAGAACATGAATTTATAAAAGATTTAAAAAAAAAAATTGACTCCAAATTTTTTGATGAAGCATTTAAAATAACGGTAGTAAGAAATCCTTATGAAACTTTTATTAGTCAGTTTTTTTGGCAGAAACATAGAGGATTTATATCAAAAGAAACTAAATTTTATGAATATACAAAAAATAACTGTGAATTTTTTTTTAATCAGCAAAAAAATATAATTTTTCTCAATAACGATTTGCCATATAATTTTATAATTAAGTATGAAAACTTGATTGAGGATTTAGTAAAACTGGCAAAACAGATTGGAATTAATCATTCAGACATCAAAGGGCAGCTTTTAAAAATTCAAACAAAAACAAATATTACCAAAAAAAATAAATTTGAAATTTTAGATAACAAATCAAAAAAGATAATTGAAAAAAATGCTAGGGTTTTTTTTGAAAAATTCGGTTACAAAAAAATATAGTTATTATGAAAAACGTTAAAAGTTTAAGTTATCTTCTAAATACTGAACAAAAAAGATCATATTTTTTACTTTCAATCTTATTATTCATATCTTCAATTTTAGAAATTTTAGTTTTAACCTTTGTTCTTGAAATTCTTAATTTTTTGTCTGAGTCAACGGATATAAAAGATTCTAAATTTTCTTTTATCTTCGAAAAATTAAACATTAGTAATATATTTTTTGGAGAGTATTTATTATTGTTTTTCGGATTAATTTTTTTTCTTAAAACGTTTGCAAGTATATTCATCATAAAATTCAATAGCGAATTAACAAATAGAGTTAGAGCAGAATTGTCATTGAATCTTTTTAAACTTTATATGAAAACTCCAATTATTTTCAAGATAAAGAGCAATACATCTAATTTAATGAAAAAAGTTACAATCGATGTTGATTTTGCAGTAGCTGCGTTGAATGCATTATCTTTTATACTTTTAGAAATTTTACTATTTCTCGCTATTGCAGTATTTCTGTTAATTTATAACTTTAAAGTATCTATAATTTTATTATTATTATTTATATTTTATGGTTTCTTAATCGATATATTTAATAAAAAAAAAATAAAAAAAATTGGAGAGGATAGAGTTTTTCATACTGAGAAAAGAATTCAAAATATCATTGAAGCTCTCACAGGATTTAAAGAACTTAAAATGTTTGATAAAACAAATAAATTTATAGATAAATTTAAATTTCATAATAAAAAACTAGAGGAAATTGGCGTAAATTCAACTTTTAGAAATTCTTTGCCAAAACCACTTTTTGAACTATTGGTTGTTTTTTTGATACTTTTATCTGCAATCTATTTTGGTCTAGGTAATTACTCGTTTAAAGAAATAGTTCCTGTACTTGGAATATTTTTAGCGTCTGCTTATAGATTAATACCTTCTTTAAGTAGATTTTCATCTCAATTACAAAGATTTCAATTAAATATTCATTCAGTAGATCATTTAAATAGAGACAGAGATAGAATAAGACTATTGGTAGATGAAAAAGAAAATCACGAAGTCATTAAAGACTTTAAATTTAAGAAATCTTTAGACTTCAAAAATATTTATTTTTCATTCAATAAAAGCAAACATTCAAAGAACCTAATTTTTGATAATGCAGAATTAATAATTAATAAAGGTGAGAAAATCGGAATTATAGGTGAAAGTGGCGTAGGCAAAACAACTTTTATTGATTTAATTTGTGGTCTTCATAGTCCAGATAAAGGAGAAATTTTAATAGATGGTAATAGAATAACTGAAATAAAGAAAAGTTGGCAAAAAAAGATAGGTTTTGTACCCCAAGATACTTTTATACTTGATGATACCTTAAAAAAAAATATTGCTTTTGGAGAAGACGAAAAAATGATCGATGATGTTAAAATCGATGAAGTTATTAAAACTGCAAATTTGACTGCAATAGTTAAAAATCTAGATTCAGGTATAAATACAAATTTAGGCGAAAGAGGGAAGAAACTCTCAGGTGGCCAAAAACAAAGAGTTGCTATTGCAAGAGCATTGTACTTTGGCCCAGAAATTATAATTTTTGATGAGTCCACAAATTCCTTAGATGCTTATAATGAGTCTAAAATTATATCAGAAATTCTTGAAATGAAAGATAAGACAATTATATTTGTTTCACATAAAAAAGATATTTTTAAGGATTTTAATTTAGTTTATAAAATTGAGAATAAAAAACTGAAAAAAACATATGATAAATAACAAAACTTTATTGATAACTGGCGGCACAGGGTCATTTGGCCAAAAAATAACCGACCATATATTAAAAAAATATAAACCAAAAAAACTCATTATTTACTCAAGAGATGAATTAAAACAATATGAAATGGGTAAAATTTTTAAGCACAAATGTTTAAGATTTTTTATTGGAGATGTAAGAGATTTATCTAGACTTAAATTTGCAATGAGAGAAGTTGACTATGTTATCCATGCAGCAGCTTTAAAACACGTACCTGTGGCAGAATATAACCCTTTAGAATGTATTAAAACAAATATTTATGGAGCTGAAAATATCATAACTGCTGCCCTAGAAGTTGGAGTTAAAAGAGTAGTAGCCTTATCCACGGATAAGGCTGCTAATCCAATAAATTTATACGGAGCAACAAAGCTTTGTGCTGAAAAACTTTTTATTAATGCAAATCAACTCGCTGGATCACTACCAACAACTTTTAGTGTTGTAAGATATGGAAATGTCTTAAATTCTAGGGGTTCGGTCATACCTTTCTTTAGAGGTTTAATTGAAAAAAAAGCTGATTATTTCCCATTAACGGATAAAAAAATGACAAGATTTTTTATTAGTCTGGAGGATTCAGTAAAGTTTGTTTTAAATTGTTTAGAAATTATGAAAAAAGGTGAAATTTTTGTTCCTAAGATGCCGTCAATGAAAATCATAGATATTGCGAAAACTTTAGATAAGACTAAGAATATTAGGGAAATTGGTATCAGGCCTGGGGAAAAAATAAATGAGATTTTAATTTCCTCAGATGAGTCTTATAACACTTATGAATATAAAGATTTTTATGTAATTAACTCTCTTTATACAAAACTTGGGAAAAAATATAAAAACAATAATGGAAAAAAAATGAAATCTGGATTTATATACTCCTCAGATAAAAACGAAAATTTCCTTGATAGACAAAAAATTAAAAATTTTTTATTCAAAAAGATTTAATTAGATAAATTGATGCAGAAAATTCCTTACAGTAGGCAAAATATTTCAAATTCAGATATAAGTTCTGTTGTCAAAGTTCTAAAGTCTAACTTTCTTACTCAAGGCCCAATGATAAAAAAATTTGAAGATAAAATTTCTAAAACTGTTGGAAATAAATACTGTGTATCAGCTAACAGCGCTACCAGTGCTTTACATATTTCGTGTTTAGCTCTTGGATTTAAAAAGAATGATATTTTATGGACCGTGCCCAACACATTTGTTGCTTCATCTAATTGCGCTTTGTTATGTGGGGGAAAGGTAGATTTTGTTGATATTAATCCCTTAACTTACAACATTGATATCGATATTTTAGAAAAAAAATTACGTAAAGCCAAAAAAAAAAACAAACTACCAAAAATAGTTGTACCAGTTCATTTTTCAGGACAACCAACAGAACAAGATAAAATACACAAATTATCAAAAAAATATGGTTTTAAAATAATTGAGGATGCTTCTCACTCACTAGGAGCTACTTATAAAGGGGAAAAAATAGGGAGTTGCAAATGGTCAGATATTACAGTTTTTAGTTTTCACCCTGTAAAGATTATAACTACCATAGAAGGCGGAGTGGCCTTAACAAAAAATAAACAAATTTATGAAAAATTAAAATTATTTAAGAATCATGGAATTACAAAACAAAAAAAATATTTTTTAAATAATAAAAATAATGGTGGATGGTTTTATGAACAACAAGTATTGGGCCTTAACTATAGAATGTCAGATATTTCTGCAGCACTTGGTATATCTCAATTAAAAAAATTGAAAAAATTTATTATTGAAAGAAATAAAATCGCAAAATATTATAATAAAAATCTGAATAAAAATTTTTTTATTACACCTTCAATTTTATCCAACGCAAAAAGTTCTTATCATTTGTATGTTATTCGGTTAAAAAAAAATTTAATTAGTAAAAGAGAAACGTTTTATAATTACTTAAAAAAAAATAAAATTGATGTAAATGTACATTATATTCCAGTTCACCTTCATCCTTATTATAAAAAGTTAGGGTTTAAAAAAAACGATTTCATCAATTCTGAAAATTATGCAAATAGCGTTTTATCTATCCCAATTTTTCCAGGTCTAAAAAAAAAATATCTTAAATTCATAGTTTCAAAAATAAATAATTTTTTTTAAAGATTAAAATTCATGAAAGTAAAAAGTTATTTGGATAACACGCTTAACTTCCACAATTATAACTATAAAAAGAAAGGTTTTAGTTTCCAAAGAAAGTTTGCCAACGAGGATGTAATTAGATTTATTTCAAAAAATCTTCAATTTTTTAAAAATAAAAAAAGAAAAATTCTAGACATTGGTTGTGGGAGTGGTCGACATTTAAATCTTTTAGAAAGTTTAAATATCAAATGTCATGGTTTAGATTTTTCAAATGAAGGACTTAAATTAGCTAAAAAAAACAAAAAAAAAAATCAACAAAACTAATTAACGACGAATTGCCAAATATGAAAAAAATTAAACATAATTCATATGATGGCGTTATAGATTGTTTTACATCCTATTGCTTAACAAAAAAAGATTTTGAAAAGTATATTAAAAGAATAAGTGAATCGATTAAGAAGAATGGTCTGTTTCACTGTCAAATCTTGTCAAAAAATTCTGATTTATTTAGAAACTATAAACCGTCTACAAAAATAAAAAATTCTTTATTAAGTATAAAAAGAAAATCTTCCCCATTTCCTAATGATAATTATCTTTTTTCTTTTTATAACAAGAATGAGATAAAAAAAATATTGAAAAAAAATAATTTAAAAAAAATAAGCATTGAAATTCATTCTAGGACTTATCGAAATTCAAGTGAGTATTTTGAATATCTAATCTTTGATTGTCAAAAATGATAGACTTAAAAAAAAAATACTTTTCCAAAGTAAGTGCTAAGAGTTGGAATTCTTATTTAGATAAAATTGGATCTTATAATAGAAATCATACTTACGAATTATTAGACTTTTACAACAAATTATCTAGACATTGTCAAAATTATTCCTTTATTTGTTTTGATGGAAAAATACCGGTAGCAGCCGTCCCTTTAGCAATAGTGAAAGTTAAGGATAAAAAAATTATGAGTTTTCAGAATCAACCTTTACAACTGCCGGCACTCTCAATTCACTCATCTCCAAAAATGTTAAGAAAAATTAATCATTTTGTTTATTTTGAGATGTTAAAAATATTTAAGAAACAAAAAGTTAAATATGCAATGTTTGAACATTCTCCGTTATTTATTAATGCATTAGCAAAAGATAGAAAAAAGACAATAGATATATATTATAAAAACTCTTTTTCGATTTTAAGATATTTCAGTTTATCTACGTCCACAACTAATACTAATATTATAAATTTAAGTCTCAATTATGAAACACTTAAAAATAACCTTAACAAAGAATTTAGAAAAGAATTTAAGAAAAATATTTACGAAGAACTTGAGTTTAAAGTTTTCAATAAAGATTCATCAAGTGAAAAAATTCATATTGCTTTTAAAGAATTTAAAAATCTTCATTTTTTATCATCTAAAGGAAAAACAAGAGAAGATAGTTCATGGGAAAATATGTACCAAAGAATTATTAGTGGCATAGCAACATTATTTGTTTTAATTGATAAAAAAAATAATAAAATCATATCAGCATTATTTTGCTCAGAATTTAAAAACCTATCAGTTCACGCAGGATCACAAGCAAGTGCACTCAATGATTATAAAAATTATTCTTTACGGCATTTTTTAGAGTGGGCAGCAATTAAATATTACAAAGAAAAAAATTTTAGTCATTATGAGGTTGGTAGAAGTTATTTTTTCGATGATGATTGGAACACTTCTTCAGAAAAATTAAAAGACATAGGAAAATTAAAACTCCGGTTTGGAGGAGATTTATTTCCTTTGCACTATTTTAAAATTGATAATAACTCAAAAAATATTTTCGATGAATAAAAAAACAATTAAAATTTATAAAAGAATGGGAAATTATAATCATCTCCGAAATAGAAAAGGAAGAATTAAACCGGCAACTGAAAATCATCCAATAATTAACCTAATAAGAAAAAAAAAATTAAAATTTAAAAATGTATTAGAAATAGGATGTTCAACTGGATTTATATTACAAAAAATTTATGAAATTACCAAAGCAGATTGTTATGGGATTGATATATCTAAAAAAGCTATAATCGAAGGAAAAAAGCTCTTTAAAAATATAAAACTATTTTACGGTTTTTTTGAATCAAGCAATCTAAAAAAAAAAAATTATGATTTAATAATATTAGGTTTTTTTTTATTTTTATTAAATCCTAATAATATTCTTAATTTATTTTCAAAAATAAATAATTCAATTAAACCCGGAGGACTTTTAATAATTTATGATTTTTATAATAAAAAATTTCACAAGAAAAATTACAAGCACGAAAAAAAATTATCAACTTATCGATATGATTACAAAAACATTTTTCTTTCAGTGCCTAATTATGAACTCGTCTATACAAAAAAGATTTATAACAAAAAAGTGAAGGATTATTTAGAAGTATCTCTTCTTAAAAAGAAAAAAATCTGATCTGTGAAAAAAAATTTAGTTTTAATTGATAGTTTTAGGCTAGTAGACCAGAAAAAACTTAATGTTTGTCTAGGTTTTTGGTGTTTAAATGATAAAAAAATTAAAAGTCTACACGAAAAAAAAATTAAAAAATTAATTGTTAATGATTACCATTGGGAAAACCTAAAGAAGTTAAAAAAAGACATTAAAATTATCGAAGGATTTTATTCAAAATTTTTAAAAGATATTTCTACTAGACTAAATAATTATCACAATGTAAAAAACCCAATTTCATACTGGGAAACTATTTTAGGTTATTGGTTAAAAAATTTAATATTATTTAGTTATGACAGGTGGTCTCAATATAAGTATGCATTAAAAATTAATAATATAGGAAATATTAATACTTTTTCTCTAGATGATATAAGCTTTGTAGTTGATGACACACTATCGTTTAATTTTCTAATAAGAAAAAAAAATTGGAATATTTGGATACTTACAAAAATAAGTTTGTTTTTAGATAAAAAAAAAGTCAAGAAATTTAAAAATATTATTGATGCCGGAAAAATTATTCAGTTAAATAATAAGCAAAATACATATTTAGATTTTATTAATAAACGAATCCTTAAAAAATCTATCCTTGAAAAACAACTAATTATTTCTAATTTATATTTACCACTTAAAGAAAAGATTAAAATCGCCCTTTTTTTTGATAAAAGTTTAACTAAAATAAATTTTAAATATTTTAAGTTTAGAAAAATAAACCTCTATCATAGAAAAAGAATTTTTGAGAGAAAATCAAAAAAAAAAGATTTCGAAAGTTTTTTTTACTCAATTTTACCTTATACCATACCTAAATCTTTTTTGGAGAATTACAAAGAAATTATCAATTCTGAAAATTTTAGAAATTTACCAAAAAATCCAAAATTAATGTTAACTTCCCATGATCACATAATTAATGATTTTTTTAAAATATATTGTGCAGAAAAAAAAAAGATAAGTAAGACAAAATTAGTTATTTTTCAACATGGAGGAAACAATCAGCTTCATAATGAGCAAATAAACGAAAAATTAGAATATAAGATAGCTGATAAATTTTTTTCATGGGGTTGGCAAAATAAAAAATTTAAAAATATAGTTCCTTTTTATAATTTTAAAGTTGTAAATAAAAATATTATTAAGAAAAAAAATGCCAAGGGCTTATTAATACCTATATTTTTACCATATTATTATCCTGATAATATTTCAAATTCACCAAGACACTTTAAAGATATTGTTTCATACACAAGTGTGATTTCGAATTTTTTATCTAAACTTGATACAAAAATAGTTTCTTTGTCCTCACTGAAGTATAAAAAATTAGCTATAGAGGAATTAAAATCTCATTATGTAGAAAAAAATCTACAAAATAAATTTTCAAATTTAAATAAGATCATAAGCAAAGACACAACAATCAAATTTTCTGTAAATTTTAGATTAATAATTGATAGTAATGTTTCAACTGGTTTTTTTGAAGCTATCAGTTTAAATATACCAATAATTTTAATCATAGAAAAAAAATATGAAAATTTTTCACCTAAATTTAGTCAAATTTTTAAATTGCTTAAAAATGCAAAAATAGCTTTCACTAATGAAACGAGAGCAGCTAATTTTGTAAACAAGATCTATCCAAATGATATTGATAAATGGTGGAACTCTAAAAAAGTAATAAGCGTTAAAAATATGGTTATAAAAAACTATTCAAATAACAAAATAAAACCAACATCTGAGTTAATAAGTCAACTTAAAAAAATATAATGTGTGGATTTGTAATAAATATTAATGAAAGTGAAATTACCGATAATTTCAAAAAAAAATTTTTCAATTTATCAAAAAAAAATTTTCATAGAGGTCCAGATCAAATTTCTTTATTTAACGATAAAAAAATATCAGTCTTATTTAGAAGACTATCAATTATTGATATAACAAAAAAATCAGGTCAGCCATTTTTTTCAAAGGATAAAAGGTTTTTATTAATTTTTAATGGTGAAATATATAATTACAAAGAAATCAAGTCACAACTAATAGAAAAAGGTATAGTTTTTAAATCAGATGGTGATGCGGAAGTTTTATTAGAAGCTTTTATTTTTTATGGGAATAATTTTATTAAATATATAAGAGGCATGTTCTCTTTTTGTATTTGGGATTTCAAAAAAAACCAATTAATTGCTTTTAGAGATAGATTTGGGCAAAAACCTCTGTATTATTATCAAACAAAAAATCAAATTACATTTAGTTCAGAAATTAAAGATATTATTTTTCTTCATAAAGATTTTATGGAAAACCCTGATGTAGTAAGGAGATATTTAATTAGATCATTTTCAGAAGAAAAAAATCAAACATTTTTTAAAAATATTTTTCGAATTCCTCCTGGAAGTTATATTATCTACAAAAATAACAAAATTAAAATTAGTCAATATTATAAAATAAAATCTAGTGAAAAAATTGATTATAATAAAGAGGAGTTCAAAAAACTATTTTTTGACAGTATAAATTTACATAATAGATCTGATGTGAAAACAGCTTACCTTTTAAGTGGTGGTTTAGACTCCTCTTCTTTGGTAGCAAGTTCAGACCATTTAGGATTTAAGCCTAACTGTTTTTCTGTAATACCAGAGGGCACGTTTAATGAAAAACCATATATTAATAAGATTGTAAAAATAAAAAAAATAAATCATGAATACTTAAAATATAGTTATAAGAATTTAGACTTTACCAAAATGGTTAAAAGTCACGATGAACCAGTGAGATCAAGCTCATGTATCTATCAATATTTATTAAGAGCAAAAATAAAAGAAAGAGGT
>MDTG01267247.1_pt1 | contig 14066 bp, 11 predicted proteins | sample 811421 | NCBI WGS metagenome assembly MDTG01 (sample SAMN05326645, study PRJNA326480) | marine metagenome | isolation source: seawater | place: Pacific Ocean: South East | collected 2011 | reverse complement strand
TTAAATCATTAGTATAATGCGAATTCAAAGATAAGTCTCAAAGAGTGCTTTCAATTCGTTACTCACATGGCTCAGTCTACAAATTCATGGGAGTTGCCGATTGACACGGGTGAAATCCCTCCCGGTAATAGTGAATTTGATGTAATTGTAGTTGGGGGTGGGCCTGGTGGTTCATCTGCTGCAGGCTATTTAGCAATGGCTGGAAAATCAGTTCTATTGTTGGAGAAAGGCCTATGGCCAAGAGACAAAATTTGCGGAGATGCGGTTGGAGGGAAATCCTTGGGCCATGTCAAAGCATTGGGTGTAAAGGAAAATTTGGAAGCATCGCCTCACTTTAGAGTTACTGGAATCAAATTCTCTTCGCCGAAAGGCAAGACCGTAAGAGTTGCATTACCAGAAGAAGATGTCCAAAAACTTGAGGCGGGTTATTCGCTGCCGAGAATGCAATTTGATCATTTATTATTCGATAGATGTCAAACTATAGTAAGAGAAAATAATGGTAAAGTCATCCAAGATTGTTTGGTTACTGGTGTAATCTTTGATGATGGAAAGGGCGGCGAAGATCCTGGTTTGGGTGCGGGAGATCTTCGTCACGCAAAAGGTGTAACTGTCAAAATTGGTGGACGTAAGGGTGAGGAAAGAACTTACTATTCTTCTGAGATTGTCGGGGCTGCAGGGTATCAGTGTCCTGTTGCTAAAGCAGTAGTTAGAGATTCATTTGAAGAAGAATTAATTGATGAAACTCACTTTTGTGACGGATATCGTGAATACTGGAGAAATGTCAAGGGTTGTGGTGGCGGTGTTGGGGATATCGAAATTCATTTTGTAGACTCTGTGGTGCCAGGATATTTTTGGATATTCCCCGTTTCTGAAGATGTTGCCAATGTCGGTGTTGGCATGGTGGTGAGTTTGCTGAAAAAAGAGAAGAAGAAATTACGGTTATTACAAAAAGACGTGATTGAAAATCACCCTCTGTTTAAAGAGAGATTTGCTGATGCAGAAATGATAAGAGGGAGTGGTCGCGGTTGGGCACTACCCTTTGGCTCCCCGCGTAAGAAGGCGAAAAATCAACCTAGAAGAGCAAGTATGAATGGTATTAGATTGGTTGGTGACTCTGCATCGCTTGTTGACCCGTTTTCTGGTGAAGGGGTTGGTAATGCCTTGGTCACTGGCGAGTTAGCTGCTAATCACATCATAGCAGGAAAGTCTCCTCAAGAATACCAAGAAGAAATGTGGAAAATTTTGGGCCCAGAACTAACTAATTCGTATCGTATGCAGAAATTAAGTCGGAAAAAATGGCTATTGAATTGGTTTGTCGGTAAAGCAAGTAAGAAGCCCCAAATTCAAGAAATGATGACTGAAATGATAGCTTCTAAAGAGGCTCAGGAAAACCTGCACTCGCCATGGTTTATGTTCAAAACGCTAATGTTTTAGGTGATTATATGGACAATAATTTAGATGGTATTGAAGCAATTTTCCTAGACCTTGATGGTACGATATATCTTGGTGGAGATTTAATTCCTGGTGCACTAGAATTCCTAGAGCGTTGCGATGAAAAGGGTGTTAAGCGGTTTTTCTTATCAAATAACAGTAGTAAATCTGTGGCACAATATGTTGAGAAATTATCAGGTTTAGGAATTCCCGCATCTGAAGAAGAAGTTCTATTGTCGACACATGATTTGATCGCTTGGCTGCATGGGTTTGATTACGATCGAGTATACTTAATCGGCACTCAGGGCATGAAAGATATGTTGGTTGGCGCCGGACTAACAATGGATGCGGAGAACCCTGAAATAGTGGTGCTTGGCTATGATACAGAAATTAACTATGAGAAAATCTCTGTTGCAAGTATCCATATGCATGCAGGTGTGCCTCTTGTGGCTAGCCATCCCGACATGGTTTGTCCGTCACCAGATGGGGGATTGCCTGATGTTGGTGCATATTTAGCAATGTTAAAAGTAACCACGGGAGTTGATCCTGAACATATAACTGGTAAGCCAAATGCTGGGATGATAATGCATAAAATCGAAGAATTGGGTTTGCAGCCTGAAAAATGTGCGATGGTTGGCGACAGGTTATACACAGATATTGCAATGGCAAATCGTGCTGGTTGTGTTGGCGTTTTGGTGCTATCTGGTGAAGCGACTTTGGAGGACGTAGCTCAATTAGATGAAGGTGCAGAACAAATGCCGACTATTATTGTCAATAGTGTAGCAGAATTATTGTAAGGTGTCTTCATGAGTTTTTTCAAGCGTTTATCTTGGCTCTTACAACGCAGGAAAAAATTTCCCCATGATGATATACATAGGGCTGGTGAATTAGCTGAGATGCGCCTTGCTAAACTGTCGAGGGCTGCTGGAAAAGGCAATGGTTGGAAGATTTACGAATCGGTAAGAATCCCTGATCCTGATGGGGGTAGAAGAGAAATCGATATGGTAATCATCGGTGGCAACACGATATTAGTTGTTGAGCAGAAGCATTGGGCTGGATCGTTTAGAATCAATAAAGAACATCACTTTATTCAAAAGAGAAAAAACGGACAAGAGCATAGTCATGATGGTGTAGCAGATAGAATTGCTAGAAAGGCAAGATTATTGTTAGAATTACACAAGAATAGGCTTGAGTTATCAGATGATGATATGCCAGAATCAAGGGTCATTGTTGCAATGACTCACCAAAAACTTGAATGGCCAAAAATACCTAAAGATTTAGCGGCTGAAATGGTTAATGAGAAAGGTTTTCTCGATATCCTCAAAGCGAATAATCCTGGTGAGTTAAACCAAGAATTGACCGAGACAATGAATGGATTCAACACTTGGGATGAGGTCCATATGTATGGTGGTTTAATGAATAAAGGCGATGTTTTATCACTTGGACTTGGTGAACAATTGGCAGAAATCTTTGATCGGCGTGATTGTGAGGTTACCGGGAATGCCATGCACAAACGCGGTCTTTTTTCTGTTTTCGACAAACAGCCATCTAATGCATCGATAAAAATTGGGAGTAAAAATGCTGAATTGACAATCGGCCAAGGAGCAAATCTTCACATGCATGTGGTCGGAGAAAGTAAACCAAGAGACATACCCTGGGCTTGTATCGACAAGATCGTCTTATCTAAGCCAGCCGCGGAATGGAATCGGAATGGGTGATTGAATGACTTCATGGTTAATCGAAGGTCTCGGAATTGCTGCAGGAATTATTGGCGTTATAGCGTGGGGCCCTCAAATTGTTGAAGTTTGGAAGCACAAACGTCATGATGGAATCTCAATACCAACCTTTTCCATTGTCGCATTCTCGTTATCGTTATGGTTAATTTATGGGATTGCAATAAAATCAACTGCAATGATTTTCGCCAATATTTTGACACTGAGCGTTATTGCGATAATAATTATTGGCGTTGTAAGGATCCGCAAATCAGAGTAGATTTGGTCTGAATTTTTTCGTGATGTTGATATATGTGGACCTTTTGGCCACTATGTAACTGATGGTTAAGTAGTGGTCTTATGGTTGAAGGTGATGATTGGGAAGAACAGATGATTGACCGCTTGGTTGAGATGTTTAGAAACATGGGTATGTCGCTGAATAAAGACCAAATTAAAGGATTGATGAAGCAGTTTAAATCTCAATTTGAAAAAATGGGGCTAGATGCTGATAAATTAAGTAGTGGAGATGTGAATTTCAACTTTGACCTCTCTAATCTAAGCAAAATGTTCCAGTCTGGACAGTCGATTGAAGATATTCTTGGCAACTTGGGTATGGATGTAAAGGTTGATGCTGCTCCAGTAGAAGTTGAAACTCCAGACATAGAAGATGATGGTGATGAGGTACTAAAATTGCCAAGTGATGACTTTTATCTTGATGGTTGGAACATGTCCATTACTATTGACTTCGCGCTAAAGGGCGAGGTTAAGGAAATGCAAATGGAAATGAACCTATCAAAGGGTGGTTCTTTGTTAGAAATAATGAAGGAAACGCAAACTAAACCAATGGCTAGGATAAAATTGCCACACCCTTGTGAAGATGTTGTAGGTTGGTCATTGAATAATGGAATTCTCGATATTACGTTGAAGTTAACACCTCAGGGCTCTGCTCTCGGGGATATTGATGATGATTCTCCTTCTGCTGAAATTAGCTTAGATTTTGGTGACGATGATGAAGATGAAGACGATGGTGGAATTCCAATATTTTGAAAATGAAAAGGAAGTGAAAAAATGGGTAAAGTAATAGGGATAGATTTGGGAACGACAAATAGTTGTGTTGCAACAATAGAAAATGGCGAGGCTGTAGTGATTGCCAATGCTGAAGGGGCTAGAACGACTCCGTCTGTAGTTGCATTCGCAAAGGATGGTGGAGAAAGATTGATTGGTGTAACTGCAAAGAGACAAGCAGTAACAAATTCACAGAGAACTCTACTATCTGTAAAGCGTCATATGGGCACTGATTGGAATTCAAAAATTGATGACAAAGAGTATACTCCTCAAGAAATCTCTGCATTCATTCTTCAAAAATTGAAGGCTGATGCTGAAGCGTATTTGGGCTCTGAAGTAAAGCAAGCGGTGATCACATGTCCTGCATACTTTACCGATGCTCAAAGAACTGCAACTAAAGATGCTGGGCGTATTGCTGGTTTGGAAGTTTTACGTATTATCAATGAGCCAACTGCAGCTGCATTAGCATATGGCGTGGATAAAGAAGATGATCAAACCATTCTTGTCTATGATCTTGGAGGCGGTACTTTTGACGTATCAATACTTGAAATCTATCAAGTTGATGGCCAACCGCAAATCGAGGTAAAGGCTACTGCTGGAAACAATAAACTTGGCGGCGATGATTTCGATGAACAAATCATTGACTGGCTAGTAAAGGAATTCAAGAAAGATACCGGAATTGATTTGGCCAAGGATTTGACTGCTATGTCAAGGTTGAAAGAAGCCGCTGAGAAGGCTAAAATCGAATTATCTGGAACTCAGCAAACTCAAATAAATCTGCCATTTATTACTATGGTTGATGGGCAACCTGAACATTTAGACATGGCCTTAACTAGGGCAAAGTTCGAAAGTTTGATTGCTAAATTAGTTGAGAAGACTATGGCTCCAACTAGGCAAGCAATGAAAGATGCTGGCGTTAAGAAAGGTGACGTTGATAAAGTGATTTTAGTGGGTGGCTCAACAAGAGTTCCTGCGGTTCAAACTGCTGTAGAAAAGGAGGCTGGTAAAGCACCGTACAAAGGCATCAACCCTGATGAGGCTGTGGCTATGGGCGCCGCACTTCAAGCCGGCATTATTGCTGGTGATGAGGGTGTTTCTGATATTTTACTGCTTGATGTTACCCCACTTACTCTTGGAATTGAAACTCTTGGTGGTGTGATGACTACTATGATTGAGAGAAATACAACTATTCCTGCTCGACGTTCTGAAATTTACTCAACTGCCTCTGACAATCAACCAGCTGTCACCATTCATGTACTACAAGGAGAAAGAGAATTCGCTAAGGACAATGTGACGCTAGGTGAATTCACTTTGATGGGCATTCCTGCTGCACCAAGAGGAGTTCCACAAATTGAAGTTACATTTGATATCGATGCAAATGGTATTGTTAATGTTAGTGCTAAAGATATGGGGACTGGTAAAGAACAATCTGTAAAGATTGAAGCACAAACTTCACTTTCTGAGGATGAAATACAAGCTAAGATTGCTGAAGCTGAAAATTTTGCTGAAGAAGACAAGCAAAGAAAGGCTAAAGTTGAATTAAGAAATATGGCTGATCAAGTACTGTATCAAACAAGGCGAACCTTAGATGAATCTTCTGATAAACTGGATGACGAGGAGGTCAATCCTGTTAAGGAGCGTTTGGATGAATTAGAAAAGTTGGTTCAAGATGAAGACGGTAAACCGCTAGATATTGACGCTGTTGATGAGGCTGCAATTCAAGCGAAAGTCAAGGAGATCGAAGAAGCAATGCATGGTGTATCTGCTAAACTTTACGAGGCTGCATCGGCTGAAATGGCTGAGCAAGATGGTTTTGAAGATGATGGAAATATCAATGTCGGTGGCGATGAAGTCGTCGATGCTGATTTTGAAGTCGTCGATGAAGATTGAGGCGCACTTATTTCTTAGATGGTGGTGGGGTTGCCATGAGCGAAGCCCCAATCCTTAGAGATACGGTTCGCTCAAATGGTAGAGAAGCCTTGCAGAAAAATATCCAAGCGGCATTGGCGCTTTCTGAAGCGATTAGGTCCACTCTTGGCCCAAAGGGATTGGATAAGTTATTGATCGATGATGAAGGAAGGACGTTGGTGACTAATGATGGAGTTACCGTTCTTGAAACTGCTAAGGTTGAGCACCCAGTGGCAAAGATGATGATTAATGCTTCATCAACTCAAGATAGAATTGCTAAAGATGGGACGACAAGTACTGTGATTTTAGCAGGTGAAATGTTACAAAATGCTTGGCAATTAGTCCTCCAAGGGATTCACCCTTCAACTATAGCCAGAGGGTATCGGAAGGCTGAGCAATATGTTTTACAATGTATTCCTGAAATAAAGTTGAACTCAAACAACGAGATAAATGAAACGGTTGTCAAAACTTCGCTTGCTGGTAAAGGATATCATTCAATGCAGGAAGTTATCGCCAAAGTATCACTCAATGCAGTTAAAATTGTAGTTGATGAGAATAACTCTGTTGACATGTCGAAAATAAAATTGATCTCTCAAACAGGTGGTAAAGTAGAAGATTCAAAGGTTTTTAAGGGCTTAATGTTGCCCAAAAAACGGATATCTAGTGATATGAAAAAGGAAATTCTTGATGGTAAAATCCTGCTAGTCGATGGAGGGCTTGAAAAGAAAAATGTATCAACTGACTTGAAATTGAATGTGAGCGGTGTTGGCGTACTTGAGTCTTTTAGACAGGAAGAGCGAAAGATGCTTATGCAGCAAGTTGACAAAATAGTTGAGTATGGTGTTAATGTATTAGCATGTCGTGAAAGTATCGATGATGATGTGAAAAATTATCTGACTGAAAAGGGGATTCAAGCATTCCGTAGAGTGGCAAGAAGTGATTTGAATATGCTTGCAAGAGCCTGTGATGCTAAATTAGTAAATTCAATTCAGACAAGCCGGGTTAGTGATTTAGGAGATTTGGTTTCAAGTAAAAACATCAACATTGACGGAAAGGATTTTTGGGTTGTTGAAAGTAATGGTAAGGCTGCAACTATCGTTGCTAAAGGAAGTACTGTAGATATTCTTGGCGAGGTGGAACGCTGTTTTGATGACTCTCTTGGAGTAAGTGTACAATTAATCGAAGACGGTTTTATTGTGTGTGGAGGTGGTGCTTCATATGTTGCTCTAGCTCGTAGATTAAGGCGTTACGCTGAAACAATTCCTGGGCGAGAACAATTAGCTATAGAGGCTTATGCGGATGCTATTGAAGTAATTGTTAGAGTGCTCGCTGAAAATGCAGGAATTGATCCAATATCTGCTTTATTGGACGTGGTTGCTGAACAAACCAACTCTGATTCTGATCAATTCGGAATTAATTTAACAACTGGCAAACCAGGGAATATGTTAGATTTGGGTGTTTTAGAGCCTCAAGGGATTGTTAAACAGGCTCTAATTGGTGCTACTGAAGTTGCAATCTCCATCCTTAGAATAGATGATGTATTATGGGCTAAGCAAGATTTAGAAATGCCGGTATTGCCTGAAGACGAGATGTAATAAAACGCTGAATTATTACTTAATTGTTAGATAGGCATTCAAATACTCGGAAATCTCGCCAAAATTTGATGGGAGCCGATAACTCTGTGTGCGTAGGCATTGATGATGTGGCAATTCATTTTCCAAGATTGTATATGGATATGAAAGATTTTGCTGATCTTCGAGGGGAAGATTATGGTAAGTTAAACAAAGGCCTTGGCCTAAAAGCGATGTCAATACCAGATTTTCACGAAGATACTGCGACAATGGGTGCAAATGCCGTAATGAATTTAATCGATAGAAACGGATTGGATCCAAATAATATCGGTCGTATGTATCTTGGTACAGAATCGGCTCTTGATGGCGCGAAACCGACTGCAACATATATTGTTGATATGTTGACTCAAAGATATTCTGAAAGATATGGTGCTGATTGTTTTAGAAATTGTGATGTTGTTGACATGACCTTTGCTTGTATCGGTGCTGTTGATGCTATGCATAATACTCTTGATTGGGCTGCTCGCTCAACTGATGAAGATGAAAGAATCGGTATTGTTATTTTCTCAGATAACGCAAAGTATGCCCTCGAATCGGCTGGAGAATATACTCAAGGCGCTGGCGGTGGAGCCATTTTAATCCGAAGAAATCCTCGCTTGTTAGAAATTCCCGATATAATTGGGGTGTCAACAACTCCTGTCCATGATTTCTTTAAACCTCGTAGAGAGGTTTCAGTTAAATCGATCATCAGTAATGTGATGACTCTTGCTCAAGAAGCGGGTCAATCAATTAAGAAGGGTATTGTTGAGCGAATGATTCGTCATCTGCCAGCTTCAACTGTTAGGAAATTAGGTATTTTCGCACATGGTGAAGAAAAGGTTAGTGTTCATCGTGATGAGCCGGTTTTTGATGGTCAATTCTCCAACCGTTGTTACCAACAAGCAGTAAGACAGGCTTTCCACAACTTTAGCCAAAAGGCTGAGCGCTCAGGAAGATATAATCCTGAAGATGATGAAAGGTTCACTGAGCAGTGGGGAAGAATAATTATGCATTTACCATATGCTTATCAAGCAAAAAGGATGTTCCCTGATGTGTTTAGACATGATAGAGAAGATACCGAAATGTGGGTTGATGTTGCTAAACAATTAGGACCAGCCCCTGAGCCTCATAACTCCGATGATCCAGTAATTATCGAAATATGGGAAAAGGCAATGGATGGTTATCGTAGAGCAATTTCAAAGACTCCACAATATATGGAATTTCATGCAAGCCGTATTGAAAAAGGCCAGCGTGCTAGTAGTTTGATTGGAAATCAATACACTGGTTCGATTTTCCTCGCGCTTATGTCCACTTTTGAGTCCGACTTAGAAGAAAATGTCAATCTAGACAATATGTTATTCGGTTTATGTGGATATGGTTCGGGTGCTAAAGCAAAGGTTTTCGAAGGAAAGGTATCACCAAGATGGCGTGAAGTTGTTTCTAGATGGCATCTGTTTGAAAGATTGGCAGGTAGAATTGCGATTGATCACATCACCTATGAAAACTTACACAAGGGGCTACAAAATGGTAGTGTAATTGCGCCAGAGGGCGAGTTTGCATTAGTAGAAATTGGTGAGTCTGGAGTCTTAGAAGGTGCTAGAAAATACAAATGGGTAGATGCTTAGAAATCCATTATAATTTTACCACAATCGCCACTCATAGCTAATTCAATACCTTTTGGATATTCTTGATAATTTATTCTATGAGTCACTAGTGTGTTAATATCAATTTTATTTGCGCTTAATAACTCATGCATCTTATCCCATGTCGACCACATCTTACGACCATTAATGCCTTTGACATGGAGATAACGGAATACTACATCGTTCATTGGAACTTCTGTTAATTTATTACCATATACTGATAAAACGTTAACATAACCACCCATTCTTGTTGAATAAATTGTGTTAGATAGGGCAGTTGGAGAGCCAGAAAATTCACAACTATTATCCACTCCTTTACCATCAGTATGAGATAAAATTGATTCGATAATATCGTCGTCTTTACCAAGTACAATATCTGCACCGAGTTCTCTCGCTAAATTCATTCTTGTTTGGTTGTCCCAATCTATCGCAATTACTAGTTTGGCGCCCATCGCTTTTGCTGCATTTACCGCAAACAAGCCAATTGGCCCAAGACCATGAATTGCAACTGTAGAATCTTTAACAGGCCCTCCTGTTAAAGTGTGGATAGCGTTTCCAAGAGGATCTTGGATAGATGCTAATTCCAAGGATAGATTTTCTGGTAGATGGCGTGCATTTATTGCGGGTATGGTGAAATATTGTGCAAAGGCGCCATCTGAATGTACTCCAAATATTCCGCCCTCTTCGCAAATATGTGCGTTCCCCTCATTACATCTATCACAATTCCAACAAGCCAAATGACATTCAACTGCTATTTTATCGCCAATTTCATGAGTTGATACCCCTTCTCCTATTCCAACTACGGTGCCGCATGTCTCATGTCCAGTAATTGTGCCAGTAGGGACGTTTTCTGCAGCCCAATCATCCCATTTCCAAATATGTAAATCAGTACCGCAAATTGATGTCGAATGTGTTTTTACCAAAACCTCCCCTTGATTTGGTTTAGGGACTTGTGATTCAAGGAGTTCGAACCCCCCGAATTCGGGCTTGGTTTTTCTCCAAGCCATCATGGTTACGGGTATGCTTTCCATGTTGCTCAATATAATGACAAAATAGGCACCTATTGATAATTCGCTATAAAAGTATGAAAATAAAATGTCAAAGTATTGATTTCAAGGATATGTTGATTAAGGAGTCATCGGTGGTAAAAATCCCGTTGGTACACGATGAAATACGTAATTGTCAGCGGCGGGGTCTTATCTGGACTTGGAAAAGGCGTTACTGCAAGTAGTATTGGCGTATTGTTGAAAAGTGCCGGACTTAGAACGACTTCAATTAAAATTGATCCTTATCTAAATAGTGATGCTGGAACAATGTCGCCATTTGAACATGGCGAGGTTTTTGTCTTAGATGACGGTGGAGAAGTAGACTTAGATCTAGGAAATTATGAAAGGTTCCTTGACTTAAATCTAGGTAAAGATAACAACTTAACTACTGGAAAAATATTCTCTAAAGTCATCGAAGCGGAAAGAAGAGGGGACTACCTTGGGAAAACTGTACAAGTAATTCCTCATATTACTGATGAAATCCAAAATTGGATAGAACGGGTTGCTCATATGCCTGCAGATGGTATAGATGGCGCCCCTGATGCGTGCATCATTGAGTTGGGTGGAACTGTTGGCGATATAGAATCTGCACCTTATGTTGAGGCTTTGAGGCAATTTCAATTTAGAGCTGGGAGAGAAAATGTAACCTTTGTTCATGTTTCTTTAGTTCCAGTAATGGGGCCTGTTGGAGAACAGAAAACCAAGCCTACTCAACATTCTGTTAAAGAATTAAGAGGTTTAGGGATCACACCTGATATCTTAGTTTGCCGCTCGACTGAGCCGATGACTGAAGAAACGAAGGAAAAGTTAGCTGCTTTTTGTCACGTATCTCCGGATGCTGTAATGTCCACTCATGATGTCCCGAATATCTATCACGTCCCATTAATGCTTGAAGAACAGGGTTTGTGTAATATCCTTAATATTGATTGTAATAGTACTAGTATGTTGAAAGAATGGCGTGAGATGGCTTATGATTTAGACAAGTTAACTGAAGATGTTTCAATCGCTATGGTTGGAAAATATACAGATTTGTCGGATGCTTATCTTTCAGTGATTAAGAGTTTGCAGCATGCTGCAATGAAAGTTAGGCGTAAACTAACGATTAATTGGATTGAAGCGAGCCATTTAGAAAGTAGTTGGAAAGTAAAAAATGAACAGGATTTCACAGCAGCATGGGATCTTTTGAAATCATCTGATGGGGTTTTGGTGCCGGGTGGTTTTGGTGACAGAGGAATAGAAGGAAAGGTCGTCGCAGCCCAATATTCAAGAGAAAATAATGTTCCTTATCTTGGTATTTGCTTAGGATTACAAGTTGCTACGATTGAGTTTTGTCGAAATGTTCTGGGTATCTCTGGAGCAAATTCAACAGAGTTTGATGAAAATGTAGAATATCCCGCGGTTATTTTTATGCCTGAAATTTCTAAGACTCACTTGGGTGGTACTATGAGATTAGGTAGCAGACCAACAATATGGCAAGTTGATGATTGTAAGATTAAACGCTTGTATGGTGATGGGGATTCTGTAGATGAGCGACATCGCCATAGATATGAAGTAAATCCAGATATAATCGGAGAAATCGAGTCTGCTGGATTAAAATTCGTTGGAAAGGATGAGACTGGTCAACGATGTGAAATCTTCGAGTTGGATGGGCACCCATATTATGTTGGAGTTCAATACCATCCTGAATTTAAATCACGGCCTGGAAAACCGAGCCCTCCATTCCTTGGACTACTAATGGCTGCCTCTAGAATGGATCTGTAACTAAATCTCAGAGACCCTAATTACCCTAGTTGTTCTATAGCCTTGCAGCATTTTGATGAATTTTCGTGTTCTAAATTCATCGTCTAGAGATTCTTCGCCAGTATCTATTCTAACATGTGATAGCCCCATTAATTTCGCCGGAGTTGCAACGCCCAATATCGAGTCTATACCAATTATTCTAAGCACCTCTGGTGAAAGTTGCAAGTTACCCCGGCCTATCAAAAATCCTTGACCCCCCATAGGGGATAACAGAAGCAATTTTTCACCTTGATGGGATGAAAGAATCTGAATTAGTTCTTGCTCGTTGAGGTCTTTATGTATCTTATTTTGATGTTGTATATCGATTCCTAGTAATGTTAGCTCGTAGCCGATTAATTGACCTATTAAGGTCAATGTTCCCCCACTACCCCAAACAACCATTAGATCTGGGTTATTGTTGATCAATTCATCAAGATGGTTGGCTAATCCTTCGATTATCTCTTCTTCGGATGAGCGTTCAACTTGTTGTTTAGCGCCTTGTATGTATCTCGGGCTTGCTGGAGTTAGGGCTTCACCATACATTCTAACTTTCCATTGGCCAGTAAGATATACTTCTTCATCTAAGTCCATAACCTCAGTAATTGATGATGTTAGATCCCCAATAACAAATGAGAATAATACTTCTGCGGCCGCATTAGGTGTTGTAGCAAAACACCCAGAGTGCATCTTTACACCGCCAGGAACTCCGATTAAGGGGGTTTTAACTTCACTAAGTGCGTTTACGATATCTCTTGTTGTTCCGTCGCCCCCAGCATACAATATAACGTCGATTTCTAACGCGATTAATTGTTCTACCAAAACCCCAGTATCTTCCGCACTAGTTATTTCAGGAGTTTGGCCAATGGAATGATAATCATTAGTGATCCAATCTCCTCCCATCCTACCTTCCCAAGAATATAGTTCTGGTATAATTTTAGAGCGATTTAATGATGAGTTTACTAAATCGGAAAATTTGTTCAAACATTGTTGCATTCTTGGTCCAGCGCGATCTTTAGCTCCCGCGTTTCTTGCTTCCTCTGCTCTACCATCACTGCCCTTGAAGCCTAATTTACCGCCCAAGCCGGCATCGGGATTTACAACGATGCCTACGCGCATGAAACTGCCTAAGGCTAATACTTCATGAAGGTCTGTCTTGAAGTAATACATCTAATCAAAGATTTCTTGTGTGATAATCTGATGTCATTGCATGGCCACCGATGAGTCAGTTCCAGAACTCGAAAACATTTTGGAAAAAAATTTCTCCGAAATGAAAATTGGGGAAGAAAATTTCCAGCAACCTAAGAGTGAATTAACAGATAAAGTGGAAGAAAAAAAGAAGATAATATATCAAGAAAAATATTCCTCTGAGAGTCAAACTGGTACACTCGTAGTAAAACCAATTAATGCGACAAAGGAAATTATTGATTCTCCTATTGAAGTAAAAAATGAAGAAGAGGATAATGAAGTAGAAATTATTCAGGAAGAAGTTGTTTCTATTCTCGATAAGCCTTCTTCGTCTTTTGGTGACGATTTTGATGTTGAATGGTAGATATGTTTGGAAAGGATTTGATTACTGAGAAATTTTAACATTCGAGTTAAGATAATGATTATGATTTTATGCCTGTTATCTATGGCGAGAATATGACATCAAATAATGTTGGTAAAGGCATCGCTGAATTTGTAGGAACTTTCTTTTTAACGCTAACTATTTTCGTTGCGGCAGTAAGCGGCTTTGCGGGAGATTTCGCTCCGATTGCAATAGGTCTCACTCTTATGGTGATGATCTACGCACTTGGCCATGTATCTGGAGCTCACTTCAACCCTGCTGTGACAATTGGACTTTTTATCAAAGGAGATTGTGATAAAGACGAG
>MDTG01171762.1_pt1 | contig 14066 bp, 12 predicted proteins | sample 811421 | NCBI WGS metagenome assembly MDTG01 (sample SAMN05326645, study PRJNA326480) | marine metagenome | isolation source: seawater | place: Pacific Ocean: South East | collected 2011 | reverse complement strand
ACATATGCTTCTAAAGTAGATATCATTGATTTTAGAGAATTGACTTCTCTTACTTCTTTGAGTGATGGAACTGCTGGACAGCTTGATTTTACAGCTGCAGCTGAAATCCACTTAACTAAGATAGCATATTATCCTGGTGGAAACTTAACTGTCAATTCAAAAGCAGACGGTGTAATTGATATTACTGCTCTTACTGATACTAACGCTGCGGGAGTAGTTTCTCCGTTTACTTTAACAATTGACGGCCCTGCATCATTAACAATATCTGGTATTGCTGGAGATGCTGCTGCGTCATCAAAAGGAGCAATTACGCTTACTAATGTTGCTACAGCAAACATTTCCAACTTTGGAGGGACTATTACTTTAGGTTCTGGTGTTGAAACAGCGTCTCTTGAAGATGTTGCTACTAGTCCAGTTATTACTGCTGCTGATGACCTAACAACTTTTTCAGTTGAAGGTGTTACAGATTATGGTAAATCATACGGTACATCTGGATCTACAGCTCAAGCGGCATCTTTACAAACAGCAAACTTTATTGATCTTGCTTTTACATCTACTCAAAATGATCTAACTACTCTTACTGTAAGTGGATTGGTAGATGACCTTGATATAGATGGCTCTGGTGTTGAAAGCTTAGTAATTGATGGTCTTTCGGTTAATACACTTGATATTGAAAATAATAGTGACTTAACTTCGATTTCTGCTGCTTCAGCAAAAATTAACGACCTCGATTTAGTTAATAACGATGACTTATTATCAACTGCTATTGATTATGATACCTATACAACTGTTGTTGCTGCTACAGCAACTGCTGATGCTAAAGGTGATCTTAATGTCAATGGTAACGCGAAATTAGCTTCTTTAACTATTCATGCCAAAACATTGAATGATATTGATATTCATACAAATGCGAAATTAGCTACGGTTAGTTTCCCATTTTTGACTACAACTTCAGGAACTAATCCTGATATTGATATCTATGGAAACAAACTTTCTGCATCTTCAGTTACGGATAACTATGACGCAACTGCAGCTGGTGCAGCAGTAACAGGTAATGATACTACAAATACTGGAACTTATACTACTGCTTCAGGTTTAAAGGATCTATTTGCTTGGACTGCAGCAGCAATTACAGCAGGAAATTCAACTGCAACTAATGTAATGCAAATATGGTTTGATAATGTAGCAGAGCAAAAAGTTGTTGACGTAAATGGAACTGTTACTACAACTAACCCAGGAGACACTACTGCAGCTGCTCAAATTAAAGCAAATGCAGGAACAACTTTTGCTGCGGTTTATGTTGAAAATGTTATTACTACAGGTAGAACAACCCTACAAGCTAAAACATTAGCTCTTCCTGTTAAAAGAGACGTAAATGGTGCTGATACTGCAATAAGTACTACAGCTACAGTGGATAGGATCACAATAGCAAATGGTAACGGTGGTACTAAAGATTTCAATTATGTTGCATCATCTGTTACTACTGTTGATGAATTAGTAGCTGCTATTAGTGGAGATACTACCGTTGCAGGTTTAACAGTTGAAGCGGATAGAGATGCTTACCATGAGCAATTAGTAACTATTTCTTATACTTCATCTGATGGTTTGCAAGAAACTACATCATCTACTGCAGGTAAGATTTACTTTACTTATGGTACAGATCCTGAGACAGGACTTGCTATTGCAACTCAAACAGCTGACGTTGCTGCTGTAGCTTCAGGTGGAATTGCAGCAGCAATTGCTACTGCTTTAAACCTTGCAACTAACGCTTATACTGCAACTGCAGCTACTGATGGTGAAATTTTGATTACTGCTACAGTTTCAGGAAGTGCTACTGCGGAAGACAGGGGACCAATTCCTCATGCATTCCAGACACTTTCAATTAATGCAGGTTCAGCATCTACTACTAAGCTTTTAGCTGGTGATGAAGCTAGTACAGTTGTTAATGCTGTTGCGGCATCTAACACAACTGCAATTGCAAGTAGTTTTTTCACACTTTCATCTAATGCTGTAACGAAATCAGGTGTAAGAGTAACAATTAAAAATAGTTCTACTGCTGTTTCACTACCTAGTATGAGTGTTACAGTAGGTGCTACAAGTGCAGCATTTGTTGGTAATGGTGTTGGTACTGCTAATGCTGGAATAAATGGAATTGCTACTGCTTTAACAGCTGGAACAAATATTGTTGCCGCAACTGTTAATAGTAATACTTTAGATTATGTAGCTGGTTTCTCAGATGTTGAGTCACCTGCTTCGACTACTCCTACTGTAACTAATAGAACCGGTTGGTAATATTTAGTTAGTTAATAATCTATTTTTTATAGATGTATTAAATTTAAAGTCCCTCCTTCGAGGGACTTTTTTTATATAAGAAATTGAAATCTTATTTTTCTCCTCTATTATGGCAGGCACTACAAGTGAAGTATTTTTTGAGAACGATTGTGGAGTAGGTGTTATTATGAGTGTTTTAAAAAGCAAAATAAATTTTTTACTGCATCTATTAATAGAAGTACTCTTGATTAAGTTACATCTTTTACTAATGTGTAAAGTACTGTAACAATTACTCCTCGAGCAATAGATAGAACTTCTTGGGTATAAAATTTTATTATAACTAATTAAGCTTTAAATTTAAATCCCTATATCATAGGTGGGCTTGTTTATGAAAAATATTTTTTCAAATATTCTGTTAATGTGCTATTTCCTCATAGGATTTCTTGGCAATTTTGGTGCGATTGACAGAGTAGCTTCTCATTATATTTTTCTTAATATTATCAATTTATTTGGATTATTTTATTTTTTATTAAAACCAAATTTTACATTAAAGACATTTTTTTTTAAAAGATTGACTCAAACTTTACCATTTAAAATTTTAATCGTTTTTTTAGTTTGGGCTTCTTTATCATTCTTTTACTCAATTAATAAATTAGAGACTATAATTAGCTTAATTAGATTAATTACTCTTGTAATTTCTTTTTCTTTAATTATAAATTTGCTGTATGAAATTAAAACCCTAAAATATCTTTTACTTTTTGGCTTTTTCCCAGTAATTATTTTGGAGATTTTAGTCCCTTTTAATGTATTTCTAGATATATATTCTGTAAATAAGAGCTTTACATACAATCTATCGGATAGTTTAGAAACTTTTACACCTAATAAAAATATTACTGCTGCAATAATAGCATGTCACCTTCCTTTACTGTTGATTATAAGTAAGGATTATAAAATTTTAAACATAATAACCCCAGCTCTATTTGTCATAGCTGGGGTTGATTTATTTTTATTAAGTTCCAGAGCAATTTTATTGGGATTGATTATTTCGATTTTTTTTTCAGTACTTATCTATTTTTTCTTTAAAATTAAAAATTTTAGAAAACTTCTTATTTTTTCTACATCAATAATTTTTTCAATTTTTCTAGCATCATCTATAATTAAAAATGATGGATCAATTCAAATTAAAGAAAGATTAAGTAATATAGATTCAACAGAAGCTTCAACAAATGAAAGACTAAGATATTATAGCCATGGATTGACACATATTAAAAATAATCCTTTTATTGGACTAGGTCTTGGGTCCTGGAAATTAAAATCAATTGAGTATGATAAGGATAACATAAAAAGTTATATAGTCCCCTATCATTTACACAATGATTTTCTTCAATATGGAACTGAATTAGGAATCATTGGGATGATCTTATATGGATTGGTTTTCTTTTTCATTCTTTTGGAAAACTTAAAGAAAATAAAAACTAACACTATTTTTTCTACAGCCTTGATCATATCAATCTCAATTTTTTTTATTGATTCAAATTTAAATTTCCCTCATCACAGACCGATTATGATGATATTTTTAGGGTTTATAATAGCATTAACTAAATACAATAGTGATCATGAGTTATCATAGGTATTTAATTTTAGGAATATTTTTGTTAAATATTTTGATCTTATTTAAAAATCATAAGATTTTTAAGTCTTATGTTCAGCAATCTTCTCTTCTTGCTGATATTAATGGTTCAAAATATGATTATAAAGATTCTTATGATAAAATAGATTTAAGTTTTCCAGAGTTTTCAGTAACATCCATGAATCTAAAAGCTATTAAGTCAAGGTATCTGATTAATGAAAAAAAGCATGATAGAGCCCTAAAACTCCTTGACTCCATAAAATATGACCCTCTACAAATGAAACCAAGGCTAAAAGCTGAAATTTTTTTATATAAGCAAAAAGAAGATAGTTTATTGTATTATTCAAAAAAAGCTTTTGAAGGTCTACCATTAAATTCAGCACATGCTATTTTTTATTTTAAAGCGTTACGTGACCAGAATAAGATTGAAGAGGTAATTAAAATTTACTCCAAATATGAATCAGAAATAAACGATTTAAGATGGGCCTATTTTTATTTTGCCACAGCATATCCACATATAAATAAGTTTCCTGAAATTGTAATACAAGCTGAAAAAGCTCTTGTAAAATATAAAAATAAAAACAATGAGAATCTAAAGACTATTCTTTATTATATTATATACGGAGAAGATAACTATAAACAAAGCCTTTCCAGTTTTAACAAAGGGAATGATTTGTTTTCCCAAAATCAATTTGAAAGTGCCTCAGTTGAGTTTAATAAAGCAAGAAAACTTTTCCCATTAAATTTTGATTTTTATTATAATGAAATGGTATGTAACTATTACCTAAATCAAGTTAATGAAGTGCTTTCAACTTACAATGAAATTAAAAATGATATTAATCCTAAAAATGGGAAACCTGAATTTCTTATTGCTAAAACCTATTTAAATTTAAATGACACTTTGAATTCATGTAAATATTTTACTAAGTCAGAAAATCTTGGCTTTAGAAGTTCAAAAGCCTATTTGATAAATATATGTAATAATTAATATTAAGATATGTAATAAGAATATTATAAAAATAGACGCAAAATGACTTTTAAATTTATTATGAAGATAATGATGAATGTGTCTTTGATCTGCAATAAAGGGGGATTTACCATCCTTGATTCTTAAAATGAAAACTCTTAGTAAATCAACTAACGGATAAAGTAAAACAAGAACTGCAAATAGAGCTTTATTTAAAGTATAATTTGATTCAAAAGTGTAATTATCTCCAAGTGTATAAAGAATATAAATCATAACAAGTGTCCCCAATAACATTGAGCCACCGTCACCTAAAAATACTTTGCCCTTCTTCTTAAAATTAAAATAATATAATGGAATAGTAGAAGCAATCACTAAAATTCCAAGTTTAGATAAAGAAGTTAGTTGAGCGCTGAAAAATTCAATTAATAAAATGGCTTTTATCACTTCTGTAATTGCTAGTCCATCAATTCCATCAATAAAATTAACTGCATTAACTACAACTAAAAAAACAAATATTGTTGAGATTTGTGCCAATAACCACGGAATTTCGTATAGCCCAAATAGGCCATGAAAATTTGAAATTACATATCCCTGATCAATTAGAATCTTAGCAACTATAATTTGAATAAAAAACTTTAGTTTAAAGTCAGCATTATAAAGATCATCATAAACTCCAATTACAAACATAATGCCTAAAGGAATAAAAAGTGAATAGTCAAAAAGCTCAATTTTTTGAAAATAATGGTAAAGTGCAATTAAAAGGAAACTCAAAAATATACCTATCCCACCAGTTCTTGTAGCAAGGGTTTTATGTGAGCTCCGATGGTTAAAATCATCAAAGCGTTTGTAATAGATAAAAAGTTTTTGAACCCCATAATGAAGCATAATAGCTCCAAAAAAAGTTACTATTAAAATGGAAATTTCCATATTACGAATATATAACTTAAAGATATTAGACTGACTTAAAAATAGTATTTTAGTTGTGTAATTGTGTAATAAAGATATAATGGGTAAAAAGCAACCTTTAAAATCTGATATGATTAAGTTCTTTTCTCCAATCCTATTGGTTGCTTATCTTTCATTGGGATTTATACCTAACCTTCAAGCTGTAGATAAAATTGCACCCCAGTGGTTGGGAATGACCATTTTAAATTTAGTTAGTCTTTCTATTTTCTTTTTTTACAGAAATTCTATTACTGGAATTATTTCACGAGCATTAAGTTCAACTTTATCCCTTTTTTACATTGGTTTTATTTTTTGGGCTGGTTTATCCTATTTCTATGCCATTAACCCAACAGAAGTATTAGTTAATATAACAAGACAGGTAAATGTGCTAATAATGTTCCTTTCAATGATTATTCTATTATTTAACTTGAAAAACAAATCACATTTTATAAGTTGGATCCTTTCTGTAATATTATCAATCGAAGTCTATGCTGTTCTTGCTGAGGCCCTTGAAATGATAAACACAACTGGAGTTATTAACTCGGGAATATTAAAAGGAATGACTGCTAATAGAAACATTACCGCATTTTCAATAGCTATCAAAATTCCTTTTGCCCTTTATTTAATAAATAGCCTAGACAAAAAAAGTTTTAAATTTTTCCTTTTGATATTAATTTTTCTTTCTTTTTTATGTCTTTCAATGATTCAGTCACGAGCTTCTTTTTTGGCTGTTGGTTTAATATCAGTTGGTTTTATAACAATGCAAACGGCCCTGTATCTCTTAAAAATAAAAAAGCTTAGTAGTTTATTAACTATTGGATCTTTAGCAATTCCACTAGTACTGGCTATCGCGGTGAACCAAACCCTAATTGCTGATAAAGGAGCCGATGCACTCTCGCGTGCGGCTTCGATCTCAATCTCAACTAATGATGGTTCTGTAAACCAACGCCTTCGTTATTACGAAGATGTTCTTACTCATTTAAAGTCAAATCCAATATTTGGGACTGGTCTTGGAAATTGGAAATTAAAATCCATTGACTATGATTCAAAAGATATAAATGGATATATTGTTCCCTATCATGCACACAGTGATTTTATTCAATTAGGTGCAGAGCTTGGAATCATTGGATTTTTACTTTATTTAGGAGTCTTTTTATTGGCAGTATATTACGGTTATCTTTTTATAAGATATTCTAAAAGCAGCTTAGAAGAAAAAAGTTTTGTTTTTCTGGTGATAGTTGCTCTTGGAGTTTATTCTATAGATGCCAATCTTAATTTTCCAATTGCACGCCCTCAAGTGCTTGTGGTTTGGACAGCCATCATGGCGCTTTTAGTGATCTATTACAATAATTATAAAAACTCTATAGAAACTATAAAAGTAAATAATAAACTTACGCCGATTTTTTTAAGCCTAGCTTTTCTTTCTCTTCTACCCAGCTTATATATTACCAATAAAGTATATGAGTCTTTAAAAGGGCAGATGTTTCTGTTACAAGATTTCAATTCCAACCAGTATAATATTCCCTTAAATCAAGTAGATAATATTGTTCCAGATATACCTAATATCACGGTGACTACTATTCCAATTATTTCTGTTAAAGCAAGATATTATGCTAATGCCAAAAAATATGATAAAGCACTTAAAATGCTGGAAAAAGGTACTAAAGCCAACCCGTATTTATATTACTCTGAAATTTTGAAAAGTAAAATCTTTCAGGAAAAAGGACAAATTGATAGTGCTAAGGTTTATGCTAAAAAGGCTTTTTTTGGTCTTCCAAATAACGATTTGCATGCTTCAACACTAATTAATCTAATTAATCTAACAGGAGATAAGGAATCTTTAGAACAGATTTTTGAGCCATTAACGTATAAAAACAAAGAAAATAATTGGAAAAATTATTTGATTGTAGCTAGCAGTTTGTATCCAACAAAGGATAAGCTTATAATAGAGCGGTCTAAAAAAGCTACTGAGCTATTTCCCGCAAATACAGAATTTCAAGGACTTTATCGTCAGATAGCCGTTGGAATTTCTGGAGTTAATGAAGCAAGTAATTACGCAGCAAAAGGGATGGAATTTTTTAATACTGCGGATTATAAAAATGCTGCCCTTGAGTTTGAGAAAGCTCTTTTGGCAAACCCACTTGACTATACGCATTTTGAAAACGCTGCGACTGCTAATTATATGATTGGTAAACTTGAAAAGGCTATTGAACAGATTGATGCAGTAATAAATGATTTTAATCCCTTGAATGGGAAGTGTGAATATATCAAAGCACTAATTTTCATACGAATGGGCGACCCTATTGGTGCTTGTCCACTGCTTTCTACTTCTAGAGATTCAGGATTTCTTCAGGCTGAAACAACCTTCGATCAATATTGCAGGTAAAAGTTTTTGATTTTAGTTGATTTATTTTAAATAAAATTAAATACTAAAAAACCTTGATAAATAGTTTTTTTTTAACAAATTATTAAGTACTTTTGGTACTTGTTAATATATGATTTACATTTGATAAAAATTAAACACCCCTTAATTTATTCGTTTAACCTTCAATTTTTTTAAGGGGTTTTTATTTAAAAGCATGGAAAAAAAATGGTTTGTAATTTACACTCGCCCTAAGTGGGAGCTTAAAGTGGCTGTACAGCTCACCATTATGGGTATTACTAACTACTGCCCGACTATCACCGTTGTTAAGCAATATTCAGATAGAAAGAAAAAAGTAAATAAACCCTTACTTTCTTCTTATGTTATGGTTCATTTGGAAGAAAATCAGCGAGATAAAGTCTTTGCTTGCCTGGGTATTGTGCGCTATCTTTTTTTCCTAGGAAAACCTGCGGTTGTTTCTGCTTCTGAGATTAACGTAATGAAAGATAACTTAAGAGGTGTATATAATGACATTAAGGTAGCTACTTTAAGTGTAGGACAGTCTCACACAATCACCGAAGGTCCTTTTTCAGGAATCTGCGGTAAAGTAGTTCAAATAAACAAGACAAAAGTTAAATTAGAGCTAGCTTCTTTAGGGATGTGCATCACCCTTAAAAAAATGGCGGCCTAAAGCTTAACTTTTTAAAATAAAACAGAAAATTTAATTTTGCCCAATTGGGACAGATACGGCGGAGCCGTGTAAAAAATCGAATAAATTTATTATGCTAGGTGAGCTAATCACTTCTAAAACACGTCTTCGACTACTTATCAAATTTTTTATATCTCAGGCTAATAGAGGATACCTTAATGGGCTTGCTACAGAGATGGGAGAATCTACCAATTCTATCCGTAAGGAGCTTAATCACTTGCAAGGAGCCGGATACTTAGAAAAAGTGAAGGTAGATAATAAAGTTGAGTATAAGGCCAATATCAATCATCCACTTTTTGAAGTCATGCAAAAAGTAGTTTTTAAACACCTTGGTTTAGAAGATGTTGTAGAAACTGTTCTCGAGCGAATGGGAGATGTAGATCAGATAATCTTGGTTGGAGATTATGCTAAAGGAAATGACTCGGGGCTTATTGAAGTATTTTTAATAGGACAAGGACTTAATATGGAATACATCGCCCAACTTGAAGATAAAATTGAGGACCTAATAAGTAGAAAAGTAAGTTTTTATTTAGCCTCTAAATTTTTATCTGACAGAGAAAATATTGTGCTCTTTAATTCAAAAGATAAATAATGCCATTAGAGATTGAAAAGCACCCTTGGGGGCGATTTTTTGTTCTGCAAGATGAGCATAAATATAAGCTAAAGCGAATAGAAGTTGACCCTGGGTGTAGACTTTCTTATCAATATCATCAAAAACGTTCTGAGGCATGGACAATAGTAGAGGGAACTTGTGTAATCACCCTAGATGGTTTTGATAAAGAGTATTACAAAGGAGATACTGTATTAATTCCTCAAGGGGCAAAACATCGGATTGAAAATAAGACAGAGCAGAAATTAGTTTTTATCGAAGTACAAACTGGAAGTTACTTTGGTGAGGATGACATTGTTCGAATTGAAGATGATTATGAAAGAACATAGATGAAACCCAAAGCAATTCTAGTTTCTGGGTATTTTAACCCTATACATAAAGGACACTTGGAGCTTTTTGAAAAAGATAAGGCTAGTGGAGATGAGCTATGGGTAATTGTTAATAGCGATCTTCAAAGAGAACTAAAGGGTAGTAAGGAGTTTATGGATCAAAATGAGCGCCTTATTATTGTATGTGCTATAGGGATTGTAGATAAAGCATTTATTTCTATTGATAAAGACAAAACCCAGTGCTCTACACTCGCTGATTTAGCATACAAATATTCTGGTGATTATGAGCTGTATTTTGCAAATGGTGGAGATCAGAACAACCGTTCTATACCTGAGCTTCTAGTTTGTAAAGAAAATGGTATTAGGCTTTTGGAAGGACTAGGCGATAAGATTCAGTCCTCTTCTTGGCTTTTAAAAGAATAAGATGCAAATTAAAAATATTTGTTGTATTGGTGCAGGCTATGTGGGAGGACCAACTATGGCTGTAATCGCCTTGAAATGTCCTGACATAAAAGTCACTGTGGTTGATCTAAATATAGACCGCATTGCCGCATGGAACGGCCCTATAGAAAACCTTCCCATTTATGAACCTGGTTTAGCACAAGTGGTTAATAAGGCAAGAGGGAGAAATTTATTTTTTTCTACAGAAGTAGATAAGGCCATTGATTCAGCCGAAATGATTTTTATGGCGGTCAACACGCCAACCAAAACAGAAGGTGAAGGAGCTGGTATGGCAGCCGATTTGCGATACGTTGAAGCTTGTACAAAAAATATTGCAAGAGTGGCTAAAACGGATAAAATTGTCATTGAAAAATCGACATTACCGGTTCGTACTGCTGAAAAGATTAAAGAGATTTTAAATAAACAGGGCAGCAGTGGAGTGCATTTTGAAATCCTTTCCAATCCTGAATTTTTAGCGGAGGGTACTGCCATTCAAGATTTATTTAAATCAGACCGTGTACTTATTGGTGGTGATTCATCAGAGAAAGGGCAAAAAGCTGTTCAGACTTTGGTTAATATCTATATCAAATGGATTCCTAAAGAAAAAATATTGACCACCAATGTTTGGTCTTCGGAACTTTCAAAGTTAGCTTCAAATGCTATGCTTGCTCAACGAATTTCGTCTATTAATAGTCTTTCTGCACTTTGTGAAAAAACAAGGGCTGATATTGAAGAGTTGTCAAAAGCCATTGGAATGGACCATAGAATAGGCCCTCATTTTTTAAAAACTTCAGTAGGTTTTGGTGGTAGTTGTTTTCAAAAAGATATTTTAAATCTAGTCTATCTATGTAAGTTTTATGGATTACATGAGGTGGCAGAATATTGGCATCAGGTGATTAAAATAAATGACTATCAAAAGAAGCGTTTTGCCCAAAAAATCATTGATCATTTTAGCGGTGATTTAAACGGGAAAAAAATTGCCATTTTAGGATGGGCCTTCAAGGTCAATACCAATGATTCTAGAGAAAGCCCTGCAATCTATGTTGCGGAGAAGTTATTTAAAGCAGGGGCAATTATGGAAATTTACGATCCAATGGTATCCAAAGAATCGGTATTTAGCGATATTAGTTTTTATTGGGAGGTTTCAAAAATAAAAGATTTAAAATCGCGGATTTCAGTAAATGATTCTCTCACTACATTAGACCTTAGTGTTGATGCGGCAGCCATTTTGACCGAGTGGGACGAGTTTAAAAATCTTGACTTTTCAAAGACAATAGTTTTTGATGGAAGAGGGGTTGTTTCATCAAGTAAGTATTCAATTGGAAAGGGATGAAAAGAATACTAATTTTATCAAAAAGGAAATCTCAACTACCAGCAGTAGTAAAATTTAAAATAACTAAATAAGACAATTTTGTCTATTGGTATCGATATAACAGTTTGCGAAATTATTAAAATAATTGCTAATAAGCATGGTGATAAAATATAGTAGTGATCTATTAAGAAATACTAATAAAGATTTAAAATGAAAACAGCGTTTATAACAGGAGTAACAGGACAAGATGGTGCTTATTTGTCAGAATTTCTTTTAAAAAAAGGTTATAAAGTTCATGGTTTAAAAAGAAGGACTTCATTATTTAATACAGATAGAATTGATCACCTTTTTGAGGACCCTCATATTGAGAACCAAAAGTTTACACTACACTTTGGCGATATGACAGACAGCACAAATCTTATCAGACTCATTAAAGAAATACAGCCAGACGAGATTTATAATCTTGCAGCAATGAGTCATGTGCGTGTTTCTTTTGATATGCCAGAGTATGTAGCAGATGCAGATGGATTAGGAACACTTAGATTATTAGAAGCCATAAGATTATTAGGCCTTGAAAATAAGACAAAAATTTATCAGGCCTCCACTTCAGAGTTATATGGTAAGGTGCAAGAGGTTCCTCAGAGTGAAACTACGCCTTTCTACCCACGTTCTCCATATGCCGCCGCCAAAATATATGCATATTGGATTACAGTGAATTACAGGGAGGCTTATGGATTATTTGCCTCTAATGGAATTCTTTTTAATCATGAGTCTCCAATTAGAGGGGAAACTTTTGTGACTAGGAAAATTACTAGAGCAGTTTCGAGAATTGCTTTGGGAATTCAGGACAAATTCTATTTAGGGAATTTAGATTCCAGAAGAGATTGGGGTCATGCTAAGGACTATGTTAGAATGATGTGGATGATTCTTCAGACTGAAAAGGCTGAAGACTGGGTAATAGCCACAGGAAGAACAACCAGTATTAGAGACTTTGTTAAAATGGCCTTTGGCCATATTGGAGTTGAATTAGAGTTTATTGGAGAGGGGATAAATGAAATAGCGAAAATAAAATCTTGTTCTAATCCAGAATATCAACTGGAGTTGGGTAAAGAAGTTCTATCTATTGATAAAAAATATTTTAGACCTACCGAGGTAGATTTACTTATCGGAGATCCAACAAAAGCAAAGAGGAAGCTTGGATGGGAGGCGAAAATAACTTTAGAAGAATTGGTAGAGGACATGATGAGTTCAGATATTGACTTATTTAAAAAAGACAAATATCTAAAAGAAGGAGGGTTTTAATTTCAAATTACTTTGAATGATAAAAGTTTTTGTAACTGGTGGATCAGGTATGGTTGGCAGAAATGTAGTTGAACACCTCAAAAATATAGGTGTAGAGGTTTTGTATCCAACTTCAAGGGAAGTTAATTTATTAGATAAGGAAGCATTAAAAATGTTTATTCAAAAAAATGAGCCTGAAATGATAATTCATTGCGCAGGTCTGGTGGGTGGAATACAAGCTAATATTAATAACCCGGTAAGTTTTCTATATGAAAATACACAAATGGGTTTTAACATCATAATGAGTTCATATGAATCTGGAGTTAAAAAGCTGATAAATATCAGTAGCTCATGCATCTATCCAAGAAACATTAAAAATCCATTAAGTGAAGGTTTTATATTGAAAGGAGAATTAGAGCCTACAAATGAGGGTTATTCATTAGCTAAAATAGCATCGTTAAAACTGTGCGAATATATAAATAAAGAGGATAATAATTTCCGGTATAAAACGATAATACCATGTAATTTATATGGGAGATATGATACGTTTGATCTAAAAAATTCACATATGATTCCGGGAGTTATAAAAAAAATACACGAGGCAAAAGTTAATAATCAAGACTATTTAAATATTTGGGGAGATGGGCAGGCAAGACGGGAGTTTATGTACGTAGAGGATTTGGCAGATTTTGTTTCGTACGCAATAGAAAATTTTGAACAAATGCCTCAAAACATAAATGTTGGCTTAGGTTTTGATTATTCTATTAATGAATATTATCAAATTATTGGAGATGTAATTGGATATAAAGGCACATTTCAATATGACTTTTCAAAGCCAGTAGGTATGAAGCAAAAACTTATGGATAACTCAAAACTTAAAGATTTTGGATGGAAATACAAGACAACATTAAAAGATGGAATTATAAAAACGTATGCTTTTTTCTTAAAAAATTAAAATATGACAGTTAAATACGAATTAGCAACATCTACATGGGATGAAAAAGAATTAGACGCTATTCAATCAGTTATAAAAAAAGATAATTTTACTATGGGCGAAAATGTTGCAAAATTTGAGCAAGATTTCTGCAAATTTACTAAAAGTAAATTTGCAGTCATGGTAAGCTCAGGCTCAACGGCAAATCTTTTAGCAACAGCAGCATTATTTTACACTAAACATCCAAAGCTTAAAAGAGGTGATGAAGTAATTGT
>MDTG01002705.1_pt1 | contig 14066 bp, 15 predicted proteins | sample 811421 | NCBI WGS metagenome assembly MDTG01 (sample SAMN05326645, study PRJNA326480) | marine metagenome | isolation source: seawater | place: Pacific Ocean: South East | collected 2011 | reverse complement strand
ATTGGAAAAGCTTTGATGACCAAGTAATATTAGATTGTTGGAGAATATTAGATTCAAATAATTTTAAACAAATACAATATAAATGTTTAGGAAAAAGGGCTTAAAATGAGTAAATTCAGTTACGAAGGTTACGTAGATATAATTGAAAAGATAGATAGTAAATTACCAATAGTAGACTTTTCCGATGTTTTAATTAATAAACTTGATAAGTTTTGTATTGTGAGACATGACATAGAATTCTCAGTAGATAGAGCCTTAGAACTAGCAAATGTCGAATCAATGTTTGGTATAAATTCTACGTATACAGTACAACTAAGAAACAATACTTATAATGCTCTCTCAGAGAAGAATATAAAAGCTGTAAAGGAAATTAGAAAACTTGGTCATCACATTGGGTTACACCAAAATCCACCTAAGATGAGTGATGGTGAATTAGTAGATTATATAACAAAAGACATAGAAACATTGGAACATTATTATGGATTTGAAGTTGATAGATATGCTTTTCATAGGTGTGGTAGTAATCCTGGTATACTAGAGAAGTATGTTGAAGTACCTGGTAAGATTAATTGTTATGCAAAAGAATTCTTTCATTATTTTAGTGGTGAAAAACCTGAAGATTTGAAGGTACATTATTTAGCAGACTCAAATCATACATGGAAATATGGACATCCACTAGATTTAAATCTTGATAAGGTCAACAAGTTACAGCTATTAACCCACCCATATTCTTGGAGTCTTGTAGGAATAACAAACAATTACGATAATTATAAGTTTTTAATACAACAGAGAAATGATGAATTAGTGATGTCTATGAATACAGAGACTAAAACATTTCCAAAAGAAATATTAAAGGGTTTAAAATGAAGAAAAATGTAGTGTTCATGGCTTGTGTTGCAAATAAAGAAAAGTCTAAAAAATATGGTGACTTTGATTATTTTGATTATTCAATTAAAACTTGGGAATATTGGTGTAAGTTAAATAATTGTACCTTTTTTCTGTTTGATGAACCTTACATGGAAGATATGGAAAAGTATAGAATTAATTGGCAGAAAGAAGTTTTTGTATTTGATATCCTAGAGAAGAATAATATTGACTATGATCAAATTTTAATATTAGACAGTACTTGTATGATAAAATGGGATGCACCTAATTTCTTTGAATTGACAGATCATCAGTTTACCGTTTCAAGAGACATGGATAATATGAGATGGGTACATAATAGTGTTGAGGGTTATAAAGAATTCTTTGACGGATTTGAATTTGATATAAAAAAATACTTCAATTCAGGTTTTGTAATTTTCAATGAGAAACATAGAGATTTCTTTGACTCATTTAAACAAATGTATTTAGATAATGTTGATGATTTATTAGAGTTACATAAAAAGACAGGTACTGCAGAACAAACACCCTTAAATTATTGGGCTCAAATTAAAGGTATGGATTTAAATTTTATAAACACCATGTTGTATAGATGTAGTCACTTGTATAGAAAGGATATGTTAAGTCATAATTGGCAATTAAATGAAGATACCACACCATTTTTTATAAAGTATCCATATGTTTGGATGTTTAGTGGATTTGATAAATCACAAAGAGAACCATTAATGAAAAAAACTTGGGATTTGGTAAAACATTATTATACTTATAATGAAACAGATATGTTATTAAATTTGGTTAATCATAAAGAAACTTTTAAAAATGCAACATCAAAAAAGTTTAAATCAGATTTAATTGAATATTTTAAAGATGAAAAGTATAAAAAAATGAAGGTTTTAGAATTGGGAGCATGTCAAGGAGACACTACACGTATTTTTTCTGAGCTATTTGAAACAGTTTATGCTGTCGATAGAGATCCAGAGAACATTCAAATACTAAAACAAAAATGTAAAGATGTTGATAATGTAGAGGCTTCAATAATGGATGTAACGAATGATACTTGGGATTTTCCACAAGTTGATGTTGTATTTGTTGATGCTAGTCATGATTACCCACAGGTTGCAATAGACATACAAAAATGTATTGATATGTTTGATAATCCAATAATAATATTAGATGATTACGGAAACCCAAACAATAGAAATATCAGAAATTCTATAGATGACAAAATAAAAGAAGGTAAGATTAAAGTTGACTCATTGATTGGGGAAGATGCTGGATTCTTAACTAAATCTGGTTGGAAAATGATTGATAGAGAAGGAGTTATTTGTACAATATGAAAATAGCTTACACATTAAATGGACTAATTGGTGGTTTAACTGGTAAAAATTCAAGTGGCAGTACACGTGATGACCAACTTTTAGTACTAAAGTATGTTAGTAATTTATTACAAAAGTATATTGTTCCAAATAACGATGTAGATTTTTTTGTATTTAGTTGGCACACAGACTTTAGAGAAGAATTCCAAAAATACTTATCACCAAAAATGATTGCGTTAGTACCACAGATAAATTTTGAAATACCAGAGCATTTAAGAAGAATTAAAGCTCCAGCTATAAATGGAGTAGAGACATTTACCGATGGTAATATCAATAGGGTGATAAATCACAAGAGTAGATGGTATGGATTTAGAAAAGTTATGAGATTAGTTAATTCCTATGAAATAATACACAATTTTAAATATGATTTAGTTGTTAATGCTAGGTTAGATTTGTGTTGGAATAAACCATTTGACTTTGAGAGTTTAAATCCAAATAAATTCCATATACCTATGCATCCTGATTGGCCAACATATGGGTGGCCTGATGAAAGTAATGAAATGTTAGATCATGTATTCGCATCAAACTCAGATTACATGAAAATGTTTTCTAGGATGTACCAACTTTTAGACTCATATACAAAACCTGGTCAATGTGAACAATGGAATACTATATCACATCATTTTCTAATGGTTTGGCATTTGAAAAAGCTTGGGTTATTAAGAGATGATATAATTAAGAAATCATTTACTAATTTACACGAAAGTAATACTGATATTATTGGTGGTAGTAAAGATGTAGATTACGATATATTTAGATACAGACAATTAAGTAGGGAAGATGTAATGAATTATGAGTAGACCAAAAACAATATTTTGTGACTTAGATGGTACATTAGTAAAACATTCAAACCCAATAGATGTTCAGAATCCAAACTTGGAGTTGGAAGTATTACCAGGTACACATGAGCGATTAGTAGAATGGGACACTAAAGGTTATTATATAGTAATTACTACAGGTAGAAAAGAAAGTGCAAGACAACCAACGATTAAACAATTAAGTAGAGCTGGTATAATATACGATCAATTAATAATGGGATTCGGTGGTGGAGATAGAATATTAATCAACGATAGAAAAAAAGATAATGAACGAGATACTGCTAGTGTAATTAATCTTACAAGAGATAAAGGAGTGGAAGATGTCGAATTATAAAGAAGAAAGACCGTGGGGAACTTTTGAAAATTTACTTGATGCTGAGTATTGTAAAGTAAAAGAAATTGTAATCAAAAAAGGTGGTAGGCCAAGTTATCAATATCATCATAAGAGAAGTGAACTTTGGGTTGTGGTTCAAGGTGAGGCTGTAGCTACATTAGATGATGTGGAAACTACATACAAAGTGGGTGAGGTTGTTAATGTTTCAGTTGGAACAAAACATAGAGTTGAGAATAGAAGTGATGAAGATTTAAAGTTTATAGAAGTTCAAGTTGGAACTTACTTTGGTGAAGATGATATTGTTCGTTTAGAAGATGATTATGGAAGAGAAGGAACTAATGTATAATTATAAACTATTTATACCAACTGCAGGAATTGGTTCTCGTGTAAGTGGTCAAAGTAATAATTTAAATAAAGGTTTAATTGCAATAGACAATAAACCTGTGTTATCACATATCTTAGAGAAGTTTCATCCTGATGTAGAGGTAGTTATTGCTCTTGGTTATGGTGGGAATTATGTTAAACAATACTTAGAGATAGTATATCCTGAAAGACATTTTACTTTTGTTGAAATAGATAAATACGAAGGTAAAGGAACTGGTTTAGGACTTACTGTTAATTCATGTAAAGAACATCTACAATGTCCATTTGTGTTTGTTTCCAACGATACCATATTCGAGGAACAATTATATTTTGATGAATTGAATTACAACTGGTTGGGTTATTCAACAACTAAAGCTGGGAATGACTATCGTTCTTTAGAATTAGATGACGGTGGAAATGTAATCAAGTTAAATGATAAGATAGAAAATTCCGAAGATTTTTCGTACATAGGTATTTGTGGAATAAAAGATTATAAAGATTTTTGGAAGTATATGAAGCAAAAAAAGTCCTTGACAATGGGTGAAAGTTATGGTATATTAAGACTACTAGAAAACCACAATTTTAACTCATTCAAGTTTTCTTGGTACGACACAGGAAATAAAAAATCATTACTTAATGCAAAGAACAAATTGAAATCAGTTCATCAACCTAATATTTTAGAAAAAGATAATGAAGCAATTTGGTTTGCAAACAATAAGACGATCAAATTTTCTACTGATACTAAATTTATACAAGATAGGGTTAAGAGAACTAAATCACTAGGTGGTTATGTACCAGAAGTGATAGATAGTTCTAGTAACTTCTATACATATAATTTCATAGAAGGTGAAGTATTTTCTAAGAAAGTAACAGGCAAAAAGTTTGAATATTTATTATCTTGGTTAGATGAGTTTTGGAAACCAATAATACTGAACGATACAGAAAATGATAAGTTTATAACTAAATGTAGAGATTTTTATGAACATAAAACCATTGACAGAATAAATCTATACTATGATAAATTTTATAATAAAGATGTAGATGAGATTGTCAATGATAACAAATTACCACCACTACTAGGTGTTTTAGATAAATTAGATTGGGATTGGATTTCTGAAGGCTGGCCAACTGTATTTCATGGTGATTTACATTTTGAGAATATACTGATAAATAAAACTAATGATGGATTACCATTCTCTCTTTTAGATTGGAGACAGAATTTTGGTGGTAGATATGATTATGGTGACATATATTATGACTTAGCTAAATTATATCATGGTTTAATAATATCACATGACTTTATCAATCAGAACTTCTATCATTATAGCAGAGAACTAAATACTGTATACTATGATTTTCACAGAAAGAATACAAATATTGAATGTGAAAAGATATTAGAAACATATGTAGAAAATGTACATTTAGATTGGACAAAGGTAAAAGTTATAACTGCTTTAATATTCTTAAATATAGCTGGACTACATCATTATCCATATTGTCACTTATTATATTATTTAGGACGAACTATGTTACACGAGGAATTAAAATGAAATATTTTATAGGGCCTATGAGTAAAAATGTAGTAGATGCTGTTATTGAATTCGATGGTAATTTTGGATTTATTCCATCTAGGAGACAAGTAGATTATAGTGGTGGTTATGTTAATAATTGGAGTACTGGTGAGTTTGCTACTTATGTAGATGGTAGAGTTCCAATAGAAAGAGATCATGGTGGGATTGGTCAAGGGTATAGGTTTGATGATGGCATGGAATCTTTTTTGCATGATTCACAAAATTTTAACATTATTCATGTTGATCCGTGGAATCATTATCAAGATTTAGATATGGGATTACAAGAGACGATAATGAATTTAACATATATTCACCTCAACAGTTCTAATGTAAAATTTGAGGTAGGCACAGAAGAGTCTATTAGAAGGTTTGAAATTGATGAATTGGAAAATATGATGTGGTACTTGGAAAAACATTTATTACCTGATGTATTTGAGAAGATAGAATATGTAGTAGTTCAATCTGGCGTAGGTTTGGATTTGGGAAAACAAACTAATACAGGCACTTTTAATTCTGATAGGTTAGAAGAAATGGTTTCTATATGTAAAAAGTTCGGTAAGAAATCAAAAGAACATAATGGTGATTATTTATCATCTAAAGAATATAAAGATAGATTTGATTTAGGATTGGATTCTATTAATATAGCACCAGAGTTTGGTCAGGTAGAAACACTATGTTATTTAGACGAGATGGGTGATGATATTGAAGATTACTATCAGATTTGTTACGATTCAAAACGATGGGAAAAATGGGTAGATGATAACTTTATACCAGAAGAAAATAAAAAAGAGTTGATAAAGATATGTGGTCATTATGTATTCTCAGATAAAAAGTTTTTAGAAATAAAACCAAACATAAATGAAAAAATTAAATATGTTGTTAAAAATAAATTAAGAGAGCTGGTATGAGAAATGTAGTTTTTATGATGGACGTAGATATTAAAGGTGATGGTAGATATGCCAGTAGTAGAAGAGCAGCTTATAAGTATTCAATTGATAGTTGGAAAAAATGGTGTGATAAGAATGATTGTGAGTTGTTTATTTTAAATGAACTACTACTAGATAATGATAAGATGGGAATATGTTGGCAAAGATATTATCTTTTTGATATACTAGAAGCTAACGACATAAAGTATGACCAAATCCTTATGGTTGATGCTGATACAATTGTACATCCTGATTGTCCTAACTTCTTTGAGATGACCGATGGTAAATTATGTGGTGTGGAATTCGATGGTAGTTGGGATTGGGTTCTTAGGGGTATAGAAAATTATTCAAGATATATTTTTGATGGGTATATGATGCCATGGGAAAAGTATTTTGATTGTGGTTTTATAATTGTAAATAAAACACATAGACAATTCTTTCAAGACATTGTGAACTTTTACTTTACATATCAAGATAACCTAATTAAGTTACAGCAGACATTCTTTAATGGTACAGATCAAACTCCTGTTAATATGTTAGTTCATAGAAACAATATAGACCTGAAATTACTACCATATGAATTTAATATGAATGATATGAATAGAAAAGAAATATTATCTGATGATATGTTATTTACTAAGTGTGGGTGGATATATCAATACAATGCAATACCAAATAATGAAGAAAATAAGTTGACTAACTATTTTATGGAAAAAACGTATAAACATTTTTATGGGGAATTGGTATGACAATATCTAATAAAATTGCAATTGGATGTTTAATCCAATGGTATGAAATAGAAATAATAGAAGAGTACTTACAAAGTGTTAAGAATGCAGTTGATCTTATAGATAACAAGGAAAATGTAGTTATTGATTTATATTTTAATTGCAGTCAAGAATTAGAAAAAGTAGATGAAGAACAAATAACTATGTCCGACATAAAGAAAAGGTATGATGACCTTTTAGAAGATATGTTTGGTGACTTAGACTATGGTGGGTACAATGTAAATTCATATATAAATGAGTTTAGTAATGTAATGTATACGATAGCAAATTATCGTAGGGATTTTAATAATAAGTATTGTACAGAAGTCGATGTTTTGATGTGGGGTGAAAGTGATTCTTTGATACCAAGACAAACATTTCAGATACTAGATAATCTACAAACTGCAGTAAAAGAAAAAACTCCAAAGTATGTTACTTTCTTTGGTACTTGTAAAATGTGGGATGATAGCTGGTTACCAGTAGAACATACTGAGTTTACAGATAAACCATTCGTTGATGGTGATACAGAAAATTGGTGGAGTTTACGTTATAATATGACCATAGATGAGATGAATAAATTTAACGATAAGGTTGAACACTTAGACATAAAAACAATTCACCAATATAAACTTAATGGTTGTGGGTTAGTAATGTCATCAGATGTCGTTAAAGCTGGTGTTAACATACCAAACTCATCATTCTTTATACACGAAGATACAGCTTTCATGTTACAGTTACAAAAAATGTTTCAAGGTGTGATACCACAATATGTTATTAAAAATATACTATTAGTTCACAATAGAAAACATACTAAGAAACGATCTTATGTATTAGGTGAGATGAAATCCGATGATGTTAGTGGTGGTAGATTGAGACATGATTGGTATAAGAGAGCTAGTGATATGAGCCATCATAATGCATACAATATGTTTAATCAATCCAAGACATATACTTGGAAGGATGTCTTTGATGACTAACATAAAAGCTAAACACATAGACATACATCCATCGGTTAAGATTGGTAAAAATGTAAATATAAATTGTGAAAGTATCTCGATAGGAAGGTGTTCTATTTTACTTGATAATATAAACATTCAATGTAAAGAACTTATAATAGGTGAATATCTATTCATGGCAAATGGAGTTGAGATAGGTAGAGGTGGTAATACAAGTCCCAATTCAACAGTTAAAATAGGTAATGGTGTTGGTATTTTTGAAAATACAATGATAAATCCATCAGAATCAGTAGAAATTGGTGATGAAACTGGTATAGGTGCGGATGTAATGATTTGGACTCATGGTGCTTGGTTAGATATAACTCAAGGATTCCCATCAGGTTTTGGGCCTGTAAAGATAGGTAAGAATGTTTGGTTACCTGCTAGAAGTATTGTTTTACCAGATGTAACTATTGGTGATAATGTTGTTGTAGGAACTAACTCATTAGTTAATAAAAATTTACCAAGTGGTTGTTTAGCTGCTGGCTCTCCATGTAAAATAATTAAGGAAGGAATGTATCCTAAAAACTATAGTAAGGAGAAAATATCCGATATGGTTAAAGGTATAATTTCAGATTGGGAGACTCTATTAGATTCAAAGGGTATAACTCGTAATGTAAAAACTAAATATGAAAATGGAAAAATATTTTTGTATCAGAGCAACTTTGAAACTATTTATAATATAGATAGTCGTACAATTGAAGGTTATGTAAATGATGTTGTAGAAGATTTAAGAGATTATCTACGAAGAAGAGGCATTAAAATATATACTGGTAATTTTTTTAAATCAATAAAACCAGAGTGGGTTGTTAATTGAAATTTTTAAATTTAAATAGAGTTTTATGTTTATCACCACATCCTGATGATGTAGAGATAGGAATGATGGGCACTATATTCAAATATGATGAAACAATGTTTGATGTCTTGTGTTTAACAAAAGGTGGTGCAAAAGGTTATGATGAAACTAATAAATTAGATAGAAGAAAAGAAGTGGACAATGTTTGGAAATCTAGTGTAACCAATCACGTTAAAGTACATCATTCTAAGTATGAGTATTTTGAAGATTGTACAGAGCCTGGTTGGATTAACTATATTGAGAATGAGTTTGTAAAGGAGAATAATTATGATGGAATATTCATTCCAACTGGTGATGATTCGATGTTTGAACATAGGTTTGTAAATAAGTTTGGTTCAGCTTTATGTAGGTTCTCACCCATAAGTTTAATTGAATATCATACATTCAGTTCACTTAATAGTTGGCAACCAAATTTGTTTATAGATATAGAATCTGTTTATGGTAATAAGTTGAAGTCATTGGAAGAGTTTAAGTCCCAAAGTCATAAGTCTTATTTTAAGAAGAAGTCATTGGACGCTTTTCATAATAATTTTCAATGTAATAAAAAAGGTAGAGATGTGGTAGAACAATTTAAAGTAATAGAGTTATTTGGAGTCTAAGTGAAAGTATTAATAACAGGTGGAACAGGAACAGTTGGTAAGTCTCTTATAAAATTAAATGACAATGAATATATTAATGTCAGTAGAAACGAAGAAAAGATAGCTGAATTGAAACGAGAATACCCATCGGTAAAATCTTATGTAGGTAATATAGAAGATAAAGGGTTGTTACTTAGGGTATTTAAAGATGTAAAACCTGATGCCGTAGTTCACGCTGCTGCTATGAAACATATTGATTTGATGGAAACTAATCCTATAGCTGGTTGTAATATAAATGTAATGGGTAGTTTAAATGTGGTTGAAGCTAGTATAATAAATGATGTTCCAATAACCATTGGTGTCAGTACAGACAAAGCTTGTTTATCGGAAAGTGTTTATGGTGCTTCAAAGTATTTAATGGAAAGAGTTTTTATGAATAGTAATAATGACATTAATAGATTCGCTCTAACAAGATTTGCTAATGTCGCTCATAGTAATGGTTCGGTATTACCATTTTGGTTAAAGTTACGAGAGGAAGGTAAACCACTTAAACTCACAGACCCAGATATGAATAGATTGATATTTACACAAGAAGATGCTGCTAATTTAATCAATAGAACTATTGAATTTACAAGAGACAGTGGTGGTGGTTTTGTAAAGTCATATAAGATGAAGTGTGTAAATATGTTAGATTTAGCTAAATTTATATCCGATGATGTTGAGATAGTTGGTAAAAGACCTGGTGAAAAAACAAATGAAGATTTAATTAGTGAAAGGGAAATTACTAGAACTTATATACATGGGGATGATATTCATATCAGAATGGAAGAAAACAAAGGTGATAACAAATTAACAGAACCATATAATTCCAAGAGTGCACCGAAGATGACCACATTAGAAATGAGAGATTTAGTATGGGGTTGAAAGTAGGGTTCTTTACAGAAGGTGGATTTGAGGGTAAGATTACATTAGATAATGTAAACATCAGAACTGATGCTGCTTGGATGTATTTGACAGATGCAACACATCATCCATTTCCAAGACTACAAAATCTACCCGATAAATCATATGATGTTGGTGTGATGATATTACCAAAGAATAGAAAGGTGTTATTGAACTATCCATTGTTAGAACAATATAAAAGAGTGTGTAAGAAAGTAACCGTTATGCAAGAAAGTTATTATAACTACTGGCAGGATAGTCCAATTGAAGAACAGATTTGGTATTTTAATTTTATAACTGAAATGGACATGATTTTCTGTCATAATGACATAGATTTGAATTATTACAATGGTTTAACTAATGTTAGAACTGAACTGTTACCAACTGTTATGATTACTGATGGAATTGATAGGAGAACAGATAAGCTAGTGGATAGTTATAACGATATAGACTCTACCTTTACTCACAATCAAAGTGATATAATAATAGGTGGTAATTGGGTAAAGGATTATGGTGGGTTTGATTCTTATCAAGTTGCATTAGAAATATCAGATGATATTACTGCTATAACTACTGGTAGAATGAAACAAGAGGAAACCCAAATGTTAAAACACATACCTTGGGTTATGTGGAGAGAGTGGATTGATTTACTATCAAACTTTAAGATAGGTATACAATTAGGAACGGCAGCTGCTGGTCAGTTTCAACTAAATTGTAGTTTTCATGGTATACCGTGTATTGGATATTCTAATTTAAATACTCAGAGAATATTACACCCATTGACTACGGTAGAACTTGGGGATATAGATAAAGCTAAGGATATAGCTAAACGATTGAAAACAGATAAGTTTTATAATCTGTGTGTAGAGGTAACTCAAAAAAGATTTGAAATGTATTATTCAGAGAAAGTTTTTATAGATAATTGGAAAAGGATTTGGAATGATTGAGGATAAAAAAATTGTAATAATAGGTGGTACTGGTGCTTTAGGAAAAGCTCTTATAGAAAAATACTACTATGAAAATAATAAAATAATAGTATTTTCACGAGATGAACATAAACACGTTGATTTATTAAAAAAATATAATAAATTAAAGTCTCATCTTGGTGATATAAGAGATAAGGATTCCATACGAAATTGTTTTGAAAGACACAAACCAGATATCGTCATTAACACAGCGGCTCTGAAACACGTACCAATTTGTGAGAGTAACTCAATGGAAAGTGTAAAGACCAATATACTTGGACATCAGAATGTTATCGAAGTAATGCGTGAGTTTAAAGATATAGAAACACTAGTATTTGTATCAACTGATAAAGCCTGTAAACCAATAAACATATATGGTATGTGTAAGGCGATTAGTGAAAAATTGTATTCTAATTACGCAGAAACAGAAACAAATACCAAAGTTGTTACTGTTAGATATGGAAATGTATTAGAATCAACTGGTTCAGTAATTCCATATTTCAAACAACTATTAAAAGATGGCAGTGATTATTTACCTATAACACATCCTGATATGACTAGGTTTTTAATAACATTGGATGATGCAGTGAGTTTAATTGATTGGGCGTATAACCATCCAACTTCACATGGTAAGATAGCAGTACCTAAAATAAAATCAATGACGATGATTGATCTAGCTAAGTGTCTGATACGTTCATTTGATAAGACGAATGAAGTAGAATTAAAGATAATCGGTATCAGACCTGGTGAAAAACTACATGAAGAGATGATTTCAGAAGAGGAGTGGTTCAGAACTGAAGATGATGAGAATTATTTAATTAATAACTGTCAAATAAACTCTGATATATGGTCTTATAATTCAAAAGATACATTGATGGGTAAAGTAGATGCATACGAATTCTTACAAAATTCAGGAGTAATATAACAATGGAACACACTATAATTGAACAAGATTACCATAAAAGACAAACCTGTGGTAGTTGTAATGGTAGTGATTTTAAAACAATATTAGATTTGGGTATTGTACCTCTTGCTGGATATTTTCCTAGTGAAGATCAGATTGATGTTGAAAGTAAATATCCACTAAGTTTATTAGTATGTACTGATTGTAAACTGGTACAAACGGATTCAGTAATAAATCCTAAATTATTATTTGAAGATTACAGATATTTATCTTCCGTTGGACTTACTAATCATTTTACTAAAGTAGCTGATATACTCAATGAAAAATATGATGTTAGTGGTAAAACTATATTAGAAATAGGTTGTAATGATGGGGTGTTACTAGAACCATTGTCAAAACTAGGAGCTAAAGTCGAAGGAGTTGATCCTGCAGGTAATGTTGTGAAGTTAGCAACAGATAAAGGTTTAAAAGTTTATAATGACTACTTCAACGAACACACATTTGGTACTGATGAGTTTAAGAATAAATATAGCTTAGTAATATCGAATAATACATTTGCCCACATCATAGATATTCAAAGTGTTATTAGGGGTATAAATTATGTTTTAAAACCGGATGGTGATTTTGTATTTGAAGTACATTATTTAAATAATTTAATAGATGAAAAACAATGGGATAATGTATACCATGAACATATATTTTACTATTCAATAACAGCCATTAAAAATATGTTTCAAAAATATAATATGACCGTGGTTGATTTTGAAGAACTACCAATACATGCTGGTTCTATTAGAGTAACTGTTAAAAATACAAATACACCAATACCCTCAAAGGTATCGGATAGAATTGAGCTAGAGTCTAAAACCATAGCCAATACAGAGTATTTACAAAATTATGGTAGAGATGTAAAAAAACATATTTCAGACTTCAATGATACTATAAAAGAACTATCTAAAAAATATACCATTGGTGGATATGGTGCATCTGGTAGAGCTAATATGTTTTGTAACCTCACAGATGTAAATCAAAATATTGTTAAGTTTATAGTTGATGAATCACCTGAAAGGTGTGGTAGGTATATAGCCAATACTGAAATACCAATCGTTGATGTTGAAACATTAAAAAATAGTGATGTAGATTTATTAATTATATTTGCTTGGAATTACTCAAAAATGATAATAGAAAAAACACAATTTAAAAAATTTAAGTATCTTGTTGCCTTTCCAAAGGTTCAAGTTGTTGACAATTACGAACAATTAAAGGGATTTAAATCAATATGATAAAGAAAGATGAGTTATATTTAATAACCGGTGGAACTGGTGTTGTTGGCCAGGCACTTTGTAGTAGAATATTATACTTAGGTGGAAGGGTTAGAGTATTTTCACGTAATTTCAAGAAGTTACAAAAACTAAAAGATAAGTATAAAGACATAGAAATTCAAGTGGGTGATGTTACTGATAAACTTGAGGTAGCTGGTGCATATAGAGATGTCAAAGGTGTATTTCATCTAGCCGCTCTAGCACAAGCAATGCAGTCTGGTGGAGCTCGTGAGTCGATAAATACAAACTTAATTGGTTCGATGAATGTATTGAGTGAATCTCTCAGTAATCGTGTTCACATACCTTATTTAAATGGTGGTAGGGAATATGAAGTGGACTTTGTTCTTGGTGTGAGTTCCGATAAAGCAGTCCAAGTGTCAGGCCCATATGGAGCAACCAAGTTTTTGATGGAGAGATTATTTGATGAATATCAAGAAATAAACAAAAGGATTAAATATAGGGTGGTT
>MDTG01070719.1_pt1 | contig 14067 bp, 9 predicted proteins | sample 811421 | NCBI WGS metagenome assembly MDTG01 (sample SAMN05326645, study PRJNA326480) | marine metagenome | isolation source: seawater | place: Pacific Ocean: South East | collected 2011 | reverse complement strand
TTCATATTCATGTTCCTGAAGGAGCGACACCCAAAGATGGTCCATCAGCTGGTATAGGTATGGTAACATCAATAGTATCTGCAATAACAAGTACTCCTGTTAAAAGAGAAGTTGCTATGACAGGAGAAGTTACTTTAAGAGGAAGAGTTTTACCAATAGGTGGTTTGAAAGAAAAGTTACTTGCAGCATTAAGAGGTGGGATTAAAACAGCAATAATACCTGAAGAGAATGTTAAAGATTTAAAAGAAATACCACAAAATGTCAAAGATGGATTAAAAATCATTCCGGTGACACATGTTGACGAGGTTTTGAAAATTGCACTTGCTAAGCAACTTGACCCAATTAACTGGATAGAAGTAGACCCACTTAATAAAAAATCATCATCAATAAACGAGCAAAAAAATCCTCATTAAATTTTCTTAAAATTTAGTGCAATTAACGATACGACGTTGTATGGAAAGAGTTTGGAATAGTAGGCACGGTGGAAGAGTAATAGAAAATGGATGTAAGTTTCCTTTTGGGGTTTGGAAAAGAGGTGAGACCAGATCGTTTGATGGCTCTTCTGGTGGTAAGCCAAAAAAAATTGAATTAACTATTTTAAAACTATGAAAGAGCCAGAAAGATTAAGTAAAATTTAATTGGAAACTTTATGATGGAAGTAGAAAATTAATGGATGATAATGATTATACTTTTTCTCCTGGTAACGCTATGACTAGTCTAAATGATAAGTAGTCAAAAAAACTTTTTACATATTTAGCTTATCATTTGTTAAAATGATGTAACCAATTTATTACTTTTTAAATAAATGGGGTATAATTTTATATAGTTTTTTGTTAAAAAACCTCTATGAGAACTATAGCTTTGTTGATTGCAGTTTTATTTTTATATGGTTGCACTAATCAAACTAATAATGAGAAATCGCGCAAAGCGGTAGATGGCTTTCTTGAAAACTTCGGATTAATTACTAAAAAGACATACGATAAATCCCAAGAAGAAGTCAGTGAATGGAAGCAAATAGCAAGAAAAACTCCAGAGTGCAGTTATTTATCACCTAATGCTAAAGCTTCTAAAAATACAAATTTACTTATTTCACCAAAAGATGGATCAGAAGTTATCTCAAAAATTTCTAAAAATGATAAAATAGCAATTATAAGCAGACTCCAAAACCTTCCTGAATGGTATTTGGTTTATAATAAGAAGTGTGAGCAAGGTTATATTAAAGAAGCATCTGTTGCAAAATTAATTAATTATGGTTCTGCAAAAATTAATTTAGCTGAAAATCAAAATATAGTTATTACAGATCCCCAGTGGACTTCAGCAAACTTAATTCAAGTTAAGAGTGATGGCTTTGTATCTATTACTGGAGCTGTAAATAAAAAAAATGAAATTAACAAAGTTTTGATTAATAATGAAGAAGTAATTATAGAAAGTGATAACTCTTTTAGCACTACATTAAATGTTCCAAAAAAAGGTCTTAAAGTTAGGGTTGTTGCATTTAACAACGCTACTAAAATACAAAATTTAACTTTTGATATAAAAGTTAAAAATTAATCTAAAAGCTGATCTATATAATCAGCTGATACCGCTAAATTTATAGCACCACCAACAAGTTGACGTTTGGATGTTTTAAAACCCAATGTGTTAAGCCCAATTAAATTTCCTTTAAAATCAAATAATGGACCACCAGAGCTTCCGCTTCCAATCGATGCATCATGAATAATCACTTTATTATTTTTAAACTTTTCATCAAAGAAAAAATTTTCATCAATTTTATTAATTTCGCCTGTAGAGGTGTGACCAACAATTCCAACCGGATTTCCTATGGCTCGAACAAATTCACCAAATTTTAATGTTTTGAAGGACCTTCTTTTGACTGGTTTTAAATTATTTTTTTTAATTTTAACTAGACAAGTATCAGCATTGTAATTTGAATTAATTAACTTAGCTCTATAAAGAGGTGTGATAGATTTTTTTCTGTCTGCAGAAACAGAATAAATTAATATGTATTTTGCTTTTGGTACAACAATTACGTGGCAGTTAGATGCAATAATATTTTTTGTTACCGCTACTCCAGAACCTGCTCCAATTATTTTTTTATTCGAGTCAAAAATTTCTATGTAAAAAAAACTTTCGAAAAGCTCCTCTATATTGCTTTTTGAAACCTCTTTTCTTTTTTGATCAGTAAGCTTTCCAGTAACAGCAAATTCTTTTTGTTCAGCTAGACAATTATTATATGTGATAAGGCCTCTTTTTTTATAATTTAGACAATTTAATTTTACTCTTCTTGTCTGAGATTTATTTAGATCTTCAAAAGTTACATAATTGTTACCATCATTAAAAAATTTGGTCTTTAATTCGTTAATACAGAGCCTTTTATCTGTGTCTTTTGCACATTCATGAGACATGGACTCTAGATGGCCTTTTGAAATTTTTTCTGGACTCTCAGAGCATGAATTTAGTAATATAAGTATTAGGATTATGGGGAATAAAATAACATTATTAAGCATTCTATTTCTTATAATTTTCATAAGTCCATCTTTAGCAAATAATTGCAATCCTCCAAATTTTACAAAAGTTAGCACTAACAATAATAAAAATAAAGTCTCTGATTCAAAAAAAAATGTTTTTGTATTTTTTGACGGATCTCAAAGCATGGATGGTTACGTTAAAAATCAGCCTGGAGAAAAAAATATATTTATAGATTTAGTTGATGACCTCACTCAAATTGCTGAAATTGCAGGCCCAACTAAATATCATCGTTTCGGAAAAAGAATTACACCCATTGATGAAAATCAAGTTGTTCAAGTTACAAAACCAACTTTTTATAACTGTCAAGCAGGCGCAAGTGATTGTGCTTTAGACAACCAGGAAACAAGATTGGATTTAGTGTTTAAGGCTGCGCAAGCTAGTAAAGACTCAACCGTAATTATTGTTACAGATTTATTTGTATCGTCTAAACACTTAGTAGGTTCAAGAAGAGCTACTTTGGTTAGACCACTTAAAGATATTTTGCAAAATGGAAAATCAATTGGTTTACTTGGAGTGATGTCATCTTTTAAAGGAACTATTTATGATATTCCTAAAAAAGATGGAACCGAAGTAACCTATTCTAGAGCTAAGAGAAGACCTTTTTATATTTTGATTATTGGTAATGATAAAGAAATCATAGATATAAAAAATAAAATTACTAAACAAACCCTAGTTGATTACGATAAAAAAAATTATAAATTTTCAATTATTACCAGTAATTTAATCTCTGAAAATTTAAATAGTCAAAAGTTTTTTAATAATAGTACCTTTTCAATATTACAGAATACAGATTTAAAAGTTTCTAATGATATCAATTTACCAACTTATAATTTTAGTATTTCAAGAAAAAAGAAGCGGTTAAAGTTTGATGTTCCTTTGTCAAAATTTTTAATTAAAGATTCAAATGGAATCTCTGAGTATAAAATTGTTGAAAATATATGGTCTACAAATGATTGTAGTAAGCCTTGGAATAAGTTTAAGGAAATACAATATAGTGATGTTTCAGCGTCAGACGAAAATTTAAGTGTTAGATTATTTGGAACAAAAAATTTAGATAAACTATTTTACGGAAGGCAATATTTTGCTCAAGTCTCAGTTATAGCAAATAAAATAGGGAATAATAACGAGAGCGTGTTTTTAGAATGGGATGTTGAAGAGCAAGCTATAGAAGATTTTAAGAATACAGAACCAGTTGATTTTAAGACATTAAACTTAAAAAAGATATTGAGAGTATTAAACAGCGTTGCAGAAGAAGAGTTCAAGCCAACTCTGATAGCTGCATTAAATTTACAGTTTGATTTGAAAAAATAAATATGAAAATAAAATATTTAATCAAATCACTAATTTATCCTGGAATTGTAGCTGCAGTTTTTAGTTTTTTAAGTATTTCTTTTTCAACTTTATTGTTTAGCAACCCTGATAAAGGGCTAGTGATTAATTTTTTAGGCAATCAAGTAATTACTGATCAACTAGAGTCACAAGGAACTCCATTTGTTGATGCTGCTGGACCCGTATGCAACGTATTTGGTTACTCTGTTGTAACAGGTTTAGCCATAACTTTAATATTTGGTTTTGGATGGGTTCTAATTTCACATTTTTTAAATGTTGACGGGCCAGGTAAGTCAAAAATTTACAGCATTTATTGGATTACAAATTCAGCTGCATTTGCAGGCTTATTAATTATTTTAAGTTTATTTGTTTTTTTTTCACCTGGTGGAACTACTTTTTTAGGTTCTCAATATATAACAGGAGTTGGTGCAACTAAATTAACAATTGGTTTATTAGTTTTTTATATATTGATGTACTATCTAATTGTTTTACTGGGTACCGCTAGACACAATAGAAGCTCAGTTCTTTTAGCTTTTAAACTACCAGGTGATTTGTAATGAAGAATTTTTTAATTTCAATCGGTGGAACTGGAGCTAAATGTTTAGAAAGTATTTTGCATTCTTGTATTGCTGGACTTGGTCCTGAACATCTTTGGGTCGGCATGGTAGATCAAGACCAAGCAAATGGAAATGTCAGCAAATCTAAAATTTTATTAAATAAATATATTGATCTAAGAGAGCGTTTAAGAACAACTGGAAAAGATGATGTTAGTATTGAAAGTGATATTTTCAAAACTCAAATAACAGTAAATAAAGATAATGCTTTATGGTTACCTTTGGAAGGTGCTGATCCTAAGTTATCTGAAGTGATTAATTATGCATTATTAAAACCTGAGCTTAAAGGTTTGGTTGATTGTTTATATGATACGCAAGAAAGAGAACAAAATTTATCAGAGGGCTTTAGGGCAAGACCAAATATAGGGGCTGCAGCAATGCTTGCTTCAGTTAATGAACAAGATGAATCTTTTTGGCAAAATATTTATTCAGCACTTGAAAAAGCAAGAGGTGGGGAAGAGGTTAGAATCTTTTTAATTAGTTCTATCTTTGGAGGAACAGGTGCGTCTGGTTTTCCAAATATCGCTAGAAAAATTAAAAATATCCAAAATGATATGAATGTAACTGGTAATGTTCATATTGGTGGAGCTCTATTATTGCCTTACTTTAATTATCAAGTTCCAAATGATTTTAATGAAATGCATGCTTCTCCAGATGAATTTTTAGATCAAACGCGAGGTGCATTAGAGTATTATTCAAAACTATTCCAGCATCAAAAGATTTTTGACCAAGTCTATGTTGTAGGTTGGGAACCTTTGATGAAATTAGATAATTTTAAAATTGGTGGAAACTTGCAAAATAATCCACCATTAATTCCAGAATTATATGGAGCATTAGGTGCATTAAGATTTTTCGATGAAGAAAACAAAATGTCAGGTGATCAACAAATCCTTCATATTGGAAAAAGTGAAGATAATGAATTTAGATGGTCTGATATTCCTAACATTTCATCTAAGATTGATGCCAAAGAAAAAATTGTGCAACTTTTTAAATTTGCATATTCGTATCATTGGTTGTTTTCACCAGCATTAACCAAAAGAACTTGGAAAAAATTTACTAATGAAAATTGGTTCAAGAGACATTTGGATCGCAGCGATGTAAATCTAGGCACCGAAGCTAAACAAGCGTTAGTGAATGATTTAAAAGAGCTTTCGATAGATGTCATCAAATGGTTATCTGACTTGAACTTATCTTCGGAGAGAGGATCAGGTCAAAAGTTTAATCTATTAGATGCTCGTTCAATTACTAATTACGATCCAAAACAATTTAGCGACAGAATTAAACTAAGTGAAAACTTAACGACTGAACAAAAGAAGCAATTTACAGAGTTGTTTTATGACAGTTATAATTCTTCATTAAGAGATGTGATGGCAAATTTAAGTTATTTAAAAAAAATAAAGGAGCAAAGTGGTTTAGGTAGTTTTGTTGATACACTATTTAGATCTTGTATTTAATTATGGTTAAAAAATTATTACCACCACTTCACGAAGCTAACCAAGTTCCTAATTTGTCATCATCAGGAGAATGGAAGGTTGAAGATTATAATTTTCTAGCTCAATTAGCGAATGGATTAAAAATTCCAAAATCTGATAATATTCATACAGATTTAAACTCTGTTCCTGATGTTTGGGCAAGATTATTAATTGTAAGAAATGGATTATTAAATGAGATTAAAAGCACTATCAATGAATGGAGAGGGACTTTGGCTTTGGTTGGACTAGCTCCATATTATAGTCACGTTTATAAACTTTCTTCAAAAATTATTAATTTAAATGAATTAAAAAATAATCCTTTCTCAGTCGCTGCACAAGATCAAAATGATTACAGAGATTTTGCTAAAATTTTAGTTGATGTGCTTCCGCCAGATACCGTGGTTCAAGGACAGGATTGGTCAACATTGGGTTTATTAGAATTTAATAATGATCCCATTGCAGTATTTAATCCATATACAATACTTGGAGCATCTAAAGATTATACAGGAGTTAAAAATTTACAAAATTTACCTTGGTATAAAGACGGTTATTTACAAGACCCTTGTAAGTGCAAAGATATAACAAGCGAACATTATGCAATTTTAGGTCATTACTTAGAAAATTTAATTAATAGTATTTCAGGTGTAACAGCACAAAATACTCAAGTTCTAAATGCGGTGATGTTGCAATTAAAGAACTTTAAAAATGATTGTCAAAGTTTAGCAAGTACATCTCGTGTATCAGGGTATTCAAGGCAGAATTTAAATTTAAACCTTCCCCCACAACCAATTTATGATCGAGTTATCGACGTTTTTATTGGTGAAACGGGTGGTAAAGATAGTTTTGATTTAGGATTAATGCCAAGACAAGAATTTGCTAATGAAATTAAAGGAGCTATTTTTGCTGATTTTAAAATTTCTCAATCAACTGGGAAATCATTATCTGAACTTATTGTTTGGGATAATTACTCATTAAATTCTATCAAGCAACAACCTGAGCTTCATAATACGATTAGGATGTCATGCGCTGATAAAGGGTATTTATATTTACAACCAGAAGATATTTTTACAGACAAATTATGTATTTTTCCATCTGACGTGAGTCCACTTAAAGAGCACGGAAAGATCAATAATTATCAATACGCTTATCCAATTAAATCAAACTTTATGCTTTTTTACGATACAACTAAAATTGTAAATAATTTTTCGCTGGTTGAAGATGGAGAAAATTATAAAGCAAGCATAATTCTAGAGTTAGTTGGTGGTAATGGAAATACTATTCGCTATAATTTAGAAAAAATTTACAAAGCAAAAGATATTGTAAAAAACAGAACTGTTCCTAACGCCTTAAGTTCTTGGCCAGATTTTGTGACTGATAGCTGGGATCAATATTATTTGTTTTATGATGGAAATAATCAGGTCAACGTCGTGCCAAATAATATTTTTGCAGTTTCGGATATTAGAAATGAATTACAAAATTTAAATGGCGTAAATAAAATAAAATTTTGTAAAGATTTAGGAGAAGGTGATGTAACGATTGGCATCGATGTTCCTATACAAGACTCATCTACTGTGACTGAGTTAAAAGTATTAAAATCTTCACCCGAAGCTGTATTATGTTCAGTTGTAACCCAGCAAAAAAACTTTGATGTTGGCTTAATTATTTTTCCTAAACCTAAAAAAGTTAACGAAAATTCTAATCAATGGGCTATTGGAATTGATTTTGGTACTTCAAACTCATGTGTTTATTTCAAAGAAAATGAAAATGATCCTAAAGTTTTAAATTTTGATGGACGTATTAATATTCCATATATTCCAGGTAACACACAAGATGACCTCGATGAGATTGTACAGGCTCATAAAGAATTTGTTCCTGCTCAAAAAGTAGATATTCCTTTTATGACTATTCTTAGAGAAAGAGTGAACAAAGAAACAACTTTAGAAAATTATCCATTTAGAAGTAATTTTATTTATTATGTGGATCAAGTGCTTTTTGCTATCCAAGATTTGCCAGATAGCCAAAGACCATTAAAATTTAATTTAAAATGGTCTCAAGCTGAACAAGATAGAGTAAAAGTTCAATATTTTTTAACCCAAGTAGTTCTCCAAGCTGCTGTCGAAGCTGCAGCAAAAGGAATTCGTAAAGAAAATTTGAGTTTTAATTTCTCTTATCCTGAAGCTTTTTCAAACGACCAATACAGAGCATTCAAAAGTATATCTAAGCGTTCAATTAATATTGCATTTTCAAATGAAGAGGGAATTAATTCTGCAGCAAAATATCGTCCTGAAAGTTTATCAAGTGCACTTTACTTTGCATCAGGTCAAAAAACTTCTTTTACAGAAAATGTTGTGACTATTGATATTGGAGGTGGAACTTCAGATGTATCAATATGGCAAAATTTAAATTTAATATGGAGAAACTCTCTTCAATTAGCTGGTAGGGATGTCTTAATTAAATTTTTAAGCAATAACCTACCTTTAGTGCAGGAAATTTCAGGAAATGATGAGTTGTTACAGTCCACATTTGATGATTTAGAAACGATCAAAGATGATGAAGAAAAAATTAGAAATGGCATTGAATTATTAGTAAATAGTCCTGAGTTTTCAAAAGCTTTTTCAAGCCGATTTGAAATTGTTAGTGGATCCGATACAGGTAAAAAATTAAGAGATGTTAGCGAAATAGCTCTTTCAGGTATTCTTTATTATATTTCAAATGTTATCAACCATCTCGTTGAAGCTGGAAACTTTGATAAATCTTTGTCTTCAGGTCTTAAAATTTGCCTAGGAGGAAAAGCAAGTTCCTTATATAAAATTATTTTTCAAGATGAAGAGGAACAAGCGGGAATTGCAAAATTAGTTCAAAAGGCAACTAAAGGGGTGTTTAAATCGATTTCTTTCGAATTTACAAAGTTTCCTAAACATGAGGTCTCACACGGGCTTTTAGTCAACACAGAAGGTGCTACAGACTTAAATGTAAAAGAAAAATCAAATGAAGTTGTACTTGGTGAACAAATTACCATAGGAAGCAAATCTTCAAGTTTGTTATCCCAGCTTGATCCCGCTGAAAAATCATGGAGAATTAGCAAGCTCTCTGAACTAGAGAATTACTTAGAACTTCTTCAAGCATCATGCAAAATTAAACCCAATGTTACAGCAAAGTTTAAAAATGACATGATCGGGTCAATGAATGCTGAGCTAGTTAATACAAAAGCAAGATTACAAAAATTACTTGAAGATAGTAAAGCAGGAGGAGGAGAAGTTTCAATAGATGAATTAATGAAAAATTCTGCAGTTACAGAGCCGTTATTTATTATTTCTATCAAGGAATTAATTTATAAAATTATAGAGTCAAAAATAAAAATATGAATTATTTAAATAAAATAATAATTTTTTTTTGTATATTGATTTTTTCGTTATCTGCTAATGCTGAACTGACAGTTAAAGATTTAAAAAAAACTTGTAAAGATTTAAAAAATCAACAGGCAATTCAAGAAAACACTCTGTTGTTACATAAAGATCTTAATTTAGAAATAAAAAAAGATCCCAAAAATTTAATAGATTATTTTTGTATTAAGGATAAAGAAGACAAAGATGTTTTGATCAAAAGCTATTCTGAGAAAATAAAAGATACCGAGAAATTTGATAAAACACAAACATTGCCATTAAATAAGAATATAAAAATAAAAAAAAATAAAGAGTATGTTGCGTTAGAAGCAAAACAAAATAAAGCGCTAAAACAAGCTGTGAACAAAAAACTAGAAAGTAGCGCAAAAGATAAACTCGAAGGTATTGCCAGTTATATAAAAAATTTAAATGAATTTAAAAAAACTTACTCTGAAAAATTTAATAAATTTATTAATAATTATAATGAATTCAAAAAAATTTCTAAATCAAAAGAAGTTGAATTTAAAAATTTTATTACAAACTTAAAGAGCAATCCTACAGCTGATAATAAATCAAGATGGGAAGTTATTGAAGATCGTATCAAAGATGTAGAATTAAAATTAAATAAGATTAAAGCTTTTAAATTAAAATTAGAAAAAAACTTGAACAAATATGAAAGTTTAGAGAAGAAAATAAATAATAAAAAAACTGAAATAGAGAACGATCCAAGAAAAGCAAAGTTTAAAGATACTTTTTCATTTGAAGTAAATATAATCAAAGATGAGTCTAATACTTTAGACAATCAAATATTAACATTTGATAACTCATTAGCTAATTTAACTGTTGATTTAGAAAATATAACAGAGTTAACTTTAAAAAAAGAAGTTTCATTATGGGATACTTATAAGTTTACTGTAGCGCTTATTCTTTCAATTATATTTTTGATCGTATCAATAATTTTTTTAATTTTATATTTATCATCTTTAAAAAAAGTAAATGAATTAAAAGATTTTCAAGATAAATTGTTGGATCAAATTGAACAATTAAAAAAATCTTCAAATCAACAGTTCTCAAATTTAGCCTCAAATCTTAGTCGATCAGCACAATCGAGAGGAGGCTTAACCGGGGCACCGCAAAGATCTTCTAGCCCAAGTGCTGTCAAAACAAATTCTTATGATGAAGTGGTTTTTGATTTTCTCAATACATTAGATAATTTTGAATTAGTTGGTCAATTCCAATCAAAGTGGATAGCAAAAGGGTTTTCTAGAAAAGAAAGACAAGATGGTGGAAAAACTACAATTATTCCTTCGCAAAGGTCATTTGAAAAAGCAGAAATTTGGGTAATCGACTTGCAAGACCAATCTATTGGACTACCTGGAATTATAGTTAAGCAAAACATGTCAACTTATATGAATTTAGATTTTGAAAAAGCTCAAAGGGATTTTAGGGGTATATTTGATGTATCATCTGGATCAGTCTTTACTTGTAGAATGAATGCAAAATTACAAAAAGCAGGACCATCTTATACTATATTACAAAAGGGAAAAATTGAATTTCCAGGATAGAAGATGATCTATATTTTCAAAAAAGAAAATGGAGAACAATTAAAAGTAAATTCAATAGATTCTGTAAAATTACTCATCGAAGATGGCATTATTAAAGAGTCTACTCAAGTAAAAAAAGGTTTAAGGGGTAAATGGCAACAAGTTTCCGAAATTAGCGAGCTCAATGAGTTATTTACGGTACCATCCATTGAAGAAGCTGATGAAATTATTGAAGAAACTCATGAAGAAGACGTATTAGAAGAAGAAAGTAAAAATACTAAAGAAACAGTGGCTGACGAAAAGGATAATGAAATTTATTCAAGGCCAAAAGAAAAAATTAAACTAAAAAAAGAAAAAGAAAATATTGCAAAAGAAGAAAATATTATCACGGAAAAGAAAGTTGAGGAAATTCCAGCCGCTGCATTTACAAAAAATGATGAAACAAAAACTTCAACCGCAAAGGATTACAGTGATGATAATCAAAAGCTACTAGATAAAATATTTGATGATCAGAATATTTTAGGTTTATCTATTGGACAGTGTATTCTTGCAGCTTTTAAAAATACCTTTAAAATAGCACCTAGAGCCTCTAGAGGTGAGTATTGGTGGGTTTTGCTTTTATATATAATTTTATATGTGTTTATGCTTCTCGAGAAGCAAGCGCCGATATTATCTGGAATTAGTACAATAGGTATTATTATTTTATTTATACCAAGTATTACTTTAGGTATAAGAAGGTTGCATGATACAAATAGATCAGGTTGGTGGCTATTAATCAGCATAATACCTTTTGGGGGTTTTGTATTACTATTTATGGTTGCGCAAAAAGGTACTGCAGGCTCAAATCATTATGGCAAGTACCCATTAAGTGTAAAAACAGAAAACTTAACAGCTGAAGAGCTAGATATATATAATAACTTACCTGATCATATTGAAAAGAGTAATGAAGAAACACACGAAAGGTATGAAGACATAGAAAAAGAAAATAAAAAAGAAGAAAAAATAGAGGAAAATAATTTTGAAGAAAGCCCCAGCCCTGAACTAATAACTGAGGCTAAAAAAAAAAATAATTTTAAAATAATTGCAAGTCTTGGAGTAGCTGTTTTTTGTATACTAGCTGTAGGAATTTATTTATCAAATGATCAAAATAAAACCAATGTTAAAAAAATTGAAACAAAAGAAAAAATACCTTTAAATAAAAAAAAACCTTCCTTTTCACTGTTTGATAATTATCAAAAAGGATATGACTTGGCCAAAGAGGGTAAGTACCTAGAGGCTCAAAATGTCTGGTTAAAATGTGCTAATAAAGGAAATAAAGATTGCATGTATGGAATGGGTACGCTTTATTTAAAAGATGAAAGGTTAGGAAAAGATCCTCAAAAAGCTAGCTCTTGGTTTATAAAAGCTGCTGACAAAGGGCATGCAAAAGGAGCATATAACGCTGGATTTGCTTATTATAAAGGAGATGGTGTCATGAGAGATTTTACGTCAGCTAAAAAATATTTTTTAATATCTCACAAAAATGATTTTGTAACAGGTACCTATGCACTAGGAACTTTATTGATGAATGATCAATATGAAGGAAAAGATTTAGAAAAATCATTTTACTACACAAAACTTGCAGCAGACAAAGGCCACCTTAAAGGACAATTTTTTACTGGAATAAGGTATCTAAGCAACGATCAAGGAGCAAAAAAGGATTATCAGCAAGCTGCTAAATATTTAAAACTAGCAGCTGACAACGGTAACTTAGAAGCATTATATTGGCTTGGAAGAACTTATTCATATGATGATAATACAACCAAAAATTTACCTAAAGCATTTCAGTTTTTAGAAAAAGCTAAGAGTTATAAAGTGCAAGATAGTTATTTAGCTTTATCCCTATTGTATGAAAAAAATATGCAATACAGGAAGGCATTTGACGTATGTTCCGAAGGTGCAAATTTAGGTGATGACAAATGTCATAGCGCTTTAGGATATTATTATTTTTCAGGACAATCTGTGCCAAAAAATTTAATACAATCGACAAAACATTATGTTATTGCAAATAAAATTAAATATTCATCTAAAAGAGCAGATTATGTTTTAGAAAATATGAACTTAATGAGCTCATATCAGCAAGAGCTTGCAAGGAATTATGCTAACACGTGGCTTGAAGAAAATAAAAATATTCTAAATGGTGAAAAATTTTATAAAGAAAAAAAAGATAATAATTCTATAGCAAATCAATCGAAATCAAAGAACAGCATTAGTTCTAATTTAAAAGAAAAAGTTTTTTTCAATGGAGAATACTACAAAAAACGTAATTCTAGCGATTATAAATCTAAAACTGGAGGAAAAAGAGATTGCACTGAGTTTTATTCAAAAAAATATTATTATTACTTATGTGAGTCTTCGACTAGATTTTCTTATTCAAAAGAATTTCTCGAAAATGACTTTCCTTATAATACTAATGATATTTTAAGATATACCTCTTTTAAAAATGGGAAGCAGGATATTGCATATAAATCATTAAGAGAAGGTCAGGATAATAAAATTATACTCTGAGGAGGTTGGATTGATGAAAAAGGAGTATTTTATGGTGTTAGAAATGAAAACACTAAGACATGGATAGCTTACCACGAAGAAGGTAAATCTTATCGATCAGATACAGGGTTATCTGAAACTGAAGTTAAAAAATTAATTGATAAATCCAAAAAATATTTCAATGACGCCATTCAAGTTAAAAAAGATGTAGAGAAGCTTCTCGGTAAACAAATAGTAAAAGGTAAATTTGAAGCTTTTATTAATAATCGATAATTTGAATAGTTGAAAGTTGATACTATATAATTAGAAATTTTAATATATCTCTACACACTAAATAAAATATTAAAGTAATGTAAATTAAAAAAAAATTTAAACGATATTTTCTAGAGCATCTTGTGTTGCACGAGATGACCTTTCCTTTTTTGATTATTTCAATGATGTAAAAAAATCATATCAACTATTGTTGTTTGGGGTTATGTATGGAGTATGAAACAGTATCAATCGCTTTAAAACGGGGATATGTATGGGGTATGTTTTCGTTCTCCCTGTGTACCCTTTTTAAAAAAAATATTTCACTTTCCACTTTCTGTTTTTGTTGGTAATACTAGCTGCATTAATGCACGGGCGGTTAGCTCAGTTGGTAGAGCATCTCGTTTACACCGAGAGGGTC
>MDTG01390151.1_pt1 | contig 14068 bp, 24 predicted proteins | sample 811421 | NCBI WGS metagenome assembly MDTG01 (sample SAMN05326645, study PRJNA326480) | marine metagenome | isolation source: seawater | place: Pacific Ocean: South East | collected 2011 | reverse complement strand
CGGCAAAGGCAAGACAAGATATGCAGATTAAAGATGCAGAAACAAAACAAGATTTAGCAATAGAACAAGCCAAATTAAATCAAGACTTACAGGCAAAAATGGCTAAATTACAACAAGAACTACAAATAATCAGAGAAAAAAACCTAGCTAAAAGAGGAGTTTAAAATGCCGGGACACATGGATAAAAGTAAAAAAAACTATCTTGATATGATGAAACGTATGGAAAAGATGGACCCAGATACTGTAGTAAGAGAAGGTGAAATAAACTCATCAAGACCTGCAGGTATGATGGGAGGAATACCTACAAAAAGAGATATGGACCCAAAATCTGTGGTACGAGAAGGCGAGATGAATGCTCTTAAAGGTGCAGTAGGTGCAGGTATGGCAGGTAGTTTGTTTGATGAAATGAAAAAACTTGACCCACAAAGCACTGTCCGTGAAAGCGAAATGATGACACAAGAAATGTTATCAGGTCTTTCAATGTCAGACAGAGAGGCAGTAGAAGCATTAACAACAATGGGTATATCATTAGAAGATGCACTAGAAGCAATAATGGGTGTCGCACCACAAACAATGACAGAAGGTGCTTTAGGTGCATTACCTGAACGTGATTTACCAATGCCAAGACCTGATGTAAAGCCTGAGAGTTTCGGTCAAGATACAACACAAAGCATGGAAATGCAGAAACCAATGAATACATAGGCACCTAAATGGCAAAAGAACCTATACCATTTTCATTACGAGATGTTAATACATTAAAAGAAGGTGTGTTAGCAGAAGAAGCAGGTTTTAAACCTTTATCTAAACTTGGTGTTGATTTTACATTAAGACCAGAAACAGTTTTTGGTGTTTTACCTGCGGTCGGTGGTATGGTGAATATAGGACAATTGATTGGTAAAGTGCAAACAGAAGATGCCGCAAATAGATTGTTAGGTAAAGATGTTGGTTTTGGTCAAACATTAAAAGAAACTGCAACAAAAGGCAGTGCAACAAATCAAGTTATTCAAGATATAAAAGATTTTAAGGCTAAAGATGATTATTCAACATCGCCAAATATTACACGTGATGATATTCAAAATTATATTAGGTCAACAAGACCTGATTTAGATTTGGCACCAATACAAATACCTACCTATACCAAAAAACAATTGTCAAGTAGAAGCACAGATTTCTCCACAGCACCACAATCTTATACGGTTCAACCATTTTCAAGTGATGCTGAATTTAGGTCATCAGGTTTTAGAGGTAATTATAGTGGACCAGAAATGTTAAGAACAGAAACTGGTGAACTCGATGCACCTACTGGTAGAACATATGGTCAGGCATTCAAATCAGGCGATTTAGATAGAGGCTTAAAATCAGTAAGTGATTTCGCAGAAGATAATATAAATCAAACAAACATAAGTAACATGAAAGGTTATGACCCTGCATTTGCAAGAGCAGTAACAAAAGAAAATCAAGGCGATGCACCATCATCAGACCCCACATTTATATGTACAGTTTTATTTGATTTAAACGATATGCCAATGAGCATATACAAATATGACCAAAGATATGGTCAACAAGTTAATAAAAAAATATATAATGGTTATGCTATTTGGGGAAAACCAATGGCAGAAAGAATGAGAAACAAAGGCATATTATATAAGATTATGAAACCTATTGCCTTAAGATGGGCAGAACAAATGGCATTTGATATGTCAAAAGGTAAAGTTGGTAAAAAGAGATATACAATAAAAATTATGAAGTTTCTGGGAGAAGCAATTTGTTACGGATTAGGATTATTCATCAAACCAGAAGGAGAAAAAGATGGAACACGCAATAGAGATAGGCAACATGCAAAAGAACGAGGAACTGTTTCAAGAAAAGATGGGGTTCTCAAGAAGCGAGGAAGGCCTAGAGTTAAGCGACGAACAGCTAGTTAATTTTCTATTATTATGTCATCAAACAATGATGTTACCTCACGAAGATGAAGAGGTAGAAGAAGAGCATGGCGATATGAAAGTTAAGATTATCAAGATGGACTCTGGAAATATGCATGAAATGATGAATGATGTGTTAGGTCATGGTGGACCAAAGGTAGAAATGTAATGCCCGGTACTTCAAAAAATATGGGTGCACTTGCAGGTTTATCAAAAGAAGGTATGCAAAAAGCAGAATTACCTTTGATGAAGTTAGAAGATTTACTTGAAAGTGTAGGTTATGCAAACCTAGAGCCAATGATTAGAGACATGATGGCATCAGATAATCCCACAATGAAGATACAAGGTATTATGTTGATGAAAGAACTAGAAAGTCTTGGCGAGGGAATGTAATGCCATTTAGTAAATATTCAAAAAAACAAAAAGCATTAGCAAGGGTAGCAAAACCAAGAACAAAGATAACTGGTGCAGACTTTGCAAAACTTAAAAAGAAGAAGAAAAATGGCAAAAAAACCAAAAAAAAGAAAGTTTAAAAAGGTACCAAAGACAAAGAAAGGTACGCCTAAGAAATATCTCGCAGGTGCAAAGAACCCTAAGGCGAGAGAAAAAGAAATAAAACGTACTGCTAAATTATACAGAGAAGGCAAACTTACGAAAGCCATGATGGATAAGATAAGCAAACAAAGGAGTAAGTCGTAATGGCAGAAACCAAGAAGAAAACAACTAATAAAAAAGGTAAATATTCATCAATACCCGGAGCAGGTAGGTTCTCAAAAGAAAAGTTAGATAAGGTGTATAAACGTGGATTAGGAGCATATTATTCAAGTGGCAGTAGACCAAAGACATCAGCACACCAGTGGGCGATGGGACGCGTAAAAAGTTTTGTTACGGGCAAGGGTGGAGCTCGTAAGGCAGATAAAGATTTGCTTGGTAAAGGTAAGAAGAAGAAAAGTGCCTAAGAAAAAGAAAGACCCAAGAGTTGGTACAGGGAAAAAGCCAAAAGGTAGTGATAGAAGACTATATACAGACGAGAACCCAAAAGATACTGTCAGCATCAAGTTTGCAACTCCAACAGATGCACAAGCCACAGTTAGAAAAGTTAAGAGGATTAATAAACCATATGCTAGAAAGATACAGATATTAACTGTCGGTGAACAAAGAGCAAAAGTAATGGGAAAAGCAAAGGTTGCAAGTATATTTAAAAATGCAAAAAAAGATTTAAAACAAAAAAAGGAGAAAAAAGATGGCAAAAAAGGCAGTAGAAGCACCTAAAGGTTTTCACTGGATGCAGAACGGTAAGTCTTTTAAATTGATGAAAGACCCTGCAGGTGGTTATAAGAAACATAAAGGCTCTAGTAAAAAAGCCCCTTTTGAGATACAGACCGTTCATAAAGGTAAATAATGGCAGAATATAAAGGCAAAAAAGTAACCTTAAATAAACCAAGAAGAATAGCAAAAGGCGAACCATCTTACGGTAAAAAGAAGTCTATGGTCTATGTTATGGATAAAGGCAAGGTAAAGAAGATTACATTTGGCGACCCTAATATGAGAATAAAGAAAACATCACCTGCTAGACGTAAATCATTTAGAGCAAGACACAATTGTGATACTGCCAATGATAAGACAACAGCAAGATATTGGTCATGTAAGGCTTGGTAAATGTCTAAAACAAGTATATTAATTCAAGCATTAGGTAAGGCACTAGAAAAGATACCAGAAAAAATAGGTTCTTTACCCTCAGAAGAAGAACTAATTAAAAAAGGTTTTGACCCTAAAACATTTTACCATGGAAGCCCTGTTGCAAATATCCAAGAATTTGTACCACAATCTAAAGATAGGTCAGCATTTGCTGGTTACAGACCACAAATAAAAGGTGTGCCAACTACGTTTTTTACAGAGGCAAAAGATTATACAAACGAATTTGCATCACAAGGTGGCGAACAATATTTAGATGCAGGTTTAGGTGTTATGCGAAGTAAACCACGTGAATCATCAAGAATATACCCAGTAAAATTAAAATTAGATAATGTTTATAATTTTAACAATAAAGAACACAGAGACCTATTAGCTAGAGAACTAGGCAAAAACCAAAAACAAAGAATATTAGATAAGGCAGAAGAACTACGACAGGTAGGTAAACCACAATTAGCATCGGTTAGAGAAGAAATTGGTCAAAACTTTAATGTAAATGAATTTAAGTTAGATTATGAAACATTAAGTGGCGACCCTTTTAAAATGCAAACACCTGAAATATCAAAAGCAATAAAAAAATTAGGTTTTAGTGGTTATTTTACTAATGAAACAGATAGGGTTGGCGATAGGTCAGTAGGTTTATTTTATCCAGAAAAAGGTGATGTTCGAAGTATATTTGCCAAGTTTGACCCAGATAAAGTAGAAAGTGGTAATATTTATGCTTCTATTATACCACCAGTAACAACAGCAGTTGGTTTAGGTGCATTGGCAGGATTAGAGGATAGTACATAATGGCAAAAGCGGCTAAAATATTTAGACTTGGTTACGGTGTATTAGATAAGCTAGGCTTTTTTTCACCAACAGAAAAGGCAATTGATTTACTTGGTCAAGAAAAATTTCCTGCAAAAGACTTATATAGATTAGAAGAAGGCAAACCTGCTGGTTTATTATCAAAGTTTGGCAGATCGGTACAAGACGAAATGATATTTACAGGTCTTGAAGAAAAAATCTTAGGTCTACCAAAAGACGCTACTATTAAATCACAAGATTTAAAAGACTACTTAGCAGAAAATAAAACAAGGGTTGAAGAAGTATTACGGACTGAAAAACCACAAGGTCAAGATACTATCTACGAACCATTTGAACTTTCAATAATTGAACCTGTTAGAGTAGATAAATTAAGTGGAACAGGTAGAGGTAGGTATGGTGTTCAAAGTTTCTTAAATGACATAGATGATGAATTACCATCAGCATTAGAGGCATTTGCAGAATTAGATGTAGATTCATCAGGTGCTGACCGTACTAGACTTGGTACTTTAAAAAATCCTTTTATTAATAAGATAAATTATGAAGATTTAAGTACGAAATTTCAAACAGAAATCGTAGAACCATACGCAGTTGAGGCTAGAAAAGATGGTATATCATACCCAGATGATTATGCTTTAGCACAGGTAGATGGCGATACTCAAAACCTTGTTAAGTTTGAATTTAGCCCAGCTACAGATAAAGACAAAGGCATTACGTACAAAATTCAAGGTAATAATACCGTAGGTTTTGAAATACTTGATGAAGACGTAAATATTGGTATTGCAAGTAGTTTTAATGAAGCAAAATTACAATTAGACGGACATCGTAGAAGAATAAATAAAATTGATGACTCCAAACTTAAACCTCAACATAAAAATTATACTTTGCCGGGTGGTACTAATTACCAAGAGTTAATACTTAAAATGCCAGACCCTACAGATAGGGTAATAGACACATTAGGTAAATACGAAGATGTTGTATTTGAAGATAGATTTGGTGCTATAATAAATCTTAAGTTAATTACAGGCAGTCCGTCTGATACCACACTAGATACGTCAGTTGCCAAAAATCTAAAAGCAGGTAATAAGGTTACGATTGATACTAATAAAGGCACAAGAACAATTAGATTAAATAAAGATACCAACGAAATAGAATTATTTAAGCCAGATTTTTATGCACATTCACATACTGGCGATGAAGAAAATGTTGTTGTATTCACAAGAACAAAAGATAGGGTTGACGAAGATGGCAGAAAAATATTGTATGTTGAAGAAATACAATCAGATATGTCGCAAAGAGGCAGAGTTCAAGGTGTGCTTATGGGACAGAAAGAGAAGAAGGCATTTATAAATAGAAATAATAAGGCAGTTTTTGGTGATGTTTTAGATTCTATTAATAAATTAAAAGAAACAACAAATATTAATGATTTAAGAGGTATTAGAGCATCTACAGATACAACAAGAAATACGTCACTTGGTAGTTTTCAACCTACGTTACAAGTAGTAGGTTTTGAAAATGGATTTGAAGACCTATTAAGTGTTAATTATGGTAATGCACATACATTTGAAGACATTATAAAAAAACATATGACAAAATATAAATTTAATGAATTAAAAAGTAACCAAGTAAAAAAGTTAACAAATGTAGGTATTGATAAAATAAATGCCAAAAATTTAGACCCAAAAATATTAGAAGAACAAGCGATAGTAATACCATCTAATCTATATACAGATGTTACAGATTTTGTAGATGTAAATAGATTTCAAGAAAAAATTAGGTCTATACGAAATGTTTTGGCAAATAAAATATATACTAGAGATATTAAAGATAAGCCTTTCCGAATGTTTGAAGATGGTAAGGGAGACAACACAGAAAAGGCAAAGTTTTTCAATGACATGCTAAAAAAACTAATGCAAAAAGATAAATACAATGCGTTTATAAAAAAAGAAAGACAGAGAACAGTAACAGACGTTTTACCATTTTATATAACTGAAACACCTAATGATATGGGAGTTTTAGAATATTATAACTCTATTGGCGATGATGACTTTATTGATGTTATACCTGACAGTGAATTGATTGATAATCGCTACGATACACCAAGAGATAAATTAGGTGGAATAGATGAAGATAGAATAACAAAAGCAGAATTTAATAAAAAATTTCTTGATACAGATATGAATAAAAAAATTGAAAATAAATTGATAAATATTGTTGGGCTTGGTGATACAGCTAAGAAAGAGGCTAAAGCCTTTGATTTTGCAGAAGATAAACTTGACGAAGTATACAAAGATATAACTGACCTTGATGAAAACCTTGAAAAAGCAGTCAAGTATGATGTTAAGATAAGACCAATCAGTAATATACCCTCAGCACCATTTATTGGTTCAACAGAAAGATTTACTGAATTAGCAATTAAAAGATTAATGAAACACGCAAAAGACAATGATTATGATGGCATTTCGTTTTCATCTGGCAAAATACATGAAAAGAGATGGAACCAACCTACATTAAAACAATATTATGATGTGATAATTCCTAAGGTTGCCAAAAATTTATTAAAAGGCACAGATGCAAAACTTGAATATACCGATATATTTTTAGACCAAGACTCTTTAGATGAAGCAACAGATTTGATAAGAAATAACAAAAGATACGATTATGTTGATAGAGATGTTAATACAGAACTTGACCGACGAGACCCTTTACTTGGTCAAAATGATGGTTTTAGAGGATATATTGGCGATACACCAACAATTTATTTAACACCACAAGTAAAAGAATATGTTGATTCGGGCATTTCTTTATATTCGCCAATCGTAGCAACTGGTATTGCTGGTGCAGTTGCAAATAAAATGATAGGCAGTGAAGAAGATATAATAAGAGACGAGGGAATATAATGTCGGCAGTAAAGAAGGTAGCAAATGCAGAGATAAGAGCGGCAAAAAAGTTTCTTGAAAGAAGAAAAATAGAAACCGATGAAATAAGCCCTAAAGATTTTGCAAGATTAGCAGGTAAACTTGACAAAAGTTTTAACCAAACATTAAAATTATTAGCAAGAAAACTTACAGCAGGTCAGGTGTAATGGAAAGACAAGAAATATCTCCAGACCTATCGTCACGTGAGATTGTACAGAGAAAGATTGCAGGTGCCCTAGATTATCTTGGGGAAAACCTAAATATCGTTGATAAATCAGTACGAGAAGGCAAAGCAACCAATATGGATATTGCTAGAAGTTTTACTGGTGATGTTAAAAGTGATAAATTAACTGAGAATATTGGTCTTTTAGATTTAACAGGTGCAGGTACATATTTCGCTTTTGAAGAAGGTGAGAAAGATATTTTAAAAGCAGAACCTGATAATTTTAAAAGACAGATGGCATTATTAAGTGCATTAAGACAACCTTTGCAAACAATAATAGATAGACCAGATATAGGTTTACCAGCATTTGATATGATGTCAGGTGTCGCAGAAGCCATACCTGCAACTGCGGTAATGTTAAAGCCTGTAAAGAATTTTCTGCTATCGCTGAAAGCTAAGGCTACAAAGCCATCAAAAGACGTGGGTATGAATATACAAAAAACATCTTTACCTATATCAGGTGGTGATAGTACGACGACAAAAATAGCAGAAAATCAAGTTACTGACCCAAGTAGAAGAAAATTTGTAAAAGGTGTTGGTGCTCTTGGTGCATTAACAACAGTTTCGCCTTTAATAGGTGATATACCAATTGATAAAATAAAATTGGCTACCAAATCAATAACAAAGATACCTACTACATTCAGTAATTCTTTAAAAAAATTTACTGCACCATTATATCGTAACTATCTTGATGAGGTTATTGAAAATAATAAAATGATTGGTAGAAGTGGCAAAACAGAGTTTGAAGATTTACCAATAACAGATGAAAATGCCTTTGAAGAAAATAGTATTACTGCAAACATATACGAGGGTTTATTTAATAACCAAGGTGGTGCATTAGGCGAATTTGAAGATTTACCTTTAGAAGAAAAGGCAAAATTGGTAGAAAAGAACTATGGTGTTAAAGATGGTTTGCATATTAAACCAAATGAATTAAGTGATAAACTTGTTTTTGATGCTTCTGTTGACTTTGGTGGTGATTACGAAAATGAATTTAGAAGTGCATTACAAAATAGAGCAATAGAAGATGGTGCAAAACCAACAGAAATATTAGAAACAGAACCAGAATATGCAGGTATAATGGTATATCAAGATGCAAAGGCATCAGATAATATGGCAGATGTTGTTGAAGAATATTACGAAAAACTTATTAAAGATGGTAGGTCGCCTGATGATATTGCAGAACAAGTTTTTGAGGGACCTTTTCCAGAATAAAAAAACCCTAGCCAAACTAATGACTAGGGTAGGTGAGGGGAGGACACCTCCTTTATACTTTATTTAATTTTATAGCCCTCTGCAATATCCTTTCTCTTTGTCGTTGATTTAATTTTGATACAAGAAGATAAAGAACCTTAATTGCATATTGTCTTTCTTCTTCTACATTGAAATCGTAGGTTCTTTTGGTTGGCTCTTTTGTTATATCAAAATTCTTTTTGATAGTGTCCATATCAAAGCCATACTTTTCTATTAACCTATCAACCTCTTGTTGATTAATTTTATCTTTTACAGTTATTGATGTATTAGACATTTATACCTCCGTTATCTAATTATTCTAATAGGTTGGAAACCGATTGGTGCTACCAAATGAGCAATTTTTGTAGATAAATCAACGATAATATCGCCACAAGATATAGAATAAAATTTATCAATCTTTTCTACTTTCTCAGGTTCAATGTTACCAATCATAAAAACATCATTAAGATTTTTTGCCTTGATATAACCTGCATCTCTATAATTACCATTATCCCAAGTTTCTTTTATTATATCTACATTAGACCTAGAAATTTGGTAAGCAGTACCATCATCAATTTCAGAATGATTAGGTTGTAATATTAAATATTTTTGCATTTTGTTTTCTCCCAAAAGATGGGGGGATAAACCCCCCTGTTGTTATTTATTAGATTCAATTATTTGTATTAAGTGGTTTTTCTCAAAAACGTTAAAGTAATTTGGCTTTTTCTCTTTAACCATCTTTCCGTTTTTCATAACCTCTGTATCAATTATTTTCATCAATCTAGCACAAGATTTTGCACCTTTTAATTCTTTACCAGATAATTTAAAATAATTAATTGCCTGTCTGAATGTACAGAATTCAGTACCAAGACCATTTAATAAGTCAATATTTGTGCCTTGATATTCTTGATTTGTAGTAAAATTTATCATTGTTTTCTCCCAAAAATTGATAATTTATGATTCTATAGTACCAAATACTAAGTATAAGTCAACACAAAAAAGGTTCTTTTTATAAATAATTGTAAATTTTTTTAAAAGTACTATCTATATTAATACTTAACTGTTACAATTAATGTGTTGCTTAGGAGTAACAATGTTAAATAGAGCTAAATTTTCAAGTTTAATGAAGAAAGGTAATAAAAAAATGGCAATGCATGGTGGTAAAAAAGGTATGGCTAAAAAGAAAATTAAAAAACTTAAGACAAAAAAGAAAATGGTTAAGAAATATGGAAAATAAGGAACAGAAAGATGTAACTATTGAAGTTACTGGTGTTTCAATGTCTGGGGAGGCATCTATAAATGAACACAATGGACCTATTAAATCTGATAAAGAAGAACCTAGAGAAGAAGAAAGCCGAAATAGCTAATCATATGATTGATGGACGAATGTCCGATTTTCAGTCTTATCAAAAAAACGTTGGTATTGCTCAAGGTATTGACGAAGCTTGTGCAGTGATTGACGAAACAATCAAACAAATAAATATAGGAGATGAAGCGTGACTCATCAACACGACAAAATATATGCAGATAGTTTATCAAAAGCAACTATCGCATCACACCAACTTCCACAACCTTTGAACTGGAAGGTACTTATACAACCTGCAGAAATCGCAACACAAACCAAAAGTGGAATAATTCTACCAGAAACTGCTAAGGATAATCAGCAAATTCTAACTGCTCATGGTCATGTCGTTGCATTAGGTGAATTATGCTACCGTGATAGAGATACAGGTGCAAAGTGGAGGCAAGAAACAACACCAAAGGTTGGCGATTTTGTTACATTTGGCAAATATGCTGGTCAAAAAATTGTTGTTAACAATGTTAGGTTTATTTTACTAAACGATGACGAGATTACATCAATCTTGCCAGAAGGTGTACAAATAACAGCCTATATTTAATGCGGAATGGAGGTCGCAACCATGGATAACGAAATACAAGATAAAGTTCTTGAAGAAGTTAATGCAGAAATAAATGAAAGTATTGACGAGGCAAAAAATAAACTAGCAGAACAAGAATTAGAAATAGAGGTTACTGATGAAAAGCCAAAAGTAACCAAAGAACCAGAAAAAACACAAAAGCCAGTAAAAACTAAAGAACAAGAAGAAGACGATACTAAATTTAGTAATGCTGTGCAAACAAGAATAAAAAAAATATTAGCACAAAAAAAAGAGGCTGATGAAAGGGCACAACAGTTACAAAACACTGTTGCAACTTTAAATCAAAGACTTGAAAAAATTGAAAAGTCTAATGAAACACAAGGGCAAAATCAATTAGCAGAACATTATAATTTAGTCAAAAGAGCACTTGGTAAAGCCATAGAAGAAGGCGACACTGAGAAACAGGTTAAATTTAATGAAGAATTGGTGGATATTAAAACAACAATTGCTTTACAAAACCAATCAAGAGCAAACAAAAGACAGAATGAGACATATTCGCCAAATGTTGGTAGGGCACAACAACAAGCAACAAACCCTGCGCCAGAAAAGGCTATGACATGGTGGAAAGAAAACGAGTGGTTTAATTCTAAGGGTTTTGAGAAAGAAACAGCTATGGCGAGGGCTATAGATGTACAATTAGATATAGAAGGCTTTGATAAAAATGATGGTCAATATTATGTTGAACTAAATAATCGTTTACAAAAAAGTTTTCCTGAGCTAATATCAACAAAAGAAGTAACTAATGATAAACCTAGACAAAGTAGACAAGCAGTTGCACCCACTACAGGTGGTCAGGTTTTCAGAGGAAACAGAGTACGAATGACTTCGGACCAATTGAGAATGGCAAGAGAGTTAGGTATTACGGACCCTGAGCATATCAAAAAATATGCTAAAGAAATACAAAGTCTAAGCAGGAAGGATACATAATATGTCTACTAAAAGTGGAAGAAGTGATTTAAGGATTTCAATGAGAGAAGAAGAAGCAAGACCTCAAACACATTGGAGTCCACCAGCATTGTTGGACGCACCAAAAGCACGACCGGGCTATGTTCAACGATGGGTAGCTACCGCGATTCAGGGTAAAGAAACTCCCGATAACGTGTACAAACGTATGCGAGAAGGTTGGGAACCAAGGAAATCTGATACTGTAAAAGAACAACATTTCCCAACAATCAATCACGGACAATGGGTTGGTTGCATAGGAATAGAGGGAATGCTTCTTTGTGAAATGCCTGATGAAAAACATAAATCTATGAAGGCTTATTACAATGAAAAATCCAACGAACAAAATGATGCTCTTACAGGTGAGTTAGATTCATTAGGTCGGCGAACAGGACAACCTATTTATCAAGATAGGCAAAGTTCTTCTAGTCGTGGTAGACCATTGTCTGCCATGGAGGATTAACACTTAGTAAGAGAAGGAAAAAAATATGGCAAATGTTAATGCGGCATATGGACTCATACCTCTCCGTCATTCAAGTGGTAATGCACCAAGAGCAAACAAATACACTATTGTTAGTGGATTAGCTGAAAATATTTTTACTGGAGACCTTTGTATTTTAGATGCAAACGGACAAATTACTCCTCATACAGCTACTGAAACAAACAATATTGGAGTTTTCGGAGGTGTTCAATACACAGCAAGTGATGGAAGTTATGTTTATTCACAATACTGGCCATCAGGTACAGTGGCTACAGATATAATAGCTTACATTTATGATGACCCATACATAATCTATAGAATACAGTCTGCTGGAACACCTGCACAAACCAATATTGGTAATTGTGCTGATGTAGTAGCAGGTGCAGGTTCAACATCTACTGGTCAATCTGGTTTCAGTTTGAATGGTACGATGGGTACTGGAACTGCGACTTGTAAAATAATAGGTTTATGGGACGACCCATCAAATGCAATGGGGCAGTATGCACAATTAGAGGTTCTAATTAATGAACATCTATTAAAAGCAACTGCTGGTATATAGGGAGATTTGAACAATGGCTATGAATAGAGCACAATTTGCTAAAATGCTTGAGCCGGGTTTGAACACCCTTTTCGGTCTCGAGTACGACAGTTACCCAGCAGAATTTGCAAAGGTTTTTGATGCAAACACATCAAACAAGGCTTTTGAAGAAGATTTATTATTAACAGGGTTTAGTAATGCGCCAACAAAGAATGAAGGTGCACCTGTTTCTTATGATACAGCTTCTCAGCAATATACTGCAAGGTATTCACATGAAACAATCGCGTTGGCGTTTTCTATAACAGAAGAGGCAGAAGAAGATGGGCTTTATGGTTCTATCGCTTCAAGATATACAAAGGCATTAGCTAGAAGTATGTCAGCCACTAAAGAAATAAAAGCGGCAACTATTTTAAACAATGCTACAGCCACAGGTGTTTATGCAGGTGGTGATGGAGCGGCATTATTATCAACTGCACACCCAACACAAAACGGTAACCAGAGTAATACTTTGGCAACTGCGGCTGATTTGAGTGAAACATCTTTAGAATCACTTTTAATTCAAATTGCAGATATGAAAGACGATAAAGGTCTTAGAATTGCGGCACAGGGACAAATGCTAATTATCCCTACTGCATATACCTTTACTGCTCAAAGAATATTGAATAGTGAATTAAGAGTTGGTACTGCCGATAATGATATAAATGCAATACGATCTGGTTCTTATCTTCCACAAGGTTTTCATATCATGCGAAGATTAACAGATGCAGATGCGTTTTTCATTAAAACAGATGTACCAGACGGTTTGAAAATGTTCCAACGTTCACCTTTAAAAAGAGGTGTTGAGGGAGATTTTGAAACTGGTAATGTCCGTTATAAAGTTCGTGAAAGATATTCATTCGGTTTTACCGATTGGAGAGGCTTATTCGGAACAGAAGGCGCGGCTTAATATTTTCTCTGCGAGAGAGGGATTAATTTCCCTCTCTTTAAAATAACCTTGACAGTTACATTATGTGACTGACACTAGCCAAGACAAGGAGATTTACATGGCTAATACAACATTCAATGGACCAGTCCGTTCTCAAAATGGTTTTAAAACTATTATAAAAGACGCAAACTCTGGTGCACTTACAAATCAAATGACATTAGAAACCTATGTTGCAACAATAACAGTTGCTAATGGTGCGACAACAGGTAAAGAAACAGCAATAGGTATACCAGATAATTTTATACCATTGGCAGTAATGGTTTCAGTAACAACTGCATCATCAAATAACGTAAATTTACAAGATATTGGAACAGACTCAGATACAGACGGATTTGTAGATGGCATATCTGTTGCAGTTAATAGTACTGGTTTCAAAGGTTTCTTTCCATG
>MDTG01360499.1_pt1 | contig 14069 bp, 14 predicted proteins | sample 811421 | NCBI WGS metagenome assembly MDTG01 (sample SAMN05326645, study PRJNA326480) | marine metagenome | isolation source: seawater | place: Pacific Ocean: South East | collected 2011 | reverse complement strand
TATAAGATTTTCAAAAAAAGTTTACAAGGTGATAGAGAAAAGTCATCCAAGCGAAATTCTTTTTTCTAGCAATTTAATTGAAAATAATAATAAAATCTCTTATTCTGAAAGTACATCTGATTTAATGTTTAAATTTTGTAATGAACAATTTTCAAAATTTGTAAGAAAAGAAATTTTATTTTATGAGAGTTTCTAAAATTATAAAATGATAAAAAATAGAACTTTTTTAATTTCAGGAACTACTAAAGGAATTGGATTATCAATTACTAAAAAAATTTTAAAAAAGGGTGGTAAAGTAATTGGAATATCAAGAACTAAAAATAATCCTAAAATTAACTCAAAATTATATCAACATGTCACTCTTGATTTGTTTAAAAGTGATATTATTGAAAGTTCAATATCTACAATTCTTCAGGAAAAACCTGAAATTGACGGCTTGATAAGTAATGCAGGATTTGGCAATTTCAAAAGTCTTGAAGAATTTTCTGTTCAAGAAATTAAAAATATTTTAAATTTAAATCTTCTCTCGCACATTTTGTTGAGCAGAGTTGTAGTTCCACATCTTAAGAAGAAAAGAAAAGGTGATATAATTTTTATAGGATCAGAAGCTAGTCATCTCTCGGGAAAAAAAGGAACGATATATTGTGCTTCAAAATTTGGATTAAGAGGATTTTCGCAATCTTTACGAAAGGAATGTAACATCAAAAATATTAAAGTAACTTTAATAAATCCAGGTATGGTAAAAACAAATTTTTATGATGAACTAAATTATAAACCTAAAAATAGTAAATTTTCTGTATTAAAGCCAAATGAAATTGCTAAAGTTGTTGTAAATATTCTTAATCTCAAAAGTAATTCTGTTGTAGACGAAATAAATTTAACACCTATGAATAAAATAATTGAAAAAAATCAATAATTATTTCCATGATGAAATAGATCTTTTTTCAAAACTTTCACGAAATTGTTGTGTTGAAACTTTTAATAATTCGCCTGTTTCCCAATCTAAAATAGTTGCATATCTTCTAACTGCGTCTAGTTGATCAATCTCACCATTCTTATACATCAAAGAAACATCATTTGGATTAGTTCTTGCCCAATTTTTTCTATTTTCTCTAATATAATCTCTTTTTGCCAAAGTTTTCTCATAATCGATTTCGTATAGACAAACTTCTTTATCAATTTCATTAATGATGACACCATAATCTTCTTCAGCTCTTTTTAAAGAAACATATTCATCAATTACATCTTCCAGCACAGCTTTTTCTTCTCTTTCTAAAGGATCACCGTATCCTCCACCACCTGCAGTTGGTCTTGAAAAAATATCACCAGTAAAAATTGGATAATCAGAAAAAACAGAACCTAACCATTTATTTTTATCAGAATTTTTGTGTTTAACTGACAAACCATGAGGCATTGATGGTAATCCACCTTCAATGCCCCACACAACTGCTCTTTCTCTATCGCAAATGTAAGACATTACAGAGTTTTCAGAATCCAAAAGTAAAGATTCTTTTTGAGCTCCAACTCCACCTCTCCATTTTCCTGGTCCAGCTGAATCAGTTTTAATTTGAAATTCATTAGTAAAAACAGGACTTACTCTTTCATTTCCTTCAACTGGTTGAGAAAGTAATCCAGTACCAAAACAAGCAGTTGTTACGTCACTTCCATCTTTTCCATTTCTTCCACCCCATCCTCCTGGAGTCCAGTCATAAAACATATATATTGGTTTGTTTTCACTTCTGTTGTCATTACCTCCACATAAGAGATATTCTAAATTAAAAGTACACGAAATACCTTTCTCGGGCATTATTGATGACCACATTTCAAAAATTGAATTCATAATCTTTTCATATGGCATTAGGAAACCAGTGACTGCAGTAGGCCATTCAGCACTTACAACAGAATTTTTTTCTGCTTTTATAGATATCATTCTATAAAAACCACTATTCAAAGGTAAATCTGGAAAAAAAGTCTTCATACCGGCTACTACTGCTGAAAATGTAGCTCCAGGTGCAGAGTTATATATAGAAGAAATAACTCCATGACTTCCTGTGAAGTCATATGTTATAGTATCATCTTTTATTGTCATTTTTATTTTTATTGGGATCATCCCATCACCTTTTGCTGGATCTCTATCAATATAATCAACAGTTTCCCAAGTACCGTCAGGTAAATTTTTTATTCGTTGTCTAACGGCTTTTTCAACATAATTTTGTACCTCGCTCATACCAGCAATAATATCATCTTTACCATATTTTTTTACCAAACGAAGAATTTCTAATTCATTTACTCGAGTTGCTTGGGCCTGAGCCTGAATATCACCTATTATAGAATTTGGATCTCGAGTATTTGCAGCAATCATATTCGCTACATCATAACAATATTTATTTTCGTTATATAATCTTACAGGAGTTATTCTTATCCCTTCTCTAAACATATCCTTTGCAGTTACATCAAATGATCCTGGAACAGAACCACCTAAATCCGACCAATGACCATTAGCCTGAGAAAAACCTATTATTTCATCTTCAAAAAAGATAGGTCGTATTAGACGGACATCATTAAAGTGCGTTCCACCTGCATAAACATCATTGTTTGCATAAACATCTCCAGGCTTCATATCACCAGAAAAAGCTCTAATTACATCTTTGCAAGTAAAATGCAAAGTTCCAACATGTACTGCTATATCTCCATTTCCTTGAGCAACAGAGTCTCCATTTTTATCATGAAGACAATTTGAAAAATCACGGTTGTACATAACAAAAGAATAGCAAGTTCTAAGAACTTGTTCAGCCATTTGATCGACAGAAGTAATAAACGAGTTTTTTAGAACTTCGAAAGTTACGGGATCTAATTTTTTTTCTTTATTTTTCATTTTACTTCCTCATACGTTATAACAATATTCAAAAACTTGTCTATATTTGCCTCAAAATTTGGAGGAACATATATAGTTGAGTCAAGCTGTTCTACAACCGCTGGACCAAATATTTTTGCACCCCCCTTTAAATCTGATCTTTGAAATATTTCAGCCTGATAAGATTTGTCATCATGCCAAATTTCTCTTTTAATAGTAGAGGAAGCAACATATTCTTTTATTTCATTTTCTTTAAATTTAGCCTTTGGAACAAAGCCAGTTGCCTTTAAAGCAACCCTAAACAAACTAACTGGTGTTTCTTCTCTTTTAAAATTGTATTCACGAAAATGTTCTTCATGGAAACTATTAGATAAATCTTTAATATCTTTGATTTTTTCAGGCACTTCAATAATTAATGATCTCCATTGTCCTTGATACATCATTTCAGCAAATCTTTCTATGACAACATCTGAAGGTTTAACTCCTTCACCATTCAATCTATCGAAAGCTTTTTGTTCTAAAACTTGAAATGATTTTTCCAAAACTTTAATATCGGTTGTTTCAACTGGAGCCATGAAACTGTCTGAAAAATCATGCTGTATATCAACTAATAAGCATCCTAAAGCTGAAGTAATTCCAGGATTTAAGGGAATTATAACTACTGGAATCGAAAGATCTTTAGCTATTTCTGCACCATGAAGAGCTCCAGCTCCTCCAAAAGCTACTAAAGAAAAATCTCTTGGATCATATCCTCTGCTTATTGATAGCAATCTTACAGCATTTGACATGTTAGAGTTTGCTACATTTAGAATAGCCTCAGCAGCTTTTTCTAAAGAAAAGTTAAGAGGCTTTCCAATTTTTTCTCTAATACTTTTTCTTGCAAGTTTATCATTTAATTCTATTTCACCCCCTGCTAATTTATTTCCTAGTCTACCAAGAACAAAATTTGCATCAGTATTTGTTGGTATTTCGTTACCATTTCCGTAACATACTGGACCAGGAAACGCACCTGCAGATTGAGGCCCATTCTTTAGAGAGCCCGCTTCATCTATGTAAGCTAGAGACCCGCCTCCTGCTCCAATTGTTAAAACTTCAATACTTGGAAATCTTATTGGATAACCATATTCTACATACCAATCTTTAGTAATTCTGTTATTGCCTTTGTAAGCTAGAGAAATATCAGTACTAGTTCCACCCATATCAAAACCAATAGAATTTTCAAAACCACATTGCATTGCTATAAACCTGCTTGCAATCGCGCCAGCTGCTATACCAGATCCTGCAAGTCTTGCAGCAAAATCTCTAACACTAGAGGATGTCATTACACCACCTCCAGAATGTAGTAGTAAAAGATCTCTTTTATAACCGCCTTTTTTTAGATCATTAAACAATTTTTGTGTATATTCAACAACTACAGGTGAAAGACATGCATTTGCTACAGTAGTTGAAAATCTTTCATGTTCAAAAATTTCGGGCATAATTTGAGAAGATATAGATATTGGAATTTCGGGAATTTCTTTAGAAATTATTTCTTCCATTTTTCTTTCATTTTCTCCATTCATGTATGAATTCATAAAACATATAGCCACAGCTTTGACATTTCTTCTTTTAATAATTCTACATATTTCTTTAGCTCTATTCTCATCAATATTTTTTATAACTTTACCTGATGCATCTACTCGCTCTAAAATTGTCAACCTATCTCTTCTTGGTATGTAAGGTTTAGCAACATCTTTATATGTATCCCAAAGATCCTCTTTATTAGCTCTTCTTATCTCAATAACATCTCTAAATCCCTCGGTACAAATCATTAATGTTCTTGGTAAATTTCTTGTTATCAGAGCATTTGTCGCTACAGTTGTTCCATGAGTAAACAGAGTTACATCTTTGAGGTTAATACCTGTTTGTGCAATTCCATTCATTATTGCAAGCATTGGATTTTCTGGTGTAGAAGATGTTTTTTTTACAAGCATTTCAGATGTTTCTTCATTCATTATACATATATCAGTAAATGTTCCACCAACATCCACGGCAACACGAAAACTAGACATTCACGAACTCCTAAGTTTTATCAAATATTAATCTCTTTCATTAACATTGAAATTTAAATTTAATTAAAAAATTGTTTACTAAAAAAATATTATTATTATTATTAATATATGTCAAAAAATTTAGCCACATCAAAAGTACTTCTTGAAAACAACCTATTTAAAATAACTAGATGGGAGTTTGAATCAAATCAAGAAACTGGATGGCATACTCATGAAATGGATTATATTGTTCTTCCGCTAAAAGATGGAAACTTAAAAATCGTATCAAAAGATTTAAAGGAAGAAATTGTAAAAGTTGAGATAGATAAACCATATTTCAAAAAAGCGGGTGTTTATCATAATGTAATTAGTCATAATTTAAACTTCTTTTCTTTTTTAGAAATAGAATTTAAAACAGAACAAAATATTACCTAATTTTTATCAATTCATCATTTATATTATAAGCGTTTTGGTTAAGTAAACTAATGTTGTTTAATAATTCTGATGAAAAAATTGATCTTTTTCCTTCCTTTAAACTTTTTCTTGCAGCATTTGAATGAATGAGAACCCCCAGATTGACAGGATTCTTAACTTTTTGAGAAATCAACCCTCCAATAATTCCTGCTAGGATATCTCCAGAACCTGCAGTACTTAAAATACTATTTGAAAAAGGGTTTACATAAATAGAATTATGTCCAATCAATGTACCTGGACCTTTAAGGACCCAAATTCCTCCAAATTTTTTTTTAAGCTCTGAAAGGATTTCAAACCTATTATCATTCTTAAAACCTATAAGATTATATGCTTCACCCATATGAGGAGTACCGCAAAAAAAACCTTTTCTTTTTGGTAGATTATTTTTTGCCAACCAATTAAGAGCATCTGCGTCAAATAGTAACGGAATATTCAATGACCAGATTTCTTTTAAAAATGAATGACCATTCTCACCTAAACCTGGACCTGCGATTATACAATTAATTTTAGGAAAAATTTTTCTCAATGAAGAAATATTTTTTTCTATTCTTATCACCTCAAATGGAATTTTCTCTCTTTCTGGACCACATAAAAAGACTTTTCCTGCTCCAACTTTTAGCGCAGCTAAAGAAGAAAGAAAGCCTGCTCCCTCCATTCCATTCCATCCTCCTAAAACAAGAACACTACCCAAAGTACCCTTATAAGAAATCTTGGATCTATTAAAAAAAGAATTACCATTGAAATTTAAAATTGATGAATTACCTTTAAACTTAGATATTTTATCTCTTAATCCTAAATCAGCAAATTTTAATTTCCCCACATATTCTGCAGCTTCACCAGTATAGCATCCCTGTTTTCTAGTAAGACACATTACTGTATAATCAGCCTTTACTGTAACACCAATGCATAAACCTGTGTGAGAATCTAATCCAGATGGAACATCTATTGATAAAACTTTAGAACCTTCTTTTTTTTTTAAATTTATTAGTTCAATTGCTTTTTTTATTTTTTTCTTTGGTTTTCTGTTAATACCAATACCCAAAATTGCGTCCACAATAATATCACTCGACGAAACTTCGTACTCATTTGGAACTTTACAAATACTTTTAATTTGCAATGTATCTACTAAATCTTGAAAAATATCTTTTTCTTTTTTTGTTTTATCTAACTTTACTAAAGTCACATCTCTACCTTCTAAAAAAGCTAAAATTGAGAGAAAAATACCATCTTTTCCATTATTTCCTGGACCACAAAAACACCAAACTTTTTTGTTTACATCAAAAAAGTTCATTACTTCTAAAATCGATCTAGAAGATTTCATAATTAAAGAGTTTTCAGAAACTCCAACGCTATTGAGATATTTCTCAATTTGTCTTGTTGTTTCTTTATTATACAGTTGATACATTTATTTTTTTTGATTTAATTTTAAAATTTAAAATCAATATTTAACATCTTGGTGCCCGGGGGTAGATTTGAACTACCGACACGCGGATTTTCAGTCCGCTGCTCTACCCCTGAGCTACCCGGGCTCAAGAATATCACACTCATATAATATGATACACATAGGATCAATACCTGATTTAATTTAGATCCTCAATTTTTTTTACAATACTTTAATTATAATCAATAAAAAAATCAGTTAATGGATATTTAACTCTCTTTTTTGAAAGCTCCATATTACCAAGACTTGTCCAACCATGAATCTTTAATGAGTGATCATTCTGGAAGACATTCTTAATTTTTTTTTCTATGTCATCTTTTTGTTTTTTATTTACTGGAATAAAGTCGATGATTATCTTACCTCCTAATCCTCTTAAATTTATTTGTTTATTAATTTCATCAACTGCGATTAAATTTGATTTAAAAGCAGAATTTTTTTCAAAAAGACTTCCTGAATTAATATCAATTGAAACAAATGCCTCAGTTGTTTCAATACTTAACCATGATCCATTTTGTAATATAATTTTATTTTGGTTAAGTTGACTAAGTTGTTCCCAAACTCCATAACTATCAAATGAATTATTTATATTTTCTACTAAATTTTCAGAAATGTCCCATTCTCTTTGTGCTATTTGCTTTGCGGAAGGCCCTTCGTAAATTACGTCCATTTTTTCAAAATTAGTTTCTAAAATTTTTTTTATAAAACTAATGTTATTTTTATATTCAAAAATAATGTGATCAATCTCAACTTTGTTAGAAGCAGTTCGAATTATAATACCTATGTTTCTTAAATTTTTGTGTAATTTTGAAATTTGTTTTTCAATTAATGTTTTTTTAAAACTATTAATCTTTTTTGAAAACCTTATACCTTCATACCCTTTTGTTAAAATAACATATTTTCCTTTTATAAAAATATTATCAGATAATGGTTGAGCTTTTTCTTTGTTTCCAAAAACATTTGAGATGACCTTTACAAAGTCATTTTGTTTGTATGAAATTGAAGACCTTAAAAAACCCTTTTTTCCAAATGGTAAACTTACAAAGTATCCATTAACATTTTTTACAACTCTATCTATTTTGCAAACGTAAATAGTCTCTAAAGGAAAGAAATTTTTTTTATCAAATAAAAAATCTTCTAAAATGTTATCTTTTAATAATGCAACAGCATTACCACTTCCTAACTTGTCAATTAAAACTATATTTTCTGACATATGATTACAATTTTCTTTTATACCCTATTCCATTTAATAAAGAAAATGTTTCTTGAACCGGTAAACCCACAACGTTGCTGTATGATCCAGAAATAAAAACAATAAATTTTGAAGCTAAACCTTGAATTGCGTATCCTCCAGCTTTGCCTTTCCACTCATTAGAAAATAGATAATCTTTAATTTCTTGATGAGATAATCTTTTAAATTTGACTATTGTTCTAACTACTTTAAATCTTTTATTTTGTTTATTACGGACATATATACAAGAAAAGACTTTATGTCTTGACCCAGAAAGTAACCTCAAATATGCCTCAGCTTCTATAATGTTTTTTGGTTTAGTTAATATTCTTCTACCTTTAGCAACTATTGTATCTGCTGTAATTAAAAAATCATCCATAGTAATTTCTAAATTTTTATTCTTTTCTAGGGCCATTCTCTTTACATAATCGCAAGGTAATTCTTTACGTAAAATACTCTCATCTATATTTGGAGTAAGAATCTTATCAATCTTTATCCCAGCATTATTTAGTAAGATTTGCCTTTGAAGACTTGAAGAACCTAATATAAGCACTATTTAAAACGATAATTGATTCTGCCCTTTGTCAAATCATAAGGCGTCATTTCTACTTGAACTTTATCACCTGCTAAAACACGTATTCTATTTTTTCTCATTTTTCCTGCGGTGTGAGCTATTATCTCATGACCATTTTCTAATTCAACTCTAAAAGTTGCATTAGGTAAAAGTTCTTTAACAATACCTGGAAATTCTAAAAGTTCTTCTTTTGCCATATAGACTCCTTTATTTATCCTTTTAATTTCAATAAGCAAAAAACAGAATTTTTCAAGTAAAATATACCTATTTGAAAAAAAATCATATTTTAAATTTTTCCAAAATTTTATTTTTTAACTGATCTCTTGTAATTCTGTAAATATCTAGAGTAGCGCTTCTACTATTTTTTATACCAGTGGGATCAATGATTTTCCAGAATTCAATTTCCAAAGAGTAATATCGTGTATATTCTAATGAAGCTCTTAGAGCAGAAGGCGATAAAGCAATTATAATATCAAAACTCGAAATATTATCACCCCAACTTTCCATATCCTCAAATGATCGGACATGATGATTTTCTAATTCAACATTAATTTCTTTGCAAACTTCTATTGCGAATTCATCAATTTTTTGAACATTTTTCACACCCGCAGATTGTACAAATATAGAATCTGAATAGAAATTTTTACAAATTCCTTCAGCCATTGGTGAACGAACAGAATTATAATCGCAACAAAATAAAGCAGATTGGAATTTTCTATTCACTAAAGTTGACTCCGTATTTATGAAGTGAAAAAATTAAAGTAAAAAATCTTCTTCCAGTTTGAAGGTTTATATTTATGTCATTAGAAAATTTATCTTTTATGATTTGACCACCTTCGTCATGCAAACTCTTTCTTCCAAAATCAATTGTTTCAATCATGTTAGGAGAGAGGTTTTTAACTGCTTCAAAATAACTTTTATAGACTTTTTCATAATTAATTAATACTTGCTTAAGAGGTAAAATTGATAAGTAGAAATCAAATTTGGTTGATTTTTTTTTATCATATATTTGGAATAGAATTTTTCTTTCTTTTTCTGAAAGAAAAATTCTATAGGGTCCAATCATTTTCTTATATTCAATATTGATTATTTCAAAATAATTATCCTCAATTAAATCATATATAGCTATATTTCTTTCTTGTTTAACATCAAGTAAATCTGTGTAAAACGAGTCACTGTCTATTTTTAAAGACAATATTTTTCTTTTTTTCATTTTTTAGTATTTGAATTTATAAAATCTATTCTCATTGATATAGATTTTGCATGTGCTTCTAAACCTTCTGATTTAGCAATTATTTCCGCATAAGGACCTATAGAATTCAATGAATTTTTATCCAATTTCAAAATAGAAGTTCTTTTTAAAAAGTCTAAAACAGAAAGTCCAGAAGAATATTTGGAAGATTTTGATGTAGGAAGAACATGATTAGGACCCCCTACATAATCACCAATAGCTTCTGGTGTCCAAATACCACAAAAAATAGATCCAGCATTATATATTTTTTTTTCAAACTTTTCATAATTTTTAATACTTAACTCTAAATGTTCAGGAGCTATTATGTTTGTGATTTCAACTGCTTGATCTAAATTTTTAACTAAAATAATGGCTCCATTTTTTTCCCAACTTTGGTTAGCAATCTTTTTCCTTTTCAAAGTTTTTAATATAATTGATAGTTCTTTTTTTACGTCATCTGCAATTTTTTTTGAATCTGTTATTAAGACACATTTTGCATTTACATCATGTTCAGCTTGACTTAATAAATCAATCGCAACCCATTTAGGATCAACATTTTCATCAGCTATTATTAATATTTCAGAAGGACCTGCGACCATATCTATACCAACATCGCCAAAAACCTGTTTTTTTGCCTCAGCTACAAAAGAATTACCAGGACCTACGATTTTATTAACTTTAGGAATTGTTTCAGTTCCATATGCAAAAGCGCCTACCGCTTGTGCTCCACCAATTTTAAAAATTTTTTTTACACCAGAAATTTTTGCTGCATATAATATTAAAGGATTGTAATCACCATTTGGAGTTGGAGAAGCCATATATATATTTTCTACTCCTGCAACTTTTGCAGGAATGGCGTTCATTAAAACGGAAGAAGGATAAGATGCCGTTCCACCAGGTACATATATCCCCACGCTTTCTAAAGAATTCCATTTCCAACCTAATTCTACCCCATAAGCGTCTTTCCATTTTCTTTCATTCGGCTTTTGAAATTTATGATATTCGAAAATACGTTTTGATGCAAAATCAAGGGCTTCTTTTTCTCTTTTTGATACTCTTTTTATTGCATTTTCAAATTCTTCATCATCAAAAAATATACCTTTATTTGAAAAATCAAAGTTGTCATATAAAATCGAAAATTTTTTTAAAGCTTTATCTCCATTTTTTTTTATTTCAAATAAAATTTTTTTCACTTGTTCAGGTATGAATGATTCAGCTATATCAAATTCTTCCAAATAATTATCAAGTTTTTTATTAAAATTTGTATCAAAATAATTTAAAAATAAAGGCATTTATTATCCAATTTTAAAAAGTAAAAAAGCATTATTGTTTTACTCTTTTTATATGTGCACCACAAGCAGTTAATTTCTGTTCTAAACACTCATATCCTCTATCAAGATGATAGACCCTACTCAATATCGTTTCTCCACTAGCTGCCAAGCCAGCAAGTATCAAGCTTACTGAGGCCCTTAAATCAGTAGCCATTACTGGTGCTCCAATGATCTCTTTTACTCCTTTTATAGTAGCAACTCTTCCATCAAGAGAAATATTTGCACCCATTCTAATTAACTCAGGAGCATGCATAAACCTATTTTCAAATATTTTTTCTTCAATTTTTGAAACCCCATCTGCAAGTGTAAGAACTGACATCATCTGAGCTTGCAGATCGGTAGGGAATCCAGGAAAAGGTTCTGTCATTATTTCAATTGGTTTTATTTTATTCGAGGGTGAAGAAACCTCAATTCCATTTTTTTGAAAATCAACATTTGCACCTAAATCAATTAAATTTGAAATAAAGCTTCCCATTATTTCTTTCTTTCCATTTTTAATTTTAATTTTTCCTCCAGCTATTATTGGTGCTAGCATATAAGTACCCATTTCTATTCTATCTATGATTACATTATGTGTTGTTCCATTAAGTTCATTAACCCCATTAATTTTAATTTTTGAACCTCCTATTCCTTCTATTTTTGCTCCCATAGAATTTAAACATCTGCACAAATCTGATATTTCTGGTTCTTTTGCACAGTTTTCTAAAATTGTTTGTCCATTAGCCAAGGCTGAGGCCATTATTATATTTGCTGTAGCTCCAACTGAAACAAAAGGAAATTTATAATTTATCGCATTTAAACCTTTTTTTGAACTAGCATAGATATAACCATCTTTTAAATTCATTGAAGCACCCATTTTTTTTAATGCATCCAGATGAATATCAACTGGTCTTGCCCCTATTGCACAACCTCCAGGCAAAGATACTTTTGCTTTACCAAATCTTGCTAAAAGAGGTCCTAAAACTAATATTGAGGCTCTCATTTTTCTTACTATATCGTATAATGCAATATTTTTAGTATTTTTTCCTGAAGAAATTACAATTACACTTTCCTCTTTCATTGTCGCCACTTCACAACCTAAAGAATGCAAAAGGTCTATCATAGTTTTGATATCAGAAAGTCTAGGTGTATTAAGTAGAGTCAAAGGTTTCTCAGTTAACAATGCAGCAGGCATAAGAGCCAAACAGGCATTTTTAGCTCCGGAGATTTCAATTTCTCCATCCAATGGTGTACCACCTTTGACTATTATTTTATCCATGAATTCTCAATATATTTTAAATCTTTCTATTTTTTGATTTTAAGTCTTAATTTTGTTTGTTTTTTTCTTTTTGAAATATTTTCTTTTAAAGCTTTAGAAAGGTTATTTTTTTTTTCATCTTCAAGAAAATGATGATGATGCTTATCATTATTATTATTATTATTATTATTATTGTATGTATTATTTTTCATAATTATTTACCCTTTAAAGACCCATAACAAATAATAAAATAAATAAATTTAATCAAGCTATGAAATATTTTTTTACAAATTAAGAAAATAAAAAAATTAATTATCTCTTCTAAAATTAAATTTCATAGTTTTAAACTAAAACTACCATAATTTTATTGAAATAAAGATTATTTAGTTATACATTTTAAACTTATATTTTAATATCTTTAATCTAATTACGCTATTTGCAACTTTAAAAGTTAATCTGATTTAGAGAGGAAATTAAAAATTAAGTTTTTGATATCCAATTATATTGCTGCCGTAGCTCAGTGGTAGAGCGCATCCTTGGTAAGGATGAGGTCGAGAGTTCAATTCTCTCCGGCAGCACCATATTTATAATAAAAAGCGAGAGCCAAAATACCTATCAAAATAAAATTAGTCTTGTCATATATTAATATTCAAAAATTATTTTTTTGATTTTTTTTTTTGCTTTTAATTATCTCAGAGTTACATGGTATAAAGAAAGGTAAAATATGAAAAAAATTTTCTTCATTATTATAATTTTCTTTTACACTATCTCATCTGTTCAAGCAAATGAAAGTATGTTTATTAGAGTAGAAACAGATACCTACTTAAATAAATTAATATGGGAAAAAAGACCTATAGTAATTTTTGCCGATAGTCCAAATGACGTAAATTTTAAACTTCAAATCAAAATGCTTAAAAAAAATATTAATGATTTGAAAGAACGTGATATAGTTGTTTTTACTGATACTAACCCTGAAATTTCATCCAAATTAAGAAATAAACTAAGACCAAGAGGCTTTACTTTAATTATCATTGGAAAAGACGGAGAAGTAAAGCTTAGAAAACCTTTTCCTTGGAAAATTCGTGAAATCACCAGGGTCATAGATAAAATGCCAATTAGAATGCAAGAAATGAATTCTAATTAAATCAATTTTTTAATTATAAGATTTAAATATATGGAGAATAAAAATGGAATTTTATTTTTCTAAAATAGAAGTAGAAAAAAAGTTAGAGAAATTTATAGATGAAGAAATTAAAAAATATACAATAAAAAGAAATTATGATTTTGGAATAAATAATAGAAAAAACGTTTCATGTCTATCTCCCTACATTTCTCATGGGTTACTCACTGAGTATGAAGTTATAAAAAAGGTCCTACGCAAAAGAAAATATTTAGAAGTTTCAAAATTCTTGGATGAGATATTTTGGAAAATATATTGGAAAGGGTGGTTAGAACATAGGCCAGAACTTTGGGACGATTATATAAGAAAATTAGATGTTATTGAAAAAAGTAAAAATTATCATGACGCTATATCAGGCAAAACAGATATTAATTTTTTCAACCTTTGGGTTGATGAATTAAAAAACTTTAATTATTTACACAATCATGTAAGAATGTGGTTTGCAAGTATATGGATTTTTACTTTAGATCTGCCTTGGCATCTTGGTGC
>MDTG01252895.1_pt1 | contig 14069 bp, 12 predicted proteins | sample 811421 | NCBI WGS metagenome assembly MDTG01 (sample SAMN05326645, study PRJNA326480) | marine metagenome | isolation source: seawater | place: Pacific Ocean: South East | collected 2011 | reverse complement strand
TGTTAAAGGTCTTTCCCCAGATAATGCTCTATTAATTAAACTAGGAATAACCATAGCATTTTCAGGATCAAAATTATCATAAGGGCCATACACATTGGCAGGCCTAACGATTGAGATCTTATCCCAATTGTATTGTATATCGTACGCTTGAGCTTGAAGTTCACCCATTCTTTTAGCCCATCCAGCAAATCGATCATTTTCTGATGGGAAAGTTGACCAAACATCGTCTTCGTTAAAAATATCAGCAGGCTCATAAACTCCAATACTACTAGTGAATAAATATCTCTCAACAGAACATTGTCTTGCTGCTTCCATCATGTTAATTGAGAATGTTATCGTGGGTATAAAAAAACTAGCTGGATTTTCCATGGTCATTTTTGGTGAACCTTTAACTCCAATTAAATTAAAAACAATTTCTTTATCCCTACAAACTTTTAAACAATTTTCAAAATTTCTGAGATCTAAATTAATAAACTCTACAGATTTGTCAACGTTAGTTGGTTTATCAAGAGACACTACTGTAACTTTAGATTCAAGATTAACAAGCTTTTCAACTAAAGGTCTTCCTATGAGACCGGTGCCTCCTGTAACTAAAATTTTCTTACCTTTAAAAAAATTACTCATTTTTTTTTGCTCTCGTTATATACTATCTGCGTTCCATGGTTTGAAAGTTTAAAAGGAACAACTATTTCATTTTTTAAGCTAGATATTAGTTTTTTTTCTTGCCCTTCATTAGCCATAAATAATAAAAAACCGCCCCCTCCTGCTCCTAGAAGTTTTCCTCCCAAAGCTCCATTTTTAATTCCAAAATTATATAATTCGTCAATATAATTATCTGAAATTTCTTTAGCCAAGTCTCTTTTAATTAACCACGATTGGTGTAACATTTTACCAAAATCTTCAAGATTATTTTTTAATATATGATCATACGCAATGGGAGTCATGTTTTGTATTTCTTTATAAGAGGATATTTTATGTTTCATATTACTAACTTTTTTTTCTGCTATTGAAGTAGCTCTTCTAGTTTTACCTGTATACACCAAAACTAGTCTTTGTAGAAATTTTTTTAAGTTTTCCGAAGATAAATTAAGTGGAGATAATTGATAAGAACCATCATTTTCGATAGTTACATAATTAAAACCACCATGTGATGTTGCAATTTGATCTTGAATGCCAACAGTTTCTTTTAGTTTGTTTTTTTCAATATTATAAGAATAACTTGATAATTCATATGGGTTTATTGCTTTATTCATATCAGCATATAAAGCATATATCAGTGCTGAAGTGAATGCTGAACTAGAACCCATTCCTGATCCCCCAGGTAAATCACCAATATAAGATAAATCTAATCCTGTGTCAGAATATCCAAATTCAATTAAAGTTTCTCTGACTATTGGGTGTTTTATTAAATCTACAGAACTTACTTCTTCTGACAAACGCCACAAAACTCTAAATTCTTTTCTTTGAAATTTTGGCTTTATTCGTAATGTAATATAGGTGTAATAATCTATAGCTATAGACAAAAAATTTCCTCGGTTTTCTGAAAACCAAGACTCATAATCTGTTCCACCACCAAAAAATGAAATTCTATACGGTGATCTTGATACGATCATTTTTAATCCCCAAGCTTAATATTATTATCTGATAATTAGTTTTTATTACTAAATCTTAAAAATATTAATTATTATATCCATTTTTTAACAGAACATCTATACAAAACCTCTGAAATTGGGCACTTCACGATATCTAAAAACCAAAAAAATTTCTTTAATTTGTAACCTCTTATAATAATTGCAATGAAGTTATTTACATCGAGTTTGTATAAATAATAAATAAGCAATAACGCAAGATTGTGGGATTTAAAATCTATTAATTTTTCTTTTTTGTAAGTAGATAATGAAGATTTTTTAAGATGCAAATCAGCAATACCAATATGCTCGTAACGAATTTTAACTATATTTTTTCTATTTCCAGTATGTGAATCTTCATGAGTCGTCATTCTATAAAGAACTTTCTCAATAACAAAATTTTTCACACCATTCAACGCTAATCTAATCATGAATTCCCTATCATTAGAAAAAAATATTGTTTCATCGAAAAATAAAGGAATATATAAACCATATTTATTAAATATTTCTTTCTTATAAAAATGATTTAAGACATGTTTAAATAAAACATTATTTAGTGTTAAATTAATATTCTTTTTATTATCTGATTCAAAAATAATTTTTTTGTTATTTAGCTTTTCAATAGATAACCCATAAGAGAAGACACTAATACTTAGGTTATTTAAATAGGCTAACGACAATTCTTTTAATGCCGTACTCTCCAAATAATCATCTGAATAAAGAAAGCCAATAAGATCTCCTGAGCTTATTTTTATTGCTTTATTACAAGCATCAGCACCACTTTTATCTTCTTCTGATATGATATGTGTAATAATGTCTTTATTTTTTTCAATAATGTCTAAAGTATTGTCTGTTGAAGAACCATCCATTACAATACACTCTAAATTTTCATAATTTTGCAGTCTTATAGAATCAAACGTTCTTTGAATTGTTTTTTCAGAATTCTTGCATGGAATAATTATTGTTATTTTAGGAAGACTTTTCATAATTAATTATTTTCCTTGCTTTTTCTAATTTTTTTTGATCTTTAATAAAATATTTTAAATATTTTTTCTTTTCTAAATATTTTAAAAATATAATTATATACCTATCAGTAAATTTTAAGTAGATCCATAAAATAAAAATTAAGTTTTTCATTCTAGTATTTATTATATGATTTGGTGAACCTCGATAATAAAAAAAATTAAATCTTCTGGTAAAATTTGTAACATATATCTTACATCTTGATAATATTTTTTTTTCTGTATGGTTATTTTTACTAATAATTTTTACTATATTATATGCAAAGTTATTTGCTAATCTTTGATTTTTATATGACATTAGTATAAAAAAGGCTTTATAATAAATCCTTGTTCTTTCTATTCTTTTTTTAAATGGTAAGTTTGTTGACACTTCCTGACCAGTAAAATTAATTTCTTCATCTACTATCTCTCTATTATATTTTTTTCCATAACTTCTCAGATAATAGGCAACACACTCTTGAAATGAATCTGGCCCAATACATGGGTTCCATTGACCGACTGCTTCTAACCATTTTTTCGAATAAAACGAGTATGAATCTGGTTTATATCCGCACTCCCATATATCTTTATAGTTCTCTCCTTTATGTTTTGAACATCTTATTCTTACAATCTTATCATCATAAGATTTTGTGTATGCTTTTATTATTTTATCCCATTTTTTTGTTACAAATCTGATATCGTCGGACATGCATGATACAAACTCTACGGTTTTTGAAGTTTCTTTTAAAAGCATGTTTAATGGCTTCCATGCATCTGCGAAAGTTTTTATTAAGTCTGTTTCAATATATCTAACTAAATTATAATATTCTGAGTTTATGTTTTTTATAAGAGATTTCATTTTATCATCATGCTTATCTATATTTACAAGAATTTCTATAGTTTCTATTTTATCAGTGTTTAAAATTATAGATGATACAAATTTTTCGAATGAATGAGGTTTGTTTGAGTTTAAGTGAATAGAAATTATTTTTTTTTCTAGCATATTTTTAATATAACGAATTTTTTATATCATTATAATGCGATTGCGCTTTTTCTATATGACTATCATTGAAATGACTAGGATAAACTACAGGCATATCCTTTAATGAAAATTTTCTCCATTTATTATCATGTTTTTGCATTGCCCAAAATCCGCCCCACGATGAAACCTCACCAAAATATTCGTGCACGGCAACAGTAACACCTGGATGATAATTTCTCTTAGTCAAAGGATCTTTAATAAAATCTTTATGCTTATTTTTAAAAGCATAATTTTTATCTATTTCATTTAGCTGAAGATTTAAATCATCCCCGCAGATAATCCCCCCCTCTTTTATTAATCTAATTGATTCGTCTATATCTTTTTTTACGGGGTCATAGGTGTGATCAGCATCTATGAATATAATGTCGTATTTCTCTTTTTTTAAAAAAGGAAGAATGTTTTCACTTTTACCTCTAAAATGTTGCGTTATTAGTTTTCCTTTAAGTGTTCTCATATTATGCAAGAAAACATTATATGCAAAATCAGATTCTAAAAGTTCCTCCATTTCTATAGCATAGTCATTATTAATATGTACATTCATGTCAAAAAAAGGCTCCCAAGCGTCTACACAAGATATTGAGCTATTTTTTTTTGAGTATAATGATAAGCCCTGAGCCCATGATAATGTTGATGCGCCGAACCATGACCCAATCTCTAAAATATCTAAAGTTCTATGATTTTTACTTTTATTTAAGAACCATACAACACCAATCATAAATAAATGTCTTATTGGAGCGCTCAAAACAGCATTTTTATGATCCAAAAAAGGCTTATCTTTATCAAAATTTTTAATATCTTCTATATTATGCATAATGTACTATCTAGTTAAATAATTACCGTTATTTTTAGATACTTGTTCTCTCCAGTAATTCAAAAGATCAGTTATTGTTTTTTCATATGTTATAGAAGGCTCCCATCCAGTATGTTTTTTAAATTTTGAAGTATCGGGAACCTGTAAATCAGCGTCAATTGGTCTCAATCTTTCTTGATCAACTTCTATTTTTATTTTATCTTTGATAGTAGACATACTTATTAAATCATTTAGAATTTTTTCAATTTCGCATGAGTAACTTCCACCTATATTATAGTACTCACCAGCAATAGGATTAATGGTTACTAACATATAATATGCTCTTACTGCATCTCTAACGTCAGCAATTGTTCTCATTGATTTTAAATTGCCAACTTTAATAATTGGTTTTATAAAGCCTGACTCTGCAAGTGCTATCTGCTTTGCAAACGTTGATTCGGCAAACACATCTCCTCTTCTAGGACCCGTATGAGTAAACATTCTGGTTGTCATAATTTTCATCCCATATGCTTCAGCATAAAATCTACCAACCAAATCTGTTCCGACTTTTGAAATAGCATAAGGAGACGCTGGATGAAAAGAACACTCTTCATTAATTGGTATTTTTTCTTTTGGAACTCTTCCAAAAACTTCTGAAGAAGCACATACATGTATACAACAATTTTTTGAAAATATTTTTAGAGCTTCTAGTAATGTTGAAGTTCCAGAAATATTAGTATCATATGTGTCTAGTGGTGAGTCAAAACTTGTCTTAGGATAGCTTTGCGCAGCAAGATGAAAAGTGTAGTCGGGAATAATATCCGATACGACCTTATTGATTGACTGAGGATCTCTTAAATCTCCATAGTGTAGATGAACTCTATCTTTATTATTAATATTTTTTATAAAATTTTCAATATTATTTAAAGGGCTTCTCCATCTTATTAATCCATGAATCTCCCAATCAGTATTATCTAATAAATACTCTGCTAAATGCGACCCTACCATTCCGGTTATTCCAGTTATAAATGCTTTCAATTTACCATTCTCTCTTTAAAAAAATTGTCGAATACTAATTTTACATAATTCATTGATTCTTTGCATAAAGACTGATGAACACCAATTGAAAATCCATTATCCATAATATTATCAGAGTTCTTTAAATTTCCGGAAATACGATGTTCAAAAAGAGAATTTGCTGGTTGTCGAGCTATGTTACCTGCAATTATTGGACGAGTCTCAATTCCATTTTTATTTAAGTATTCACAAATCTCATCTCTATTAAAATATTTATTTTTCTTTACTACAAATGGAAAGCCAAAATGAGAGTTTTTTGATCCATTTGTTGTTTCTTGAAAACTAAAAAAGTCTGAGTATTTATTAAAACTTTTTTTATAATTAGCAGCATTTGATATTCTTTTTTCTACAAATTCATTTAACTTATCAATTTGAATCAAGCCCATTGATGCTTGAGGCTCCGTAATTCTTAAGTTATATCCTTCATTTACGAATAAAAATTTTGGATCGAAATCCGGATATTTTTTTGTCCACTTTTCTCTGTCTTCCACTTGTCTAACCCACCCATGCGCTCTAATAATTCTCATCATTTCTGCCAATTCAAAATCATCAGTCACGCATATACCTCCTTCTAACGTTGTTATATGGTGTGAATAATAAAAACTAAAACTTCCAACTCTGCCAAATGATCCAACAGATTTTCCTTTATATGTTGCACCCATAGATTCGCAGCAATCTTCAATCAACATTAAATTATTTTTTTCACATATTGATAAAATTTCATCCATATTACAAGGATTGCCATATATTGGAACAGAAAATACAGCTTTTGTTTTTGATGATATAGCCTCCTCAATTTTACTTGGGTCCATGTTAAAAGTATCTAGCTCGCAATCTATATATACAGGCACCAATCCACATTGTATTACTGGCCAAACTGTTGTCGACCAAGTTAAAGCGGGCAATATTATTTCATCACCTTTTTTTAAATTATTTTCTGTAATTGAGCTTGTTAAAGCTGAGAGCATTAATAAATTAGCTGAAGATCCAGAATTGTTTGAAACACCATATTTATAACCATATAAACTTGAATATTTTTTTTCAAATTCTTTTACTTTTGGCCCCATGGTTACATTTGTAGTAAGCATTTGTTTTGTGAAAGCTATAATTTCTTCTGAATTAAATGTTGGCTCATGTAATCTTACAATAGGATTATTAATATCAAATTTATTATTATTATTTTCTAACCAAAATTCATTAATCGATTGTTCTATTTTATTAAACTTATTTTCTTTCATCAATAATCCTTATAAATAATTAAGTGTATTTATGCTAATTTTTATCTGCAAATAGTTATAATATCAAATTTTGACTACATAGTATTTGAAAATTTTAAAAGGGGCCCTTAAATGAGATAATTTCATGTTGTTCTACTTTAGGAGGCTCCCATTTTTCACTACCTCCGCACATCATATTGGCTTTTATTGCAATTGACTGCGGATTAGGATAAAAATATTTTTCCAAGGATGGTGTTGTTGGACAAGGTGTTTCGGTAAATCCAACCCTATCATATCTTACATTTTGACAATTTATCGCAGCATCTGTAATAATTTCTGAAGAAAAACCACATGTCATCCAACCATTATCTATAACCAATAATTTTTTTGTTTTATTTACAGAATTTCTAATTAAATTATAATCTATTGGTGACAAACTTATAGGATCTATCACTTCTGCACTTACGCCTACACTTTTAAGAAGCTCAGCTGCTCTCAATGAGTCTTCAACTGTATGGCTTACTCCGACTATAGTAATATCACTTCCTTCTTTTAAAATTCTGCCTTTCCCAAAGGAAATCTCGTATGTTTTAGAAGGAACATAACCAGCATTGTTGTACAACATTCTATGCTCAATAAATATAACTGGATTATTATCTCTAATACTTGCTATTAAAGCCCCTTTTGCATCGTGAGGTGTTGTAGGAGCAATAACTTTAATACCAGGAACATGCATGAAGAATGACTGCAATGATTGGCTGTGCTGTGCACCTTGTCCCCAACTTCTACCCACTGCAGCTCTAATAACCAACGGAACAGAATGTTCGCCAGAGGATATGTATCTAAGTTTTGCCGCCATATTTACCAATTGATTCATGCATAACAAAAGAAAATCCATTCGCTGATGGACGAAAATTGGTCTTAAACCGGCTAAAGCAGCGCCTATGCCGATACCTGTCAAACCGTCTTCAGAAAGTGGAACATCAAAATTTCTTTTATTGCCATAAACTTTATGAAGATCTTTTGAAGTTCCATAATGACCTTTTGGATCGTCTACACCCAATCCATAAACAAAAACATTCTCGTCATTAGCCATTTCTTGAAAGCATGCTTCATATAATGCGTCCCCATAACTTATAAGTTTTTTATCAAGTGTATTATCCATAATTAATCAACCGTACACATTATCGTAAATTTCTTTTTCAGCAGGAAATTGACTATCTTCTGCAAATTTTACAGCATTATTAATTTCTATTTCTACTTTTTTCCTAATTGTATGAACTATATCATCTGGTAGTTTTTTTTCTAAATTTAGTAAATCATCATTTTTTATAGCTAGATCAATTTCTGATTCATCACGATAATTTAAATCTCTAGCATCTCCTACACCAACATGGTCCTTCCATCTTTGTGTCATACATTCTAATAATTGAGGCATATTCGAATTTTCTATATCATTTAAACAATCCACGGTTGCATTATAAAAATCTTCTGTAGAAGGACCTAGAACTTTTCTTGCGTTCACTCCAAATGCTGCTGCTCTCTCTGAAATAAGGTTTTTAATAGACCTTTTGTCTTGATGAGTATATATAGCATATTTATTATTTTCACATATAAATATAATAGGTAACTCATGCAAGCTTGCAAAATTTAATGACTCCCAATAAACGCCTTCCTCTGTAGCTCCATCTCCGTGATAGCATATTACAACGCCTTTTTCTTTTTTATACTTAAGGGCATATGCGAAACCTACTGCTTGCGGAATTGCTGAAGCTACAATTGCCGAAGTAGGCATAAATTTTTTTTTCCAATCATTTAAATGCATTGAGCCACCCTTGCCTCTTGCAGTTCCTCTAGATTTTCCATATAGTTCTGCCCACATTTTATCTAAATTTGCTTCTCTTGCTATATAATGTGCATGCCCTCTATAATTACTAAAAATTACTTCGTTTTGACTGAAAGCCAAATTTGTTCCTACTGATATTGCTTCTTGTCCAATAGATAGGTGAACTGGACTTTTAATTTTATCTGAATCATATAATTCAATAATTTTTTCTTCACTTTTTCTTATAAGCAAAAATAGATAGTAAGCTTTCTCTATATTAAATTCTTTATTCATTTATATAGCTTCTTTTGAAAAATAATAACCAGGTTTAAAAGGCATTTTTTTTCTACCAGTGGTTTTATATTCTCTAGAATATTTTGAAAAATCATTTTCTAAGATTATTCTTATGTCCATACTTATTCTAGTTTTGTTAGTATTATTATGTTGCGTACAATGTAAACAACGCGGATCAAAAATAATAAATTCACCATACTCCATATTTAAAGATTTAGAGTTTAACTTCAAATGAGAAATAAAATTTTCATCATATTGGCATCTCTCAGCTAGAATTTCAAAGTTACTATCGCATAATTTATATGTTTTTATACTATCATTTAATGACATTAATCTCATACTATTTGACTCAAAAACTTTTGTAAAGGGAAGCCAAATATTAAATTCGAAAGGTGGATGGCCTAGCATAATATCTGTATGATAACGATCATTCCAATTATAGCCTTTCTGGTTAGGAAAGTGAAAACGAAAAGTTGGCACAACTTGATAGTGTATTTTTTCATTAAAATGCGGTGAAATTACATCGTAAACAAAATTAATATACATGTCTTGAATTTTCTTTGAGGTTTCATAAAAGCTTACTGATATTGAATTTTGTTCGGACTCATCTAAAGTTTTTAGATTATTTTTTAAACATAGGTGCAAATCATTTAAATTATAATTATATTCTTTGAAAATTTCTTCTGGTACAATTTTTTTTGAGATTAATTCTGCTGTAATAAGGTCTTCAAAATTTATAAGAGAAGTATCATAGGATCCTCTTAAATTCCAATTTTTGAATAATTTAACCATGTTACTTTCAGAATTAAAATCTTTCATGAACAAACTTCTGTCATAAGAAGATTCAAATTCAATTGTAGATCCCATATGTCCTTTATTAATATTCATAAATCATAGTAAATTAAAAGATTTTCTCTTGGCTGTATTTCCGGGTCTAAAACTAGCTCCCTTTTTGATGTAAGTACATAATAAAGCATATCTAAAATTATTTGAAATATTATTATTTGATGCATGAACGAGCCAACTATCTATCATTAATACGCTTCCCCTTAATATCGTTGGTGAAAACGCTTTATATTTTTCCGGTATATTAGTGGTTCTACTTCTTGCATTTGGGTCTTGATTTTTATTTTTTATAATTTTGTTCTCAACAGCTATTAATTTTTTTTCAGTGTGTGACTTTGGCCAAATTATCAAACCACCATTTTCCTCGTTAACATTTGTTAGCGCAACCCAGGCTGATATAAAAGACTTCTCATCAGCTTGTACATAAGTATTGTCCTGATGTGGAGTGAATCCTTTGGTGCCTGATGGCATAAAAAAAAATTCTGTCTGAAGACCCATAACTTTTTCATTAAAATATTTCTCTATAAATTGTATGATTTTTTTATTAGACATAGCTTCTAAAAATAAATCAGAGTTTTGATGGGGGTTCATAAGAGGAGAAAAATCATTATTATTTCTATTTATTTCTTTTGCATTGTCAATTAATTTATCTGAATACTCATCATTGAATACATTATCTAAAATCGCATATCCATTTTCTAAAAAAAAATTATTATTATTTTTGTGCATTAGTTATAAAATTATTTATTATTTATTAAAATTTTTTCGAAAAAATTCTTTAAATTATCTTTGCCATTATACATATATCCAGGGATATTGAAATTTTCTGCACACTTTATGTCTTTTTCACTATCGCCAATAAAACATAAGTTGTTTTTATCTAATCGCCATTCTTCTTGTATCTTTTCAAGCATTCCAGTTTTTGGTTTCCTATCCTCGCTATCTTTTTTATATCTTATGTTAATACCATCCTTATGAAAGGGACAATAGTAAAATTTATCTATATGAGCTCCTATATTAAATAGACTTTTTTGCATTGCATTATGAAAATTATGCATATCATCTTCAGTATATTTTGCTTTTGCTATGCCAGCTTGGTTTGTAGCTACAAATACTAAATAATTCAGATCATTTAAATATTTTATAAGATCTTTTGCGCCATCAACCCATAACAAATCTTCAACTTTATAAGTATATCCATTATCTATATTTAATGTTCCATCCCTATCAAAAATTACAGCCTTCCTGTTCATGCCCCACAACTTTTTTTTTGCATCTTCGAGTGATTTTGGAGTTCCAATATCAATAAAATAACCGTCAATTTTTTTAGCTCCTAGTTCACCATATTTTAACAATTGTGGTAAAATTTCTTTTTCTAGAGAAATAATATTTTTTTTATATTTTTTAAAAATTTCTTTTTTTAAAAGATATATACCTCCGTTAACTAATCTTGAAGTGGCTTTCTTATCCTTTTCATTAAATTTAATAACTGTGCTTCCTTCTATCTCAATTGATCCATATCTTCCTGGGTCATTTACTTCAGTCAACCCAATTACAGCTTTATATTTATTATTTAAAATTGGATTTAATGATATCCAGTTACCTTCTATTATTGAATCACCATTAATGCAATAAAAAGTATCATCAAGGTACTCATATGCATTAACTATTGCGCCTCCAGTTCCTAATGGATTTTTATCTATAATAATTTTAACTTTAAATTTTTTATTCTCAAAATTATCAAAATAATCAATTAACACATTGTTTGCATGAGAGGCTAAAAGTAATATCTCGTCAAAACCAAACCTCGTAGCCATATTTACAAGATTAATTAAAAATGGCTTTTTATTTATTTCAAGCATTGGTTTTGGGTAGTTTTTAGTAATATCACCAAGTCTAGTTCCTTTTCCACCAACAAGAATTACGCATTGACTCATTTTCAATCACCCTTAACGATAAACGATTTAGATTGATCATCATTATTAATAAAAGTAAAAGATTTTTTTCTAAAATTAACTATAAAAAATCTATCAAATAAATATCTTGAAAGGCCAAGATTCTTAGGGAATCTCCATATAGCTAAAAGGCTATATAATAAGTTTATACCCCAAAATACAAAAAGAACTAAAAATCTTAAATAAAATAAAAGAAAGGATAAAATATTTTTATTTATAAGTAATAAAAAAATTAATAAATTTATTATTGTTAAGTAGGTTCTTGTAAGAACCATTGTGTAGAAATCTAAAAGTATAGGCGAATTTGTATTATAACGAATTTCATGAAATTTAGTGTGTAAATCTTCAAGGTAAGGTATGAATGATAATCTAAAATCAAAAAATTCTAACGTACCGTATGATATATTATATATTTTTTTTTCTATATCTATTAAGGAATCTAGTCTTGTATTTTTTTCTTCTAAAAAATTTTTCTTATGATCTGGAAATTTTTTAAATAATAAAAAGTAAATTGACAAAGCAATTGATGAAAACTTATTCATGTCGTATCCGGTATTATATTTAAAAAAATCATATCTTAAAATATTATATAAAAATAACTTTATTCGCGGTATTTTTTTTGATAAAAAAATTATATTTTTTTTACTTTCTTCTAAATTTACTTTTTCGGTAAAAGTTATCACATATTTATTATTTAACTCTTTTATTTTTATACTTGGGAATTTAAATTTTATAATTTCTAATTGTATTTTTCTAGCTCTCTTGAAAAATTTTATCTGATTTTTATATGAAAAAATATTTATCCATAATAAATGGTTAATATTTTTCCTTAGTATTAATTGTTGTTGAGATAATCCAATATTTGTTCCTTGACCACTAAATGTTATGTCGTTGATAACTTTATCTCTTAAAAATTGAGTATGTCGCGGATAATTTATTTTTGACAAATAAAAAGCAACAATTTGTTGCCCGTTATCTGGCCCAAAACATGGCGAAAAATTTGATTGTATACTAAGATACTTTCTTGTATAAATTGCTGTAGTATCTGGGGCATAACCACATTCCCATAAATCATTATAATTTCTATTTCTATAAACAGATGTTCTTAACCTAAAAATATTATCATCTTCGAAACTTATATAATTTTCTAAATTATTATCCCAATCCTTTTGATTAACATACATTTCGTCTGAAATATTCATAATAAATTTTGAATACTTAGATGAAACTTTAAAAAGAAAGTTTATCCATTGCCAAAGATCAATAAAACCCCTGCCTCTTGGTGAGGATAAAATTATAAAATTAAATTCAAATTTCGATATTTCTTTCAAAAAACTATCTACAAAAGTTATGTCGTCATTATCAATTTTTATACAGAATTGTATTTTCTCTGGGTGAGCTGTTTTTTCAAGAAATTTCTTAAGGATTAAGACAGTTTTCTCAATATTATTTGTATTGAACAAAATAGATATCAAATAATTCTTAAAATCTGACCTTATAATGGAATCACCATATAAGTGACTGGTAAATTTTTTTTCTTTACTTGATTTTATATACTTTATACAGTCTTTTGAAGAATCCACCATATGATTTAAATCAAGATCTTTTTTTTGCTTTATAAAATTCATCTCAAATGATATGTGTCTTTATAAAAATTAATTACTTCTTTTGGTTCTCCAGATTGAATAATCTCTCCATTTTTCATCAATATTGCTTTATTGCAAATATTTTGCAGTAAGTCCATATCATGGGAAGCAAAACCTAAAATTGATGAATTATCCATCATTTCTAAAACCTTCGATTTACTTTTTTCTGAAAATTCAATATCGCCGGTTGAAAAAAACTCGTCTATTAATAATATGCCAGGAGTGCTTGCTATTGCTGATGAAAAAGCTAATCGTGCTTGCATCCCGCTTGAGTATGTTCTTAAAGGCATATCTAAAAATTCTCCTAAACCGCTAAATTCAGCGATATCAGGAAGTAATTTATCAACTTCATTTTTGGTAAGTCCTCTTGTAATATTTGAAAGTATTATATTTTCATATCCTGTTGCATCTAACTCAAAGCCAAAGCCAATATCTAGCATGCAACTTAGCTTACCTTTGGAACTCATTATTCCTGAGGTTGGAGAGTAAATACCCGCAATTAACTTTAGCAATGTAGTTTTGCCTGATCCATTTGATCCAAGTATCGCTAGTTTATCACCATGATTAAGATTAAGGTTTATATTTTTTAAACCTTCGATCACTCGTGCTCCAGAAATATCATTTTTTGATCTAGATACAACTTTACTTCCAATATCACGCATTTTATTTCTTATTGATAAAGATTGGGCATCATAGATTGGAAAATCTAGATAAACATTTTTCAAAGTAATTTCTGATTTCATTATTA
>MDTG01139881.1_pt1 | contig 14069 bp, 20 predicted proteins | sample 811421 | NCBI WGS metagenome assembly MDTG01 (sample SAMN05326645, study PRJNA326480) | marine metagenome | isolation source: seawater | place: Pacific Ocean: South East | collected 2011 | reverse complement strand
CGGCCATTTACTCCTAATATTCCACACCAATTATCTCTGGTGCGTCCAACTCACCAAACGGCTTCGATGATAACATTGGATTTTATGGAGCAATTCAAGGCAAGTTTGGAGGATCTTTTAGTTTGAATTGAAACGATTAGTACAAAATCAACCAAGTCGCTTCTTTCGATAAATGGCGTTACATATTTAGGGCGTGGAGCGGTCATGTCAGACAAAACGAGCTTGAGACGGGGAGGGCGGTTTTATAGCTTCGCCGTATGACACCCCCCCATTCAGGTACTTTTAAACGAGCTCTGAGATCAGCCACGAAACAGTTCGGTTTTGGTGGAGCAGATTTGGTCCGATGCTTGCTGCCGAGATACGAAGAAAGTGGGTCAGTCGGATGCGCTCTTACTGGAACTGGCAGTGGCACTTGGATGAGGTCTTCGTGAAGATCCAAGGAGAAACCTGCTATCTTTGGCAGGCTGTGGATCACGAAGGTGAGGTGCTTGAAAGTTATGTTAGCAAGCGCCGAGACCGCAACGCGGCATTGAAATTCCTCAGAAAAGTTATGGAGCGCTACGGTGGACCAGAAATAGTGGTGACGGAAAACCTAGGTTCCTATCACGAGACAATTTCAAGAAGCAAAAGCACAGTGCCGATCTCATTGAGTGGTTTCAAATCTATGGCGCATGATGATTGACTTGATGTGCCTTTTACGGGTGTTCAAGTTTATCTGACGGCAGCCTCACTACGGTAGCGGCTACAGAAGTTCAATAATGATTACTATTTAGCTTAAAGGGCATTGCCCATAGCAATTAGGTCTTTTGAAAATTGCTGTGGGTCTGATGGCATCTCACCGTCTAGGACCCGTGCTTGTTCAAATAAAACCCTGCTTACGGCTTTTTGCAAATCAGCCGAAAGTGATGGTATCTTTTTTACGAGGTCATGATTGCAATTCACCTCCAATACCTTCTTTCCACCTTCAAAGTCGGGATTTTGTGCTTTGAGAATTCGTTCGAGGTTGAAGTCTAATCCACCTTCACCTGCTACTAGCTTCACAGGACTATCTACCAGTGCGGATGTTGGTTTAACATCTTCTACCAAGTCAGTGATGCACTCTTTGATCAATGCAGCAATGATATTGGTTTCTTCGACATCCAATTTTTCTACCGCAGCTTCGTCATCCAACTCTGATAGGTCATACTTATCTCGTGAGATGGATAAGAACGCCTTTTCCTTGTAGGAAACTATCTGGGACATCCAAAATGCATCGATGGGATCTGTCATGAGAAGAACATCAACGCCCTTAGCCTGGAAGCCCTCTAGGTGCGGGCTCGACTTCGCCTGCTTTAGGGAGTCGGCTGCTAGATAGTAAATCTTGTCCTGTTTTTCGCCTATTTCTTCGATGTAATCATCAAGATTGATGAGTTTTTCGTGTTTAAGCGAATAAACTCGGGTGATTTCTGCGATTTTTTCACGATTTTCAAAATCCTCATAAAGACCTTCTTTGATAACCTTGCCAAATTGTTCCCAAAATGCATCGTATTCAGCCTCGTCCTTTTTCCGCTTCTTTTTCAGTTCGGACAGCATCTTTTTAGTGACAGACTTTGAGATCTTTCTGATCACAGGACTGTTCTGTACCATCTCCCTGCTAACGTTTAGATCGAGGCTTGTCGTATCTAGGATACCTTTTACAAAACGTAACCATGTTGGAACCATTCCATCGACATCCTGGCTGATAAACACACGATTGATGTAAAGGCTGACTTTTGTTTTCCGTTCTGGTTCAAACAGATCAAAGGGCGCAGTCTTTGGGACGAACAACAGATTAGTGAAGTCTATGGATCCCTCAGTCTTGTTATGGAGAGTGATGAATGGTTCATCGAAGACGCCCAAGCTACTTTTGTAAAATTCTGAATACTCTTCCGCAGATATTTCAGAAGGTGATTTTGTCCAAAGCGCTTGTCCACTGTTGGCCTGTTCTTTTTCTACATCCTTCGCACTTACAAAAATAGGCACAAGAATATGATCTGAATATTTCTTAATGAGTGCCTTGAGCCTCTGACTGTCAGCATACTCTTTGGCATCTTTGCGCAAGAAGAGTTTTATCGAGGTACCAGTTTCATGTGCATCACTCGATGACCTGATGGTGTAACCGGTTTTTCCGTCACTTTCCCAAATGTGAGCTTCATCTTCGCCAGCCTTTTTCGTTGTGGCAACAACCTTTTCAGCGACCATAAAGGCAGAATAGAAACCCACACCGAACTTACCAATAAGTGTTTTTGCTGCGTCTTTGTTATCAGAATTTTTACCTATAGCTTCTAAAAACGATGAGGTTCCAGAACGTGCGATTGTTCCAAATGTTTCTGTCAGATCATCCGCACTCAATCCAATGCCCGTATCTATAATTTCAATCGTATTCTTCTTTACATCTAAGTGAACGCAGATTTCATCTGCACCATCATTGAGTAGTTGCGGTTGGGTCTGGCCCAGAAATTTACGCTTATGGATCGCATCCGAAGCATTCGAAAGCAGTTCACGCAAAAATATGTTTCTGTCGGAGTAGAGAGAATTAATAACAATATTCAGAATTTTGCCTGTATCTGCTTCAAAATTATGAGTCTGTACCGTCATATTTACCTCCACTGTTTGCACCGATAGATAGTGACGTTATTAAATTTTGCAATATGTTCATTTGAACAGTAGCCGGTCCATACTGCATGCTTGCATCAGTTACAGTTTAAACTGCACCGTTAGGCTAAACCCGGTCGAAGTTGGAAGGTTGGGTGGCTGAATTTGGATCAGGGTCGCCCAATGGAAATAGATGCGCTGGTTAAGGCCGAGCAGGAGCTCGGAGTACTAACGAAGACGGGAATACCCTCGCTATAGACACGGTTTTGGCTTTGACGCAGCTAAGGGCAAAAACTGTGGGTTTGTATCACCCATAAGCAATTATTTTTTGGGCACTGTCAGATGAAATGAGCTTTAGACGGGCAGGGTGAGCTTATTGGAATTTATCGAAACAGAAATTCTGGAACCTATACAGGTTTTGAGACAGATTGTGTGTTGCATAGGGAGGTTTTGCATTGCGCGCGTTTAGATTTAACACATTGAGTAGGACATCATGATCGTTTAATTTTAAATATATGTATTTAAATATTTTAAAATTAAAAAACATTTTGTCTTCAAAATTTGATTATTCTCTCTTGATAATAAAAGTCGTGTCATGAGGTAGTTGGCTAATATGCAGTTGACTGGTTTTGCCAAACAAAGAGTTACATCGGTTTGCAATGACTTGCTTATCTCCATAAAAAATTGATCCTTTGGAAACGTGAGGTGTGTCGCTTGTCTGCAGATTAAACACAAGCGCTATATCCGTTTTTTGCCAACAATCAGAAAGTGTTCTAAAAATATGATCTTCCCATTCAGAATATATTTTTGTAGCGCTGAGGTTGAACGCGCCGGAAATTACACAAAAATCTAAGTCATTGACCGGTTTTGATCCTCTAAAAAATTTTACCCAATTTTGGTGATAATTTCTCCTACAGTAGTCAATCAATTCTTTTGAAATATCGTATCCCGAGTAGTTTATTTTTTCGCTACAATACTTATTTTCAATATATGGCAGTAATGCACCGTAGCCACAGCCGATGTCGCCAATAGAAAATCCTTCCTTATTTCTATATTTCATCACTTGTTTAAAGATAACGTCGAAGCGCAAGTCCTGCCGGTGAGCGCTAAGCCAATAGCTACCCTCGGGGTTGGGACCATACTTCTGGAAACGTTTATTGTATTTAACTTGTAGGTTAGCGTTAAATATTTTTTGAGTATTTAACAAAATTTTCCCCCGCCAAATTCTAATTGATGGTTTGCTGATAATTTAACGATATTTGATAGGAACTAAATAAGTATTTAGTATAATAATTTCGTTAGGGATAGCTAAATGCGTTATTGGCCATGTTCCACCAAACGATAAATAGGAATGTGATTGAGTATGAAAAATGTGTTTTTGATTGCCGCTCTAATCTTGCTGTCCAACTATGTCACTTTTCGAGTTACCGTAGAAAAAAATCTAAAGTTAACCAAATCGAAAGATGAAATAGTTGCTGAAATACAACTTGTAACTAATTGCGAGTTATCCCACGAGGCGTTTGTTGTAGTCGACTTAGAGACAAAAAAAAATGTGGGTTTTAATTTTAGCAAAGCTTACCTTCGAACAGTTGAAGGTAACCGATTGCAAATCCAGTTGGATCCAAAATTCAGGGACGTAACTTCAGATTTTGAGTCGCATCTGGCTCAAAAACAAATGATAATTGAGGTAGATTGCAATATTTCTGATCGATTAAAAAATACATTCGATTCTTTAAGAGAAACATTCAAAAATTAAGCTCGGTTATGGTGGCTAATTGCATGCAACCATTAAAGGTCTGAACTAATTTGCATGATATTATTTTCTAAACATGTGTTAGTGTTTTGTTGCATAATGAAAATATTGCGAGACATTACTCTCAATAAGAAAAACCAAGAATTTCACATTTTTTAACAGCGTTCAATTTCTCTAATTGTGTATTAACTATCTCAGTCCACTTTTCACTTCCAAAAGCGTTCATAAATGCGCCATCCACCTTTTGCAGCACGCCTGTACAGCTACCATAACTTCCTGGACTAACTTCGTTTTTTAGTCCATTTGAACAAATGAGCATGGCATTACCGAGCTGGTAATTATTCGCATCGCTATACAATACCGACGCACCAATCACTTGCCGACCAGTAGTATTTTTCAATTGTAACGAGAGTACGTAGTTTGCGACTGAACCCTTTGAGTTACTGTCGAACTCCAACTGCACATTGCATGGAACGCTGGCGCTCAGCGCTGATGTCGACATGATAGCCAAATTGAATGGAATTAGCGTTAAAGAGAGTACTTTATGTTTCAATTTTCTCATAATTTCACTTCTTACCTTTTTAATCAACCTACATGATCAATGGATTACTTGGAATATCTCTAAGAATTTCTCGTTATCTATCTATTTAATTTATACATTTTGATTTATGAAACTCAATTGATTTTAAGACTAAAAATCAAAGATATTTGTATTACTTATCCCTCTGAATTCTACTGACAGAGTATTTGTGACTATTTTTGTGGCTGCGTTGACTTGTTGATTGTTGCTCTGATGCTATGTTCTTTCTTCTCGGACGAAGATTTTGAAATCGATTTCAGAAATCCCAAAAACAAGGAAATGTTTAAATTCAATATGTTGCAACAGTTTGATAGATTTGAGGCGACCCTAGGTGACATTATGCGAGGTGAACGTGCGACGCTTGGTAAGACCATTACTGACGTGCGGTTGGAATTACGGCTATCAAAGAAGTATATTTTAGCAATAGAAAGTGGGGATATATCCGCGTTTCGATGTTTAAAATTTGTTCCTGGTTATGTCCGTTCGTACGCGCACTATCTCGGTTTAAATCCTGATCAGGCATTCGCCACTTTCTGTATTGAGACAGGATTTTCGTTGGGCTCTGAACAACAGCGTAATATGAGGGCTTGGCTTTTTAATTACATTCATCTTTTGAATGGAAGATTTTCTATTAAGGTTTCTTAGCCTATACGTCTTAGGCCTCTTGTTTAGTGAGAGTGACTTTGGTGAGCTGGGCATTTTTTCAGAAATAAGCCGGTCGTGTCGTTGTTATTTCTTAAGTTGGAGACTTTGGTTACCCCTGAAATGTTGCTTATTTGCAACTTATTTTACCATATGTGGTGTGTCCTTTCTGCAATCGTTCAATTGGTTGTTTGTTCACATAAGTCAGTTTTCAGGTAATATTTTACTATAGATTTATTGATTTATTCTTTTAGATTCAGGGTTATAAAAAAAGAGGGCAGTAAAATGAGCGATAATTCACACACAAATAGTTATTTTTTGTGGCACGCAGCACGGATCTTATTATCCTTGGTAATAATAGGTTTACCGATACTCGGTGCCGTTTATGCGGTAGCTGCTGTTATGTGAAATTATCTGGAGGTAAGTAAATTGAGTTGGCAAATACACCGCTAAAAGAGAAATTTCACTTATGGCTTTGGTACGTTAAATTCGTAGGCGTTTTTTGACTGTTAGGGCCATCTCGTCACAAATAACGAGTGTATCTAGACAATGAATTGAACTAATCAGCCAAATGTTAATAGACTGTTAGTTGAATGATCGCGCAGACATAGAATTCTCACGAGAATCGTGACTCACTATTGCGCCATGACAGGGTCTTTGATCGTATTCGAATAATTAGGGTTATCAATTTGATTTTCGTAAGCTATTGTTTATTGGAGCTTCGCCAATGAAATTTTTTCTTATCGCAGCGCATATCCTTTTTTCGACTGCCCAAAATGCGGTTTCACAAAGTTTTGATAAAGGTTTTGCAGCGTATATGTTAGGCAACTACCCCCAAGCCATCATTGAGTGGCGCCACAAAGCCAGTTTCGGAAGTGCGACTGCAATGGCTAACTTAGGTAATATGTATGAGGTTGGAGCTGGTGTGAAACAAGATAAAGTTTTAGCGCATCAGTGGTACAATTTGGCAGCATCAAATGGGGATGTAGTCGCCAGAGAGAGTAAACAAAATTTGGAGAAAAATATGACAGTGTTACAAATTTCCAGTGCGCGCATTCGGGCAAAAAAATGTATGATTAGTGGATATTTAGATTGTGACTAATATACGATTTTAAGATTGGTTTCAGTTTGAATTTTGACCTACGCACAACATTAATTTGTATTTTAAATGTCTTGCGGTTGGATCTAAAAGCGTATTTTTTGTATTTTGTAACCGGTCGAATTTAGTTGCAGCCAATAAACACTAATTATGACCAAGACCGCTGGGGGCCACTGTCTAAGTGCACAAAAGTTGGATAGCTTCCGACCCCGCCTTTAGTGTTAGCTTTAACTATTTTGGTTAGGTGCTGAGCGCTCATACCCGGAATAGAAAAATCTATGGCTTTTCCCAAAATATGCATTGAGTTCCTAGCAACCTTATGGCTTTTTCGTCTCAAGTATTCATTGGTTTCTTTAGATCTGAATCCGGAATGTACGCTTACCTTTAAGGCATCACTCCTTCCAGAACACAAAGAGCAAATCTTTAAAAAATCATTTAATACTATCGCGTCAAATTTCTTAATTTCATTAGTTCGCCAATCTTTTAGAAAATGATTTAACTTGAAAACTTCCTGGCTGCGAAGACGATGATTTTTGCCAAACTGAAAGGTAACCTCATCGTTAGTGTTAGCGTTTATAAGTTTTAAATTAAATTTTTTCTCTACTACGATACGTGAGAAATCGTTTGATTTTAATTGATTAAAATTGTCCAGCTCCGGTTCTGGATCATTGTGTAACGCGAGACCATTGAAATTATTCCTGCTGATAGGATTTTCTTGATTTGAAAATAAGCCAAGACCTTGTCCAAAATCTATCAGTGGCTTGGCCTCCGATAAAGCTGGCAAGAGTGTTGCTGCAAGGAACGCACGTCGCGATATTTTTTTCTGGATCGCCATCCGTCAAGCAAGCAAATATCGTACCATTATTAATGAACAAATTTACGCTGGGCGGAGCTTTTGATTACCGTTTTTCTAAATCGATGGTCTGCCCCTGTAGGTCGAGGTACATTTTAAGTAAATCACCCTCGTTAATTGTGCCTATTAAGGTTCCAGTTTTTCTATCAACTACTGGTATTGTTTCACCTATGAAGTTTGCTGCCGCCTCAATGGCTTGTTGCAACGAGGCATCTGATTTTATGTTTAATGCCTCTGTATCAGTATATTTTATGACGGCATCACTTGGCTTTGCAAATATCAATGATTTCAGGTGAAGTTTTCCAATGTATTTCCCGTCATGCGTGTTAACATAAGCTTCGTTCACGCGCATTTTCACCATGTTGGCTTTTGCTAGTTCTACAATTACTTCAGGCTCGAATTTTAAAATTTTCGACGATGTGATCTTTGTAATATTTTCTTCCATTAGCCTTATGCCCATACGGCCCTGTGAAAGATCAATACCACGACTTAAAAGTTGCTTGTCGAAAATGGAATGCTCAAATAATTGACCGCTGATCATCGTCGCTGTAACGATCCCGATTGTTGATGCTAATGCCAGACTATAAGAGCCCGTGAGTTCCAGTACGATTATGATCATGGATATTGGAGCGCCAATAACGGATCCAGCAACAGCTGCCATCCCACATATTATAAGCTCTGGCCCCTGAAACGATTGTATCCCCATCCAACTTAGGACTGATGTCGCAATTGACCCCGCTGCGGCACCTACCAATAAAGCGGGTGAAAAAACACCGCCAAAAAAGCCAAATCCCAAGGATAATGCTGTTGCGATAATTTTTCCGAATAGGATTGCGACTGCCATTAAAAACAAAGTACTTCCGGTTGTAAGGTTTATTATTGCAGAAGTACCTAGTCCCATAACCTCTGGATAAAATGTTCCAATTATGCTTAATCCTGTAATGGCTATTAAAAATGATTGGAATTGATTCAAGCCCATTTGCGTTGGGAGTTTTGCAAATGTTAGAATTGTGAACATGAAAAGAATTGCAACAAAGCCAAAGAACGGACCGGCTGCAATTGAAATTAATATCATTGGGCCAACGTCTGTCGCTGAATAAAGCCCCATTATGAATGTTGATGAATTCCATAAGTAATTGTTGATCACAATTGCGGTACCGGATGCTAATGCGATTGGCGCTAATGCCTTAAACGAAAAATGGCGTAATATAGCCTCATGGGCAAAAATTATTCCTGTCAAAGGAGCACTGAAACCGGCGGATATTGCGGCAGCAACGCCTCCACCGAGGACAATATCTGTACTAATACGCAGTTTGAGGATTGTTTTAAGCCATGAGCCCAGTGTTGCCCCAAAATGTACTAATGGCCCATATTGACCAACCGATGCTCCACCTGCGGCTGAGATGAATGCCGCTAAAGTGCTTGCAATTCCAGATTTTATATCAAGTTCATTGTCCACCCTGTGTGCAGCAAAGATAGTATCTGCCGGCCCATGCCATCTGATTACACCTAATTTTGCCTTGATTAAGCTTATTACAAATGCAGCAGTACTGAGACTACAAAAAAATAAAACAAAACGATTTGCATTACCAAAACGATTACTAACAATTTGTTCGATGAAATGAATTCCGGCCCTAAAATAGTGAGCCGCAGTTGCTCCAAAAACACCCAAAAGAATTCCAATCAAAATGGAGATAAGCACGAGCTTCAAGGTTTTTTGCCACATACGATATTCCACTTAATCTCTTCTGAGTTGCGGATTATTTTAAATACTAGATCTGCTCTACATACTTCACTTCTAAAAGTTCCAAAATCAGCTTTCTGTATGAACCATTTTGTACAGTAGAAAGTAACTCATCATACAGGGCGGCTTGTACGGGGACATCACTTCTAATTAAGTATGAAAGCTTTGTGTGAGATTCGCCGTTCGGTATGATTTTTTGTTGAATTATGAAGTCATGAGCTAGATCGGACATGCTTAGAAACCTTAAACGTACTTTGGCGAGTATGATAGTATTTTTTGTAAGATTAGTTATTGATGGCATGATCCGAAAAGCATTTACGAACCTCGAGATTTTTTTTCTTTCGAGTCTTGGGAGTGATAAAATTATGTCTGGACTAGGGTCTGGTATATTTGTGCATAAATACTTTTCTAGCCTGTCTTGTGTGCAATTGAATAAAATTTGTTCGTGGTTTTGCGAAGTAGGGTTAGCCTCCGCGGGAAGAATAAAAATCCATAGAAAAACTGTGAATAGAATACCTGAACGTTGTATATTTTTGAAAACATTCATGTCCTATACTTCGATACTACCATTTTTCTTTATTTTTTTGTTAACTGTTGACCAAATATCCTTGGCTTCAACACTATCGAATTCAAATTTGCGGCCACTGAGTTTCTTTTCATTTTCTAGCCTAAAATAAGTCAGCATTGCAGCCATTTGTTGTTCTACTTTTTCTATATTAGAGATTGCAAACTTGACATCTTTTGCCTCTAAATATTCGTTTTTTAAAGCAGCTTGTAACCTTTGAATTGTATCGGCTTTTACCTGGGAAAGTGACGATCTTGCCGTATTAGCGAGTACCTTGACTTTTTGCACTGCTATTTCGATATCCTGATCGCTTGGCTTTGGAGTGTGACATTCCATAACGTTGTTAGCAATCGATTTAACTCGAATTTTATGGTCCCTCAGTACTTCTTTGATATGCGGAATATACTCATCCGCGCTGTAACGGACGCTTATTGTTGTATCCGTAGTACGCTCCTTCATAACCTCAACATAAGTCCCAAGTTTGCGAGGTCTGAATTTAATCCAAACAGTGACGGTTTTAAAGATTTGAGAGAAATCATTTAACGAAATGGAATTTTCTGCGTTGTTAACGAATAAGTTGACCACGTCGTACATGCGCTCTTTTGAACTATTGATGTAAGTATTTTCGTCTTCTTTGACCCTCAAGACATCGATACTGACCTTAGCCTCTTCATTTTGATTTGTTTCAGACATTTTGAACTCCTAGTACCGAATAAACATCGCGATCCGTAATTACTTTGAAATCGTATATTTTTGATTGTTTATTTGGAAGTAAAAAATTATTTTTTGAAAACTTTGCTAACTAATTCATAGCAAGATTTTTTTCTGGAAAATAAATTTTTAATTTTGGCAATTACACTAATGTCCCTATTTTCGGTATCTCTATCGGTATCGTTACTTAAATTTATCTGAAAATTCTTCATCGCCCGGAAGGTTTCATTTCCCCAGATGCCGTCGACTTTTCCTGTGTAGGAGCCGTAACGCAGGCATTTTTGAACATTTTTTCTTTCAACGACAGATAAAGCTCCAAATTTACGCTTAATTTCATCATATACGGGTTCTGGATTCTCTGTAGTAGTGGGTTGACCCTTGGGAATTAAATTTGAATTTTTTGTATTTTCTTGAATTGAGGGGTCTTGTTGCTCAGTGAGTGTGTTAACTTTGTTGAGTGTTGGACCATTGTGTAAAATGCCTCCAGAATAATATAATAGTGTTTCATCCACATTCGGGTATTTGCTTAAGTAGAGTAATTTCTGATCCATTTTGTCGTCTAAGCAAAGGTTGAAATTTTTTGCCGCTTTCGTGCAGGCAGAATTAGCGTCTGACAATGTTGGAACGAATGCCAAGAATATAGCGGCGCAAAGGCTCGTGTGTTTTTGAAACACCATAAGAATAGTTCCCTCAAAATAACATACCCTGAGCGAACGCAAATTATGTGCCAAAGTTATTTGGAATTTTTGATAAATGTTTTGCAAAATTCCTATTTTGTCATAATCTGATAGAAAGTTTGGTGGCTGTCTGGGATATCGTATAGGAAAATTTAAACGATGGATGTAATTGCAACAGTAAATATTTCGAATGGTGATTTTGGGGATTGGTTGGAATTTTTTAAGAGTTATGAAACACTACGTCATAAATATGTTGAAAACGAAATTATAACACAAATTTCGAGCTCACAGGCGGTGGTGTCGTTTACGATAGTTGATTTTGACGGTTTGACTGATCTTTCCGGTTCTCAATTACTTCGTGATGGTGAAGACCGTTTAGGCATCAGCGTCGAAATTAAAGAAAAAACTGAATAAAGAGCTAGTATAACTAAAAAACAATGTGGCATGTTTTTTGCTCCAACTTAATTGGAGGTGCGCTGTGTTCTATTTGCAAATATTTTTACCAGCTGGACTGGTCTTATTGTTGTTTAGTTTCGGGCACACATTAGTGGAGGCCGATTACTCTGGCGTCTATTTTGAAGAGCAGCTCGAAGAGCTTCTGGAAGCTGAGAGCGTTCAAGCGTCAAGCGCGTCAGAATTGAATTCTGAAGATGTGCCGGGTGATGGTAATCCTATATTAGCCGATAAGTATAATTACTTGAAAATCGAGAACGTGTTTCAAGGACGATTAAATGACACCAAAGAATTATTTAGTTTTGAGGTGGCTATCGCAACATATCAGACGAACGTAACTGCTGATTTTTTTATAAAAGCTATTTATGAGATTGAAGCTGAATTAGTTTCCGAGATTTCTACTATAGTTGTAGATACTATCAGCAACGAGCTTTTAACGCCTGAAGGGCGAAAAATAATGACCAACAGAATAATGGATGGATTGAATGAATATTTGGTAGAGAAGGATTTTAATCCAGATATCCACTACGTGTACATAATAAACTATAACATCGTTTAGTTCATGGCACGAAATATGCTCATCTTCGAAAGGAGGACCGATTATGCAGTTCAATGAAAAAAACACCGATTCACACACAGAGATGAAATTTGTTATTTCGTGCAGCTATTATAACAGTGCGGACGAATTTACGCACAAGGATAATTTAGTAGTAAAATTAGACGAACAGAGCCCTGTTAAACAGATATTAGTCACTACTGCAGCGTAAGCCCTAATTCATAATTATTTGTTTCGTTTCAAAAATTTTACTAAAAATGCAAGCAGACAAAACACAAGGGGTATTTTTAGTATTTCAAAAACAGTTAGGGTGTCGCGATGATATACTAAATTTGAAGCTGCATTAATTAGAATTGCTAATGCAATAAGCCAAACAAACGTTAGCCGTGATTTTTCGCAAAAAGCGCATTTTCGCTTCATAGCCCTAACCTTTTTCGCAAAACTTGAAATAGTAAATTAAAAGTGTATAAAATTCAGCTATGCTGAATTTAGATCTATACATGCCACCCGCTTCTAACATTAAGTTGTCGGATCAACCAACAGTCTCTGGGATTTTTAACAGAAATTCATTTAGTTCGGCAGGGCAGACTGTAACGCCGGTGCATCGTACAGATAAAGGTCAAGGTAACGCTGAGTATACTTCTAGAATATTTAGCCCTTATCTTACGCCTTCTGCTATTCATGCCGAAAATAGGCAGCTGTCCCAGAGTAGCCTTTCGCCCGCGTACCAACAAAACGTAGCGGCGACAAAATATTTCAACGTATCCACGACGCCTAAACTTCGGCCTCATTTGCACACTAGCCTAATCGCTTGATGTGATTATGTCAAAAGCACTAACTTCTAGGTTTGCCATATCTTTAAGGAAACTGCTTGATTTTTGATTACTGAGTGACCATCCAGTTGGGCAATTATAAGATCCACTTTGCTTTGCCCTGTAAACAAAAGCTTTGAAATCTCTGTTTACCGCTGTTGGTGTGTAGGGCCTCTTTTTCACGCTTTGCAAAGGATCTCCAAAGATGGGGGACCAATTTCTAGGTTTTCCGTTACTGCGTTGTATAGTTTTTTCATATTGATAATTCTGCAGAATTACATCTGCATTACCAATTTCCGCTTCCAACATGCTATGCATAAATGCTTCTGCTGTGGTTCTAATATTTTCCGCATTCTCATTGACATAACGGGTTTGTAAGAACGTAGTGAATTTGTATGCAACTGTCCCAATTTCTAAATTTGAGCTGATATAACGCTCGGTGACGATTGCTGAAGTTATTGAGAAAACAAATTCTGGTGCATACATGATATTGCCTGGTAGTTATTTGTCTTTGACGATTTCCCAGCTTACCCGAATTTCACTTATAAAGGAATGGCACTTTTTTATTTCATAATTATTTGAGCTGCCGTCTATGCCAACTTCGAGAAGCTTAATCCGGCAGAATTCATATAGACGATACAAATTGATTGCTAAATCTCCCTGGGCTCTGAAGTCTAAACTCTTTTGCAAAAAATATAAGGTGAGTAAGGATGTTTCAAACGCTTTTTTACGCTCCTGCGTGTCTGTGGACGAGACTAATGATTTTAAACTTACCTCAAGTTTGACTAAAGCGGCGCTAACGACGTTGTATCCAATACTTTCGTTAGAGAGCGTTTGGCTTTTGATTTCTGTGTAACCACTGATAGCCGCTTGTGTGTTCATTATATTCGCCTCTTAATCAATATTAACTCTTCAAGAGTATCAACGTCGCACGCATGGATTATGTTAGCTGGCTGTCAAAAATATGACCACCGATCGTTTTGAGTGCAATTCAAGAATAAAGATACTCTT
>MDTG01081187.1_pt1 | contig 14069 bp, 10 predicted proteins | sample 811421 | NCBI WGS metagenome assembly MDTG01 (sample SAMN05326645, study PRJNA326480) | marine metagenome | isolation source: seawater | place: Pacific Ocean: South East | collected 2011 | reverse complement strand
TCGGTGCTCCAGTTGGTCATCAAATCCATCAGAATACCTCCTCGTCGTCATTCCCGTGCAACTGGAGCCCGCGGTACTACCAGGTTATACTATACCCCCTAGGGTGATCCAGAGAACCGTTTCCCTCTTATGATGGTCTCGGTCGGAGGATGTGTCAGATTTGAGAAGAAAAAGGCCCCATAGAGATGCTTACTAGCGTCCAGAACCCCATTATCGCTACTGCAACACCCCAAGCCCTAGGCCGGACCCCAACGCTTAGCAGTCCGACTAATGATGCATATTTTCCGAACAGAAGTGGCAGAGATCTGACTATTGAAATTGCCAAACCTGCAGATACTCCGAAACCAATTAGCATCACTGGTGAAATTGCTATTCCCAACAATCCCGATCTGGCGATAGAACCTACTCCCTGAGCGATCATGGAGGGGTCGATTATCCATGAGATCCAAGCGAGCCAAAGCCCGAGATATACATCTTCAGAAAATCTCCTTTCCCCCCTCCATTTCCTGTATTTCTGATTCATTCCAGAGTGGATTACCCAAGATAGATATTCCACTTCAAAAATTCTACCGCGAAAAGTCATAGAAGCTCCGTGGTAGACCAGGAAGATGGAGATAAACATCTCGACAAATGTCCAATGAGGCCCCATCCCCAGGCCTGATAGAATTGCAACAGGGACCGCCCAGAGCATAAAACCGGAAAATGCCGCACCCATAGTCATGAAAATCCCGACTCCGGGAATCAAAACTTCTTCCGGGGCCTCATACCCCTTATCAGTGGGTAGAGATAGAATTAGTAGTGGGAGGAGGGAGAAGCTAATTATCAAAGAAAGAAGTTCAATTGGGTTTTTTCCAGAGCCAAGAGCGGCCCCCTTGGAGGCTGATTGTATATCGGATGGCGACATTGACCCAGGAGACCAAGAGGCAATGAATCCCGCAGAGTCGATGATGAAAACTGAATCTGTTGGTCCGCTAGGGAGGGATTTACCCACTGTTCCATCATCCAAAAGCAATGGCCATGAGCCATTGATCTGCGAGGAGAAATCATCTAGATTGTAGGCCTTGACATCCTCGCCTGTTGCTATCTGGGCATAGGAGGCCGAAATTCCATCGATAGTCAGAACCTTCTCAGCAGACTCAAAGTCGGCCATCTGCCTCATGGAATTAGGAGATCCTGGAGTGAACAATCCGATTACTGCGACATCAGATTCTTCAATCAGGCTTGATAGTGATACGGCTCCTGTGTCTGGATTATGGGATAGCAGTAGGAAATTGGGAGCTGCGCCCCCTTCTCGATAGCTATCGGTGTCGATGTCTGGAAGTGATGTTGCGGAGAATGAAGATGCTATTGCCAAAGCCAGTATCACGCCATAAGCAGGCGGAGGAAGTAAGCCGTCCCTTGTAGAAAGTGCAGTCCACACAGCCACGCCCAAGAATACGAGGATGGCAGCGGCATATTTCCCCAAAATCGGGGGTTCTTCAGTTTGGACACTGAATCTTAGAAGCACCCACGAGTGACAATTCTCCCCGGGATCCTGATCTGAGAGTATCAAACAGGCGTCTAACATATAATTGCCGGGAGATAGGGGCTGGTCCGTAATCCAATTTAGCACGGTTCTATTGCCCTCTCCCTTGGAAAATCCATCGGGCAGTTCAAAGTGGTCCACCCATGTATCCTCGTAGTGTTTCCCGTGCCTCATTTCCGACCAAGGCATTGGGCCCACTAGTTCGATCGACTGAGCTGAAAAATCAGAAACCCCCCATGGCGAGAACGGGGTAAGCTCAATCCTCGCCATTCTATTTTGATCCACAATTACATCCATCTCTGCCTCGACTATTTTGCCGTCGAAAATAATCCCAGTCCTGGCATCGTAAGTGCCCCACCACAGAGTTCCGGAAACTGCACACTCATGCCTAACTTGAATAGATAATCTGATATTTTCTCCGGAATTCATCGAGATGTTTACGTTCTCGGCTCTAACCTCAAAGACATGAGGGTTCGTCCTATCCTTACTCATCACTATGGATTCCGTGTAGGAATCTGAAATGGCAGAAATCCCCCCCATAGTCAGAGAAATAGAGAATTGGGTTTCTGATCCAAGTGGGCCACCGACAGGAAGATCGGACAATGAGCACAAATCACTTGCGGACTCCAAGGAGGCAAAAAGTCTCACAGTAATATTTCCCTCAAAATTGAACGGTTCTTGCGTAGGGGATGAGGATGCATCAATTATCGTGGGGAGAGTAAGCGAGCTAGACTTCGAAAATGATACGCTGCCGGAAGGCAATCCAGTGATTGTAGTCCAATTCCTATCTAGAAACTGATTTTCTTCCACCCCCTTGAGAAACAACATGTGTTGATCGGGGTATGAAAAGTCAAATCCTGGGCCCTCATATGCCTCTTGATTCTGGGCAATTCCGGGCGAGGAAGCGAGAAATAGGACCAATATGGATGCTAGAAAGAAGATCCCCCCTCTTCTCGAAGTCACTTCATCACCAATATTTCCTGAATCTCGCTGAGTGTTCAATACTTCGTCTCCGTGTTAGAGGAACCTCATTGCGACAAATAGCGCCATTAAAGAGCCGGAAAATGTGGAGATGAAGTTCACGCCATGCTTTCCTAGATATCCCCGATTCTCAAAAATAGCGCCAAGAATTGAGTCTATCTGGCAACCGAGCCATCCGAACAAAATTACTGCTGGAAAGAATATCTCCGGAGGAGTTCGATCTCCATTGATTGCACCGAGTAATGAGGATACCACGGAAATCAAAAGTGCGCCGTAAAATGCAGCCAAGGTCCCCGTTGGAGACATGCCCCCATTTGTACCGGCTGGAACTAGTTCCAAGGTAGTGATTATGCGAGTCCTAGGATCTAAGCTTCCAATCTCGGATGCAAGTGTGTCCGAAGCAGCCACGGAAACGGCTGAGCATAGTAAGAAGTAAGACCATTCATGACCTCCTAGCATGTAGTGGATTATGGATACGATACTGGCCATGCCACCGTTGGCCATCACATTCTTCCAGCCTCTGACACCATCATTAGCCTCCTCAGCGGAGATCCTAGCCTTTTCTTCAAACCTCCACTTTGTAACAAACGAGCCGACGATAAGAAAGGTCATCAACACAACAAGCCATGTCCAGTGGCCTAGCAGAGATATGGTTAATCCGACTATCGAGGCTGCAATGATTCCACCCCTATCTAGGAGGTCTTTTGTCGTAGAAATTATGAGCAGGGAAGAAACCAAAATCAGCGAGATTGCGATATCATGACCACCTTCTAGCATATTGACGAGTGGTCGTTACCAATTGGGGTCATGAAAGATTCGGAGGGTATCAGTTGATTCGTGTGGTTTACTCTCGATTTATCATTCTAGGGAGTTGATGCCTCGAATAATGCCCATTCCTACAAACAGCAGTGAGCTGATTAGGAATATAATCCAAGAGAGCATGACCAGATTGGCCACCGCTTCGTCCATTCCGAGCCATCCTGCAGCGGAGAATGATAAGAAAGAGCTCCCATTCCAGAAAGAGTGCCCTGCGATAGATAGGGCTAATGAGGGATAAATTCCCCTAGGGGTTTGGATCCCCTTCAGGGAGCTTGAAGATTCCCCCTTATCGTAGGAAAGAAGGAAATCTTCTATTTCAGGGAATGTTTTTTTCTCGATCCCGTTGACTGATTCGCTTCCAAGAATTAGCCATGGCTCTCTACCATCAGGATTTTCCTGAGATGATTTATTGATTGCATCCTCCAAAGATGGCCTCGGCCCATCGAAGCCGGATAAGTCCCCATCGCCATCGGTATCTATGCCGACACCCTCGGCAATATCGATCGCCGAAATGGCCATTGCCTTGGCTCTCCAATGGAGCTTTGCCTTGAGCTTCTTATCTGTAGCAACCCACCCTATCGCAGTTCCAGAAATTGCCGTCCAAACTGCATGACCTGGTATTGATCCGATTCCTCGGACCAAGATTGTGAAACTAAGTCCGACGGGCCTGCCGAACAGAGAAAATCCGATATACTGGAAATTCTCGATTAACGCGAACCCCAATCCTACTGTAAATCCCACTTGAAATCCGTGCTTTGGTCCGTTGATATATGGAAGAAACAATGCTACTGCCAATGCCTTGAATATCTCTTCGCACACGGGTGCCCCCACTGCAAGAAGAGAGAATTCGTATGACCAATGTCCTTGATCCAAAAATGAGTCGGCAATATCTGGTGCTATTAGGGAATTGAAAATAAAGGCAGGGAATGCGGATGCCATTCCGGCCATCAACCACGCCTCTGCATCCCTCCTCCTTGTTGGCAATCCCAACAACTTATTCGACGTCCCCCACCAAGCGAGTACTGGGAGTGAAAAACCAATGAACCAGATTGGAATTCCGATAAGAACGAAAATCAAAACAGACACTACTTGCAGTGACTCGACATCTGAATAGAGCATAGCACTTAGTGCTGCTCCAATCAAAATTAAGGAGATGAAAATAGTCCACAGTTGCCTATTTGGCGGGACGTCGAGAATAGAGTCATCCTTCACTAAATATCTGACAAAATCAGTCTTCACAGGGGTCCTCAATGAAGTCCCATTGGGAAGAGCATGGGCCTCAGAACCTGTCTCATCCGGAGAAGCTAAGCAAACATGGACGAGTCTAGGTCTGTGCAGGCTGAGGATTAGGAAAATCAACGGAGCACTACAAATTCCGGATAGGAGAACTGCAACTGGCTCGAGGGTGAAGAGTCCGATGACCATGAATAAAAGAACATACATCAGGAAAAAGGCGGGAATTACAGTTCCAAGCATCCGTAGGTATATTTTCCAAGGTTGACTTGCTCTCGCGATCACGAGTTGCTTAGGCGGTTTGCTAAGCGGCTTCGGACTCTTGATCCTATACATTCTCCCATTTTGGTCTATGAAGGTCCTTTGATCCAGCAATATCTCACCCGGTGCCACTCAGATCGCCCATCACTCTTGGCGCCCGAAGCACCCGGTGCGGTTCCTCATCACTGTGGCGTTTGATGGAAGAAGGGGTTTGATATTGGGGTTTGTCATCTGCTGATTACTCCACAAGAGGTGCAGAAAGTCTCGCTCCTTGATTCGTCTCTCTTCATGCTCCATTGTCCGCATGAGGGGCATCTTGGAAGTCTTCTTTTCTTGGGGTCTTTTGTTCTTTTAGGCCTCGCCTTTCGACTCTTAGGCACTGTCCATCCTTTCTTCGGACGCCTTGCCTTGGGCATGATTTTTGAAAGAGGGGTTTGATTGAAGAAACTGACTGAGCCGACTGAGAAAGTCACTGGAACCCAATCATAAGTCAAACCTGTATCGGGGTTCATGCGTTGCACGATAGTAGGGGCGGGGGTGTCGGGCCTTTCTTCAGGGATTAGACTTCTAGAGAATGGTCACGACGTGCAAATAGTTTCTGAGAAGTTTAGTCCAGAAACGGTTTCCGACGTGGCGGCGGCAGTTTGGTATCCTTTCCTGGTTAAACCTGCAAATAGAGCGGATAATTGGGGGATAGAAACCTATGATTTTCTAGAGTCGCTCTGCGATAGCGCACCGGAAGCAGGAGTTCGGATGAGAGACGGCAGAGAGTACCTCAGAAGTATTGTTGATTTGCCCCCTTGGAGTAAAGACATTTCAGCATTCAGAATTCTTGAGAAGTTTGAGATCCCCGAAGGTTATGTATTTGGTTGGGAGTTTAGGGTGCCAGTGATTGATATGCCATTGTACATGCCATGGCTAAAATCTAGATTCGAATTTCTAGGAGGCACATTCAAGCAAGAATTAGTAAAAAAATTAGAAGATCTGGAGGGGGAAGTCGTAGTAAATTGTGTCGGACTTGGGGCTAGGGAGCTATGTGGTGACGATCAAGTTAAACCAGCTAGAGGTCAGATAATTTTCATCGATCAGGATCCCGGAATTGGTCATTTTGATCAACAACCTGAGACATTGACCTACACTATACCAAGAAGTAACGTCACTGTCCTCGGCGGTACTGCCCAGATTGATGACTGGGACCTAGAGATCAGAGAAGAGGATAATGATCTAATCCTAAGTAAGGTGGAGGCTATTTGGCCCGAACTGGACAGAAGCAAAATCATTGGAGGGACTGTTGGGCTAAGGCCATCGAGAACTGAAGTTAGGCTGGAAGAGGAGTATGTCAATGGATCTCGGATAATTCACAACTATGGCCATGGGGGTGCCGGGGTGACTCTTTCTTGGGGATGCGCAAATGAAGTAGTTTCAATTTTGGAAGGCTAATGGTGGTATTGATAGAGGATATGGATCTCCTCTCAACTCAAAGTAGCTTGACGGCTTCCAAAAATATCATGTGGTTTTTTTTCGTGTTAAACACTCGCGATGCTTGCAGCCTCTGAGTCTACGCCGATATCAGATTCTTCATATGCGGACTTCGTCGTACTTATCACGACGGCTCCGATTTTATACGGATCCCCATTAGATGACGGCCTCCTGTCTTCTAGACGCCCGCACCAACCATCCTCAACAGTTCCAATCGGAATCCTAATCGATGCTCCCCTATCGGAGACGCCGTACGAAAATTCGTGGATCGACTGCGTCTCATGTAATCCGGTAAGCCTCTGTTCGTTATGTGCGCCATAAACGTCCATATGCTTTTTTACGTTCCTGCCAAACTCTTCGCAGACCCTGGAGAAAATCTTCTCATCGCCACAAGTCCTCAGAGTGGTATCCGAGAAGTTGACGTGCATACCCGAACCGTTCCAGTCCGTGGCGCCCAGAGGCTTTGGATGCCATTCTATTGTAAGGCCATACTTCTCAGCATTCCTCTCTGCGAGGTATCTGGCTGCCCAGACCTGATCTCCAGCATTCTTTGCACCTTTGGCAAAAATCTGGAATTCCCACTGTCCTACGGCCACTTCTGCATTGATTCCCTCGACATTGATTCCTGCATCCAGACACATGTCTAGATGGGTCTCAATTATCTCTCTCCCAAAGGCATTCTCAGCCCCCACGGAGCAGTAGAACTGCCCTTGACCCGTGGCATCACTGGGGAACCCCAATGGCAGATTAGTCTCCGGATCCCACAAAAAGTACTCCTGCTCATAGCCGAACCAGAAATCATCGTCGTCTTCCTCGATTGTAGCTCGCCCGTTGGTTGGATGAGGTGATCCGTCGGCGTTATAGACTTCACAAATTACTAGAAAGCCGTTAATACGGTCAGGATCAGGATATATTGCAACAGGCTTCAGAAGACAGTCTGATGAGCCCCCCTCTGCTTGTTTGGTGGAACTGCCATCGAATGACCACATCTTGCAATCTTCGAGATTTCCAGAGAAATCAGTTTCAATCATTGTCTTGCTCCTCATACTCTGGGTTGGTTCAAATCCATCGAGCCAGATGTATTCCAATTTGGACTTGTTTGTCATGCACCTTCCCGGGAAAATCTAGTATATAATCTGAACGATTGACCAAATAAATAGAGTTAATATGGATATTTTGTTTAAAATTAGCTTTATTATTCTTCAAATTATTATATTTATTATAATTTAATATTCATTTGTATAAATTTTTTTACTATTTTTGGTCTTTTTCGGACAAATGAACATATTCGTCGGCCAATATTTGCCCAATCAGCAGCATATGAAATTGAATAGTAGGTTTCTAAAAGCTGCCATATGGGTATGGCGGCGGCATGGGGCATACCCGAATTCAGGAGGCTTGTAATTGGTAATGGAATCAATATGCTTGGAACTGCAATTTTCTTCATTGGCATGGGGTGGACAGTTGCACAGATAGGGGGGCCGAGGGAATACGGGCTTATTTTCACGTCTTATTTCCTTGGTCACCTGCCTCTACTACTCTATGGGGGGATGGTAGTAGATCGGATGCCGAGAAGAACCGTTGCACTGGTAGCTGACATTGCACAGGCATTAGTGGTTATCATGGCAGTTGTAATTCTACTATTGGATTTTGAAGAAATCAAGACTCTGCTTGTTGTCGCTTTCTTAACAGGTGGTGCAGGAGCGTTCTCGATTCCGGCCATTGGGGCACTAATTCCAGATCTAGTCGAAGAAGATCTGCTCTCAGAGGCGAATGCAATCAGAGGTATCGCGATGACTGGGGCATGGATGCTAGGGCCGTTGATTGGTGGACTTTCCGTCGCAAGGTGGGGGATCGAGGTTTGTCTAATACTGGATTTTCTGACATTTACATTCAGCGCTTTAGTACTCTGGACGATACCGGAGATTTCGGTTGATAGGGAAGGGAGCGGGGATATTCGCGAAGAGGTGGCTGAGGCGTGGTCTTTCGTGAAAACTCAACCATGGCTTTTCGCGGGCATAGCGATGTTCATGGTATGGCACATTGGGGACTCTGCTATCGAAATAGGGATCCCATTCATTATCGAAAGCAAAGGATTGGGCGCTAAGGAATTTGGGATCTTCGGCGCCGTCGGTGCCGCTGGTGCAATGATTGGTTCAATTATTGGTGGGATCCGCCCAATCTCGAAAGAGAGTAGAGGGTTGGTTTTCTACGTACTGATAGGAGGCATAGCTTGGTGCATGTTGATGTGGGCTATGCCCATACCCTTCCTGCTGATTCTTGTTTTCGTATTGGTGGAAGGGGTCCTAGGAGGTACTCTTGGAGTGATTTGGCGGACCACCATGTCCGATAGCGTAGACCAGCATTTGAGAGGCAGGGTGAACTCTCTCGATGCGATTGGTTCCTTGATTTTCATACCACTTGCTCCACTGATGGGGGGGTGGATGATTGAGAAAACGAATGTCCTAACCACTTTCTCAATTGCTGTCTCTTTCATGGTTCTAACAACAATGGCTGGATTAATCGTACCATCGTTCAGGAGATTCGAGAGGGTCGACTCAGAAGTATTTCCCATCAAAGAAGAACTGGGCCAATCTAGCTAATATCTACAGAAAAGGTCCGATCATAGATTTTCTTCTGAAATCTAACTACAAAATATAGAGTGGTGAAGTATGCGATCCAAGCCCATACTGCCCTGCTCCCCAGACGAACTATCTCAAGCATCACCGGACCATCAAAAAGAATGCACCCAGATAGAAAAAGGGATCTTCCCAAAGTTCGCCAAACAGATTCCCCCTCTTGGGCCAGTATTCTATCTACTCTATTCTCTCTCCATTTATCGAAGGCCTTCTTCAATCTCCTGAAAGAATCCTCAGAGTCTTGTTTTTTATCTATGAAGTCGTTATTTTGGGGTGTTGCCTCTGGCATTAGAGTCCCTCGGTGCAACAGGGGCATGGCTGGACCCAATGGCCCGGAGAAATTTCTTTCAGTGTGAGGTCCACCTTCGTACTCTCCTCCCACTTTGGATGGCCTAGTCTATGTCCGAAAGAGCAACCTGGTGGTGGGTCGATTGGAGATGGGACGTCCCCTTCTAGTAGCTCTGCACTTCTCTCAACGTTTGGATCCGGCGTGGGGATTGCGGAAATCAGGGCTTTGGTGTAGGCGTGTATTGGATTATTGTATATCTCCTCGGCATCGGCCATTTCAACAACCTTCCCGAGATACATGACCGCTACCCTGTCTGAAATATGACGGACCACTGCCAGATCATGAGCAATGAATACAAATGTCAAATCTCGTTCTTTCTGTATGTCGATTAGCAGGTTGAGCACCTGAGCTTGAACTGAAACATCAAGAGCGCTGGTGGGCTCATCCAAAAGGATGAATTCGGGGTCAAGAGAAAGTGCCCTAGCCAATGCAATCCTCTGCTTCTGACCACCCGAAAATTCGTGAGGGAAACGTGTCATATGACTCTCCTTAAGCCCTACAGATGAGAGTAACTCTCCAACTTTCTTTGTTAGCTCCGCACCATCAGTAAGGCCATTGACGATTAGAGGCTCTCCAACTATGGAGCGGATAGATAATCGGGGATTCATTGATCCACCGGGATCTTGGAATACTATCTGCATTTTACGTCTTAATTCCCTGTCATTAATTTCACCGATATCTTTCCCGTCATATCTAATCGAACCGGATGTGATTGGGACAAGGCCCAATATTACCCTACCCAGGGTTGTTTTACCGCATCCAGACTCGCCAACTACGCCGAAGACTTCTCCTTTCCTGATTGAGAAATTTACTCCATCGACTGCCTTAACGTAAGATTGTACTTTGGAAAACATACCTGATTTGACAGGGAAGTACTTCCTTAGTTCCTTTACCTCTATCAGTAAAGAATTCTGCTCCTGCACATCAATGGTTGGTAGTTCAGATTTTTCTATCATATTTTCAACCCCAATTATCCTGCTCGATATCTGTACAAATTGGGCACATATCGACCCAGTGTCCTGGTTCTACCTCCCTAAGATCTGGACGGGAAGAAAGTGTTTCACCTTCCCTTTCCATCCTCTGACAAAATCTGCAACCAGAGACGAATTCTGAAGGAATCGCTACTTGTCCGGGAATTGCTGGAAGTATGGATTTCCTCTTAGAAGAGAGACTTGGGGTACAGGAAATTAGCCCTCTTGTGTATGCATGACGCGGATTTGAGAAGAGTAGTGAGATTGGGGCCCTTTCAACTACCCTTCCAGCATACATTACTGTTACAGAATCGCACATTTCAGCAATTACCCCCAAGTCATGAGTTATCAGCATTATCGATGTCCCCTCCTTGTCTCTGAGGTCTCTCATTAGCTTGAGTATCTGGGCTTGAATGGTTACATCAAGTGCGGTAGTTGGCTCGTCCGCTATGAGTAGCTTAGGTTCGCATGCCATCATCATTGCAATCATCACCCTTTGCCTCATTCCTCCTGAAAGTTCATGGGGGTACATACGAGCTACAGTCTCTGGATTGGGGATCTTTACTTCACCCAGAATCTCGATTATCTGCTTCCTGTGAGCGGGATCTAGTTGGAAATAGCTTGAGGCCTGCAGAGGGGGTATTGCTAGCATGGATGAGATCAGGATTATGCTAATCAGAGCGCTGAAAGGAATCCAAAGTATGATGAATATTAGGATAGGTATTACGAAAGCCATCGGAACTGCCGCATAAGCATCTTCAATTGGGGAAATATCCACTTCTTTGTTCGAACTACTGGATAATTTGTAGTGGGAAAAGAGGAAGACGACTAGTGGTATTGAAGGTGTGAGCGCAAGCGAGTAAATGTCGAATCTAGAGGCCAAGCCGCCCAAGTGAAGAGAAATGATCACGATACTTGCAATAGTGAAAATCAAAAAGTTTAGCGGATTTGCCTTAAATGAACGAGAAATCAAAGTGAAAGGATAGATCAGCGCCTCAAGAATTCGATTGATTCGCGTCACCTCTGCTTCGAATGTTTTTCCGTGCTCCTTCATCACCTCACAGATCTGTTTTTCCACAGTGTAAAGGGGATTCAATGCAGTCATAGGTTCTTGGAAAATCATACTTATTCTGTTGCCCCTGATTGACCTCAAGAACGACTCATGGAGATTTTGCGGCCTCTCTTTGTACCAAATGAAAACTGTTGATATTGCAAAAAGTGCCAGTGCAAAAGTCGTTGCTTGAAATCCAGTTAATGGATCTAGTAGGGTCCATATCATACCAAGTACGACGGTCAAAAGTAGGCCTGAAGAGATCTTCTTGGCTATACGGATTTGCTTCTTGGTAATCGCCGGAATTTCGTGGATAAGTTGTTTGCCCTGGAAGAGGACACTGCCCGAATCTACCTCACATGATGCTAAGCCAATAGTTACCAAAGAGGTAACCGATTTGCCGCATCCAGATTCCCCCACTACCCCCATAATTTCACCCTCGCCCACCGAGAGTGATACGTCATTGAGCGCCTCTATAGGGCCATCCAATGTATCAAAATGGACTTTTAATCCTTCGATTTTCAGTATTTCCTTCAGAATCTCAACTCCTATTCTTGGGATCTACGACGTCCCTGATTCCGTCACCTAGTAGGTTGAATCCCAATGTCGTGAATGCGATGGCCAAACCAGGGAAGAGAATCAGCCACCAATCCTGTGGGAAATAAGTTCTACCGTCAGACACGAGTCTACCCCACTCTGCCGCATAAGGCTCCGCACCGAGGCCTATGAATGAAAGGCCGCTAGCTGATAGAATTGTACCTCCGATATCTAGCGTGAAGGCAACCAACAAAGGTGCCCAAGCATTAGGTAGGATATGCCTGAACATAATCCTCCCAGGTGGGGCTCCGACGCTTCTAGCAGCTTCTACGAAGGCCATTTCCTTCACATAAAGGACCTGCCCTCGAATTAGTCGTGCGTAACCGGGCCAACCAGTAAATACCAACGCTACTTGGACCTTCCAAAGCCTATCAAAGTCTTGAATCAGAGTTATTTCCCCATCAGTATCGCCAGAAAGCCTGTGGAGAATTGCCACTGATAGGAAAATAGCCACTGTCCTCAGAGTCAGATATCGGTATGGATTACGCCAGTCTAATGCCGATCTTGTTCTACTGATGTAGTCATCGAACGAAGATTTGTCGAGTAGAGCTCTGTCAGCGATCACAAGTCCAACGACGGAGAAGATAATAATCAGAGATGATAGCATCCTCCATAGCCACGAATCTGTGAACTCGAAGATCCCCTCCCATGGACCGGATAGAATTAGAAGCATGATAACAGCAAGGACGATTATTGGTTGCTTGAAAAAGGAGTAGATCGACGCAGGACCTGCTTCCACCTTCATTCCGCTTGAAGGGAGGATGGAGCTTGCGACCAGTGATCTCGCAGATATGGCAAGGAACGATATAGGAACTAAAATTGCTAGCCAGAGTGGTACTGTGAAGCTCTCAACTGCTTCCAATGCTGCAACGAACGCCATAGCAAGAATTAATCCTGGGACTGCGAAAAAGACGTCAGTTATCCGCATTATCACCTCATCTACTCTACCACCATAGTATCCACTTACACTTCCAACTATAGTCCCGATGATCACCGTCAAAGTGGCAACAGTGAATCCTATTTTCAGAGACACCCTGGAACCATAAAGTACCTTACTGAATAGGTCCTGTCCCTCGGTATTTGTTCCAAAAATACACACATCGTAGCCATCTGGAAGCCAAGAGTGGTGCATATCCTCGTTATTGAAAGCATAAGTTAGTCTGATAGTGGTGTAACTTGTGTTGCTCATTAGCTCATCAGAAATCCAAATTATTGACGAGTTTTCTTCATCCACCGACACTAGGGACAGCTCGATATCATATCCAAGGCTATCCTCAAGTGAGACTAGCTCGATCACTTCTAGGACATCCCTGTAGAATGTTCTATCTTGAGGGTCAACTTTCTCATGGCTAAGAGCTTCTGTCCAGTTAGCATCCCACCTTCTCAGGGTAGTGAGAGAAATAGTCTGTTTGTGCCAGTCGCATTCCTCTGAGAATGGGGCAACTCTCTTTGGCTCGTAATCATTGACCCATGTGTCCCTAGTATCCAATAGGTCACGTGAAGGATGTTCCACAGCGATTTCGTCGGCGAAGATGGAAATCAAGGAGACTGAAACTACCATGGCTAGTCCAGTAATAGCGAGGATCGATCTCCTGAAGACCTTCCAACTTCTTGCAGCATCTATCCTGATTTGGGATAGTCTTTCGCTGATTCTTCTGAGGCTCTCCTCTCTGTCTTCCTCCCCTTCTTTCCAACTCATTCTAGCCTCACCCTTGGATCGATTACTGCGTACAAAATGTCAACAATCAGGTTTGCAAGCAAAAATATGACAGCGGTAATTAACGTCACGCCCATTATCACTGAGAAGTCGAGAACAGTAATTGCCTGAACTGCGACTCTCCCCATACCGTTGAATGAGAAGATCGATTCTGTCAGAACGGCCCCCCCTATCGCCCCCCCTATTGAAAATCCTAGAATAGTCAATATTGGAACTAGGGCGTTCCTACAGGCATGAACTAAAACGACCCTTCTCTCTGATACTCCCTTTGCCCTTGCGGTTCTGACATAATCTTCATTCAGAACTTCTAGAAGACTTGCCCTCATGTACCTAAGCAATGATCCGGCTGATGCGATACCAAGTGTGAAGGATGGTAGGAAAAGGTGAGATATGCTGTCGTTGAATAGGGCCCTATTGGTGGAATAGTCGGGATGTAGGGTGGAAAGT
>MDTG01447696.1_pt1 | contig 14070 bp, 9 predicted proteins | sample 811421 | NCBI WGS metagenome assembly MDTG01 (sample SAMN05326645, study PRJNA326480) | marine metagenome | isolation source: seawater | place: Pacific Ocean: South East | collected 2011 | reverse complement strand
TTCCGGTTGTCGTGGGTTCAAGTCCCATCGTCCACCCCATTTTCTCGCGGAAGTGGTGGAATTGGTAGACACGCTGGATTTAGGTTCCAGTGCTTCACGGCGTGAGAGTTCAAGTCTCTCCTTCCGCACCATATTTTATGCTTTAATTTAAAAGCAGTTCTTTTTAAAAGATCCTCGTCGGTGAGTGGCGCAGCTTGGTAGCGCACTTGTTTTGGGTACAAGGGGTCGCAGGTTCAAATCCTGTCTCACCGACCATTCTTCTTTCGTCAATTTCCTTTTTTCTCCTTGTTTTCAACGAATTTTGCACCGATCGTCTGTTATTCGGTCAATTGGGTGTTACAAACTTGTGTTTCCCTCTCGACTCTTGTTTAGTGCGGCTGTATACTACCGCGTCTTTTTTTAACCGGTGCGTTTGTCTCAGGTTAGTGAAGTGCAGTGATATACTGCGCTGAATTTTGGGAATACAAACGCCAAAAACGACCTCTACCCCGATGTGATCCGCCACAAAATTGATGGCATAGCGGGAGAGGGGATTGTGAACCAAGCGCCTATAGAGGCGTATAGTTGAGGTAACATAATGCAAGTTTCTGTCGAGACGACCCAGGGTTTAGAACGCCGTCTTACTATCAGCGTTCCAGCTGACGCTGTTGATTCAGCGGTTAAGTCACGCCTACAACAGTTGGCGAAAACACAACGCATCAATGGCTTCCGTCCAGGAAAAGTTCCAGTAAGCGTAATTAAAAAACGTTTCGGCCAAGCGGTTCGCCAAGAAGTTGCTGGCGACGTAATGCAGCAAAACTTCTACCAAGCTATCGTTCAGGAAAAAATTCAACCTGCTGGCATGCCAAAGTTTGAATTAACGAAAGATGAAGACGGACAAGATCTTGAATTTGTCGCCTCATTTGAAGTTTACCCTGAAGTAGAAGTGAAAGGTGTAAGCGATATCGAGATTGAAAAGCCAGTAGTAGACATTACTGACGAAGATCTAGATAACATGATGGAAACCCTGCAAAAGCAGCACGCTAGCTGGAAAGAAGTTAAGCGTAAAGCGAAAAAAGATGACAAAGTTATCATCGATTTCGTAGGCACGGTTGACGGTGAAGAATTCGAAGGTGGTAAAGCTGAAGATTTCGCACTAGAACTGGGTCAAGGCCGCATGATTCCTGGTTTCGAAAAGCCGTTGGTTGGCGCGAAAGCGGGTGAAGAAGTGACTATCGAAGTGACTTTCCCTGAAGATTATCACGCTGAAAACCTAAAAGGGAAAGAAGCGGTATTCCAAGCAACCGTGAAAAAAGTGGAAGGCCAATCTCTACCTAAAGTAGACGAAGAATTTGCCAAGCTTTTCGGTGTTGAAGAAGGCGGTGTAGACGCGCTTAAAGCTGAAGTTCGTAAGAACATGGAACGTGAACTTAACCAAACGTTAAAAGCGCAGGTTAAAGAAGACGTTATCGCTAAACTTGTTGAAGCAAACGAATTTGATATTCCTCAAGCGCTTATCGACCAAGAGGTTAACGCTCTGCGTGAACAAGCGAAGCAGCGTTTCAGCCAACAAGGCGGTGGTCAAAACCTTCCTGAGCTTCCAGCTGAACTCTTCACTGACAATGCTAAGCGTCGTGTTTCAATCGGCCTTATCCTTGGTGAAGTGATCAAGCAAAACGAGCTTAAAGCTGATGAAGCGAAAGTTAACGAGATGATCGAAACTGCTGCTTCAGCGTACGAAGACCCACAAGAAGTGGTAGAATACTACAACAACAACCAAGAGCTTATGCAGCAAATGCAAAACGTTGCACTTGAAGAGCAAGCTATTGAGTGGGTTCTTGAGCAAGCAAATGTTACCGAAGTAACAAAAGCTTTTGACGAGGTTATGAACAAACAGGCGTAATTTTTTACTGTCTGATTGACTTAACCCATCAGCAACTGCTTAAATGCTCGGAGCCTTCCGAGCATTTTTGTTTTTAACGCTAGATAATCAAGGTAGCTATGACTAATACCCCGTTCGATCCAATGAATGCACTTGTCCCTATGGTAGTAGAGCAAACTTCCAAAGGGGAACGTTCTTACGATATTTATTCTCGCCTGCTAAAAGAAAACGTTATTTTCTTAGTAGGGCAAGTTGAAGACCACATGGCAAACCTGATTGTGGCTCAAATGTTATTCCTAGAAGCGGAAAATCCAGAGAAAGATATTTTCCTTTATATTAACTCTCCTGGTGGTTCAGTCACCGCGGGAATGGCCATTTATGACACCATGAACTTCATCAAGCCTGATGTGAGTACCGTGTGTATGGGGCAAGCTGCAAGCATGGGAGCATTCCTCCTTTCAGCAGGCGCGAAGGGCAAGCGTTTCTGTCTGCCTAATTCTCGCGTAATGATTCACCAGCCATTAGGTGGGTTCCAAGGCCAGGCATCAGATTTTGAAATTCATGCGAAAGAAATCTTGTCTATTAAAGAGAAGTTAAATCGCTTGATGGCTCAGCATACAGGGCAAGACTACGACACAGTAGCACGTGATACTGATAGGGATAACTTCCTAAGTGCGACTGAGGCTAAAGAGTATGGCCTTATCGATCAGGTTTTAACAAATCGATCTGACGCAGCCGCAACTAAGTAGTATAGTTATAGTAGTCCTGAACACGTGCATAGCACACTTTGGTTTTAGGTTCAGGCAAGGCAGAGGCAAAAGTAATGAGTGATAAACAAAGCGGTGATGGTGACAACAAGTTACTGTACTGCTCGTTTTGTGGCAAAAGCCAACACGAAGTAAGAAAATTAATTGCAGGCCCGTCGGTATTTATATGCGACGAGTGTGTAGAGTTATGTAACGATATCATTCGCGAAGAAATCAAGGAAATCGCGCCAAAGCAAAAGCAGGATGCTTTACCGAAACCAAGTGAAATTCATTCACACCTTGATGATTACGTTATTGGCCAAGAACATGCCAAAAAGGTATTGTCGGTAGCAGTGTATAACCACTATAAGCGTTTACGTAACGGTGACGTGCACGATGGGGTTGAATTAGGCAAAAGTAATATCTTGCTTATTGGCCCTACAGGCAGTGGTAAAACATTACTGGCAGAAACCCTAGCACGGCTATTAGACGTTCCTTTCACTATGGCAGACGCCACCACGCTAACTGAAGCCGGTTACGTGGGTGAAGACGTAGAAAACATTATTCAAAAGTTACTGCAAAAATGTGACTATGAAGTGGAAAAAGTGCAACGCGGTATTGTATACATTGATGAAATTGACAAAATTTCTCGTAAGTCAGACAACCCATCTATTACCCGTGATGTGTCTGGTGAAGGTGTACAGCAAGCATTGCTTAAGCTTATTGAAGGAACGGTTGCCTCTGTGCCTCCACAAGGTGGACGCAAGCATCCTCAACAGGAATTCCTTCAGGTAGATACCTCTAAAATCTTATTTATTTGCGGTGGTGCATTTGCAGGGCTTGATAAAGTTATCGAGCAACGAGCACAAACTGGCGCAGGCATTGGCTTTGGCGCATCAGTGAAGTCTACCGACAATAAGCAAGAAATTAGTCAGTTGTTTAAACAGGTTGAACCTGAAGACTTGGTTAAATACGGCTTGATTCCCGAGTTTATTGGGCGTTTACCGGTAGTAACCAGTCTTGAAGAGTTGAACGAAGATGCGTTAATTCAGATTCTTCGTGAACCTAAAAATGCGATTACAAAGCAATACGCAGCCCTTTTCGATATGGAAGAGGTAGAGCTAGAGTTTCGCGACGACGCACTACATGCTATTGCGAAAAAAGCCATGCAGCGTAAAACCGGTGCACGAGGCCTTCGCTCTATTGTTGAAGCCGTTCTACTCGACACTATGTACGAGCTGCCTTCAATGGACGATGTCAGTAAGGTGGTTATTGATGAAGCCGTAATACGCGGCGAGTCTAAGCCCATTCTTATTTATGACAGTAACGAAAAGAAAGCGGCTTCTGAGTAAGCCATTTTAGAAAAGGCCCGTTAAGGGCCTTTTTGTTGTTAGCCCCTCTTATCTTTGTTTTTCTCACACCCATTCAACATTCAAAAAATATCGAATCTTGGCGAAAGCCAAGGCCACTCACGCTTCCCTTTTCGTCTTTTAAAAAAGTAAGAGGTGGCAAAATCAAGTTAACCCTAGCAACCTCATTTGGTGGATATTTAAGCTATCAGTCTTAATTTAGCTATCCTTTCTGCCAGATTTACTAACTAAGTGTTGCCATGCGGTCTAAAATCGATAATGGTTAAGTAAAAGGGTGGGATTACATGCACTTTAATAAGTTTTAATTGAACTTTGACTTTGCATCCCCATATAAATCGACATTGCAAACTAATAGAGAACACGTATGACAGTTGAGCGTGAGAATCGCATTGAAATTCCTGTACTTGCCTTGCGGGACGTGGTCGTTTATCCACATATGGTCATACCCTTATTTGTTGGGCGTGAGAAATCAATCCGCTGTTTAGAAGCGGCAATGGACAATGACAAGCAAATCTTTCTTGCTGCGCAAAAAGACGCGAGTGTAGATGAACCTGAATCAGAAGATATTTACAACGTAGGTACCATAGCGACCATTCTTCAGTTGCTAAAACTACCTGACGGCACGGTAAAGGTACTTGTAGAAGGCAGTGTTCGTGGTCAGGTAGAACGTTATGAACAGTCCGAACCTTATTTCGTGGCCACCGTGTCTAAAATTGAAGACGAAGCCATCGATGAAAGCGAACAGGAAGTCCTCATTCGCTCAGCCGTATCTCAATTCGAAGGCTATGTGAAACTTAATAAAAAGATACCACCAGAGGTACTGACCTCGCTAAACGGTATCGATGATGCTGCACGCCTTGCCGATACAATGGCGGATCACATGCCTCTAAAACTGACTGAAAAACAGAAAGTACTAGAGATGAAAGGGGTGAATGAGCGCCTAGAATATCTTATGGCCTTGATGGAAGGCGAGATAGATTTATTGCAAGTCGAGAAGAAAATTCGTACTCGCGTTAAAAAGCAGATGGAAAAAAGTCAGCGCGAATACTATTTGAATGAGCAAATGAAAGCCATTCAAAAAGAATTAGGCGAACTGGATGACGCGCCTGACGAATTTGAAGCCCTCTCGAAGAAAATTGCTGACGCTAAAATGCCGAAAGAGGCAGAAGATAAAGCGAAATCTGAACTGCAAAAGCTTAAAATGATGTCGCCTATGTCGGCGGAAGCCACGGTGCTTCGTAGCTACATAGAGTGGCTTACCAATGTGCCGTGGAATAAGCGTTCGCCAGTGAAGAAAGATTTGTCACGGGCGGAAGTCGTGCTTAATGAAGACCACTACGGACTCGAAAAAGTTAAAGAGCGCATACTTGAATACCTTGCCGTCCAGCAGCGTGTCAAAAAATTAAAAGGTCCTATCCTTTGTTTAGTGGGGCCGCCAGGGGTGGGTAAGACGTCTCTTGGCCAGTCAGTGGCTAAAGCGACCGGGCGTAAATATGTTCGTATGGCGTTAGGTGGCGTACGTGATGAAGCGGAAATCCGTGGACACAGAAGAACATATATTGGTTCTTTGCCTGGCAAGCTCATTCAGAAAATGGCAAAAGTTGGCGTAAAAAATCCACTGTTTTTGTTAGATGAAATCGACAAAATGTCTTCAGATATGCGTGGTGATCCTGCGTCAGCGCTATTGGAAGTCCTTGACCCTGAGCAAAACAACAGCTTCAGCGATCATTATCTTGAAGTTGACTATGACTTGTCTGATGTCATGTTTGTTGCCACGTCTAACAGCATGAATATCCCTGGGCCATTGCTAGATAGAATGGAAGTGATTCGTTTGTCGGGTTACACAGAGGACGAAAAACTCAATATTGCCAAGAATCACTTAATTGGTAAGCAAATGGAGCGTAATGGCTTAAAAGCAAAAGAGTTGGAAATCACCGATTCTGCTGTAATTGGCATGATACGCTACTACACCCGTGAAGCGGGCGTACGAAGCTTAGAACGTGAAGTGTCTAAGGTTTGTCGTAAAGCAGTGAAGGATATCCTGCTGACGAAAAGTAAAGACAAAGTGGTGGTTAACCAAGACAACTTAAAAGATTACTTAGGCGTACAACGTTTTGATTATGGTAAGGCTGACAAAGATAACCAAATTGGACAAGTTACTGGCCTAGCTTGGACTCAGGTAGGTGGTGACTTACTAACAATAGAAACCACCGCGGTACCCGGTAAAGGCAAGATGACTTCTACGGGGTCACTGGGGGATGTCATGCAAGAGTCTATTCAGGCGGCCATGACAGTCGTGCGAAGCCGTGCTGAAAAACTTCGCATTAACGACGATTTTTACGAGAAACGTGATATTCATGTGCATGTACCAGAAGGGGCAACACCGAAAGATGGCCCTAGTGCAGGTATTGCTATGTGTACCGCCCTCGTTTCAACATTGACCGGTAACCCGGTGAAATGCGAAGTGGCCATGACAGGTGAAATAACGCTGCGTGGAGAGGTTTTAGCCATTGGTGGGTTGAAAGAAAAACTGCTGGCAGTACATCGTGGTGGCATCAAAACGGTGGTGATACCGAAAGACAATGAACGTGATTTGGAAGAAATTCCAGACAATGTGAAAAAAGACTTAAGTATTCATCCTGTTAAGTGGATAGATGAAGTGTTAGATATCGCACTTCAAGAACCAGTAGACAAATTTAAAGTTGTCACTAAGTCATAAAAAAACCGGCTGCAACGCTTTATTTTAAAGGGGTGCAGCCATTTTTCTTTAATATTTGTTTAAAAAATGTGCATAACCTTTGTAAATCGCCATTTTTTTTCAAATTAGGGCTTTCAAGTCGCAGAAGTTGTGTTTCCTTTAGTTTGTATTCGCTTGAAGCCTTGCCACAAAAGGGATTGCAGCGATTCAACAAAAGTTAACTATTTGTGACAGATTGCTTGAACTTAAAGATCAAGCTTGCTATAACGTTCAATCAAATCGTTTTGGACAAACAGTATAATAACAATCGAAGGGGATCATAATTGTGAACAAGTCTCAACTAATCGACCAAATCGCTGCTGGTGCAGACATTTCTAAAGCAGCCGCTGGCCGCGCTCTTGATGCATTCACTGACTCAGTTACTGCAGCGCTAAAAGAAGGCGATCAGGTAGCACTAGTAGGTTTTGGTACTTTCTCAGTTCGCGAACGTTCAGCTCGCAGTGGCCGTAACCCACAAACTGGTGAGACTATTCAGATTTCAGCAGCGAAAGTTCCTTCTTTCAAAGCTGGTAAAGCACTGAAAGACGCTTGTAACTAAGCAAAAATACTATTGAAAAGGCGATGGCTAGTCCATCGCCTTTTTTATTTGTAGTGTCATATCACTGCCTACTACATAGGCAAGCTAAGTGTCCTTTCAACAAGCATGCGTCTTGTTCCCGTCTAATTGTTATTAGTTCATGTTAGGCCATTTATCTTCCTACGTATTAGGTTATAATCAGCGCTTATTTTGCCAAGGTAATTGCGTAATTCGTTTAGGGTTGTGTACTTGGTAAGTGTAGTAAGCAACGGAGTTGAAGAACAATCATGCTAGAAAGAATCAGAGAAGGTTCTCAAGGCCCTTGGGCGATGGCCATTATTGCGCTCATCGTATTAAGTTTCGTCTTTGCTGGCGTAGGCAGCTACCTGACTTCATCAGGTTCTACCGCAGTCGCAACGGTGAATGGCGAAGAGATTTCCGCACAAGAATTAGAGCGAGCGTACCAAAATCAACGCGCGCAAATGGAGTCTCAATTTGGTGAAAGTATTGCCCAGTTATTTTCAAGTGAGCAGTACCTAAGTGACTTTAAGCGCAATGTTCTTGACCGTTTGATTGCCGAAAAGCTTATTCAGCAAGAAGCGGTAGCATTAGGGCTTAGAGTCAGTGATGAGCAAATTAAAGAAACCATCACACAAATGCCGGAATTCCAATTTGGTGGTCAATTCGACAATCAACGATTCCAAACCATTTTGCGTCAAAATGGCTTTCAAGTAGCGGATTTCCGTGATTACTTGCGTACGCAAATGACACAAAATCAATTGGCTGCTGCTTTGACTAACTCTGCATTTGCGTTGGAAGGTGAAGTTGAGTTGGCCAATACGCTGCAAGGCCAAACTCGTGACGCTAACTATCTTGTTATTGATTCAGCCTCATTCTCTGAGGGTGTTGAGGTTACCGAAGATGATATTAATGCGTACTACAACGCAAATATTGCCGCTTTCGATACTGAAGAGCAGGTTAAATTAGCGTATGTGATGTTATCTATTGACGATCTGAAATCTCGCGTGTCTGTAGATGATGATGCAGTTCGCAGCTATTACGAGAATAATTTAGCGGGTTACCAAACGGAAGAAGAGCGTCGTGTTTCGCACATTCTCATCGAGTTTGGCGACGACACTGAAGCGGCCCGGGCAAAAGCTGAAGCATTACTTGCTGAGATTAAAGCGGGGGCTGATTTTGCTACCTTAGCTGAAACCTCTTCTGAGGACACCTTTTCGGCAGAAGCCGGTGGTGACTTAGACTATATCACGCAAGATGCTATGGATCCGGCGTTTGATGAAGCTGCCTTTGCTATTGAGAACGTCGGTGAGGTATCAGACGTGGTAGAAAGCGAATTCGGTTTTCATATTATAAAGCTAACCGACATAAAGCCTTCAACCACCACAGCATTTGAAGATGTAAAAAGCGATATTCGCGAGTCGTTATTACTTGATAAAGCAACGGAAGCCTATTTTGAAGATCAAAATCTAATGGCTGAAATTGCATTTGAAGTACCAGATACGCTTGAAGATGTGGCCAATGCCGTTGATGCAACAGTGCAAGAAACGGCGCTGTTTAGCCGCAATATGGCGCCTACAGCGTTAGACCACCCAGCAGTACTGGAAGCGGCATTTTCTTCAGAGCTTATTGAAGAGGGTGTAAATAGTGACATCATCGAAATTGACGATGAAACTGTGGTAGTGGTTAGAGTGGTTGAACATGAACCTCAACGTACTCAATCGCTTGAGGAAGTACGTGAAGGCATCGTGGCTTCTCTTCAAGACCAAAAAGCACAAGAAGCTGCTCAAGCGTGGGCGAGAGAGCGAGTTAATCAGCTACAAAAAGGCGAGTCTATTGATGACGCGTTAGCTGAAAAATCACTGAACTGGGAAGCGGCAGAAGGTATTGCTCGTTCCGGCAGCACAGTAAATCGCGCTATTGTGGATAAAGTGTTCACATTGGCATTGGGTGAAGGTAGTCAATACGATTATGTGTCACTGGTAAGTGGCGACGTAGCCATTGTGGAACTTACTCATGTTAATCCTGCACCTGCGTTAGAAGAGAGTGTGGCGAGTACATTGAAGCAACGCCTCTCTGCTATGCATGGTCAGCGTGTTTACCAGCAATTTGTAGAAGGGCTTCGTGCTGACGCGGATGTCACCATCTCCCCGTCGCTATAACAGGCCGTATTAACTGCGTGACGTGCGCATATATTTAAAGCCAGCCTAAATAAAAAGCCCTCAATAGTTGGACTATCCAATAAATTGAGGGCTTTTTTATTTAGGCTGGCTTTTTAGTGTGTAAGAAACAACATAAGGGTATAAAACAATGCAATGACCGCAGATAAAACCAAAATATACATAAAGCCCTGTTTACCCTGTGACACTGAATAATGGTTAGCTTTAAGGTAACCCAACCAGAGTAACGAAAGTAAAATGGGTATAAGGACAAATATTTTTAACACAGATTAGCTCCATCATTGCGAGTACGTCTTATAGTACTACGCTTCTTAAAGATAAAAAGGACTTCCTTGATGACACAAAGCTTGTCATTGGCTTGTCTCATTTCTGTTATGTGGCTGTCATCTTCCCTTTGTCTAATATAGCAAAGTCATCTGAATACTGAATGTTATTATGAATCAAGCCGCACCGCATCATGCTAAAGAGGCCAGAAGTATACATTTTGCAGAAGTTCTTATGGCGCGCGAGTCGATAACACCCAAAGACGCGGGTTGCCAAAGTTACCTCATTTATCGCCTTCAAAAGCTTGGTTTTTCATGCACTAAGCATAAGGTTAACGGCGTCACAAACCTTATTGCCCGTTGGGGACACGGCCCTTTGCACTTTGCTTTCTCAGGGCATACTGATGTTGTGCCACCCGGGCCTTTAGCAAAATGGCAGTCACCACCTTTTTCTCCCGTTATCAGTGAGAATAAGCTGTACGGTCGAGGAGCAGCGGATATGAAGACGGGGCTTTCTGCTATGTTGGCGGCCACCGAAAGAGCAATAGCTTATCTTAACCAAGGTGAAATTAGCTATTGGTGGCTTATTACTAGCGACGAAGAAGGCGAGGCTGAGTACGGCTCTAAATGGATAGCATCCTATCTCAAAGAGCAGCAGGTTACCCTGGATATGTGTTTAGTTGGCGAACCAACGGCCACCCAGCATACGGGTGATACCATTAAAGTAGGACGCAGAGGCTCGTTGTCTGGGGCGATTACCATTCATGGCAAACAAGGCCACGTGGCTTATCCGAAAAGCTGCGTTAACGCTCTTCACATCGCCGCGACAGTGGTAAATACCTTAACCCGTTACGCCTTTGATGAAGGCAGTGCGGACTTTCCGGGAACCAGCCTACAAGTGACGCATATCGACAGCGGTAAATTTACTGATAATTTAGTTCCTGGTGTAGCGCGCATTGAGTTTAATGTTCGCTACTCGTGGCAATATAACGAACAAACCTTAAGCGATTTATTAACACAATTGGTAAAAAGTGTAGACGCTAATGCCACGTTAACCTGGTCTCGCCCTTGTGAACCTTATATCACGACGCAGAGCAAAGACGGCGCTTGTCTAATTAACCTCGTTGAGCGAGCGGTTCGTAACGCCACCGGGCGTTACCCTGTGGTAAGCACCTCTGGTGGCACGTCCGACGGGCGCTTCTTTGCCAGCGAGCAAACACAAGTGGTAGAAGTCGGCGTGCCTAATGACACTATTCACCAAATCAATGAACATATTCACTTATCGGACTTAGTCACCTTAGAAGACATCTACACTGATGTGCTATTGAGTTTAAAGGTATAAATTCGCCGCCTGCGCTAATTTTCCGAGGCCGCTTGAGGGTAGGCCGGCACCATTAGATAGAATATTGACCTATAAAAAAACGCCTATCACATAGATAGGCGCTCTTTTGATGACCAAGCATAACCGTCTCCGTGGTTAGGCCGATTGTTTTAAGTTTACGTCGCCTAAATAGCGTTTACGCTTTTTGGTGGTCAAGGTCTCTAAATCTACCACCACTAAACCATCAATACAGTCATTGAAATCTGGGTCAACGTTAAAGCCTAAGAAAGCCACGCCTCCGTCTTTGCATACTTCACTGTATTGTTTGTATAAGGTAGGAACATTAACCCCCATATTAGCGAGCAAGTGCTTAAGTTGCGTAAACTCAGCTTTGTAGTCATTGCCAGTAAAGGTATGGATGATTTCCTGAGACATTTGGTAAGGGCGTTTGCATTCTGCATGACCGAACTTAGCTGGAAAGTAAGTGGAGTAAAACTGAACAATAAGATCCTTCGCCGGTTGCGGGTAGGCATTACTGAGTGACACTGCTCCGAATAGGTAGCGATATTTAGGGTATTGATTGAGAAATGCGCCAATACCAAACCACAGATAGTCTAAACTGCGTTTACCCCAATAGCGAGGTTGCACAAAGCTTCGTCCTAGCTCTAGCCCTTGCTCAAACAGAGCGTCGTTACCCTCTTTGTAGTCAAAGAGGGTGGCAGAGTATAAGCCTGTGGGGTGATCTTCTTGGGTAAGCAATTGAGCATCGCCAAATCGATAAGCGCCAACAATTTCTAAGTCTACTTCATCCCACAAAACCAAATGATAATAGTGGCTATCGTAGGTGTCGATGTCGCGACGTTTATTGGTACCTTCGCCCACGGCGCGAAAGGCAATTTCACGCAGGCGACCAATCTCTCGCATGATGGGAGAACAATTTTTGTGTTGGTACAAGTAGATAGACTTACCATCGGTTGTTTGACCAAGGTGCTCACACTGTTTTATCGCCCGTGAAAGTTCCTTTCTGTCTTCTGGCGTGGCGACGGGGGCCTGGGTGTCAAATATACCCTTTTTATTGCTGCCTATACGATACAAGTGGCGTTTAAATAGTTTTACCTGATCTTTAAGCGAAATAGGGGTTTGCTGATATGACTCAAACGGGATGAGTTCGCCAATACGCATAGGAAGGTGTTTTTTGCGCTGTTTAAACATTTCTTTTACTAGCAATGCGGTGGCCAGCGGTTTGTACACCATAGACACACCATAAAATAGCGGACTATTTTTGGCATCAATATACACGGGGAGGATAGGGGACTTCGCTTGTCGTGCCATGCGCAGAAAACCAGAGTGCCAGCGTGTATCTCTTACGCCTTGCGGGCGTAAGCGGGAAACTTCCCCAGCAGGGAAAATCAGTACAGCACCTTCTGATTTTAGGTGAGATTGAATGGCAGATAAGTGTTGTTTTGGCGTGCCGCCTTGCATGTTATTAACGGGAAGCAACATATCGTGCAGGGGCTCGATGGCCATAAGCATTTGGTTAGCCACCACTTTTAAATCGTGCCTAACTTCGCTAACCAGTTTAATCAGCGCCAATGCATCCAGCGAGCCTATGGGATGGTTCGCGATAATGACAACCCGTCCTTCGGTAGGAATACGCTCTTTTTCAACGTCGCGGGTAGAATAGCTGATATTGAAGTATTCAAGCACTTGCTCTACAAAATCAATATCTTCATAGTGCGGGTAGGTTTCACCAAACTCCGTAATTTCTCGCTCATGGAGTAAATGTCGCAATACAAAAGACAGCGACTTGAATAATAACGGATTATTTGCCACCTGAGGGTAGTGTTTATTTAGTACTTCATCAACAGTAAACATAGTCATTCTCGGTTTTTGGCGAACTTTAACAGGGCAATGTGACGTTTTTCACACAGTTTGATGTCACTTATTTGACATTGGTATTTCGGCATTGCTTTTTCGCATTGAAGGGAAGGCACACTACATTCGGTGTGCCTCTATTCAGATGAGTTATGCTGCTTTCGAGGTAGAGGCTTTTGCCTTGATAGGGGTGACGTTATTTGTGCTTTCCATTTCTTCTAAATAATAAATAAGTGATAAGTTCCCCTCCATGTCTTCGCCAAGGGCACTACAATTTTCAACCCAGTCACCATCGTTAATATAGTGAATTCCCTTTTCCATACTGCTTTCTGGGTGGTGGATGTGGCCACAAATAACACCATCAAGCTGCATTTCAGCTGCCCGTTGGCAGCAGGCTTCTCGATAGCGAGCAATCGCCTCGTTAGCGCCTTTAATGTGCTTTTTGATGTAGCCCGCTAAAGACCAATACTCTCGCTTTCTCCAGCTTCTGAAACGGTTATATTCACGGTTGAGAAACAAGAGTAAATCGTAGCCTTTGTCGCCAATCCATGCGTGGAATTTACCCATGGTAACTTCGCCATCAAACTGGTCGCCGTGCAGCACCAGGTAACGTTTGCCCTGTGCGGTAGTGTGTACCAGTTGACGCTCAATTTCGATGTCACCAAATGCCATGCCGGAATATGACTGAATAGGTTCATCGTGATTGCCAGGAAGATACACAACACGCGTGCCTTCTTGACCCATTTGCATAAGTCTGTGCATCACTTGATTGTGTGTTTTCGGCCAGCGAAATTGTTTTGTCATTTGCCACATATCCACAATGTCACCCACCAAATAAAGGGTATCCACGGTAATATTGTTCAAAAATGACAAGAGGTACTCAGCCTTACAGTCACGGTTACCCAAGTGAATGTCTGAAAGCCAAAGTGTGCGATAGTGTGTTTTCTTCATAGCAAGGTCCCAAAGCGATTGCCTTGGAACGCCACTATATGGCCACTAATTGACAGAACCGTGACGCTTGCTTGACCATTGTGTTACAACCCGGTCTTTACATTTAAAGGCACCCACTATGAATTGGATTTATAGCTTCTTATCATCAGGCATCATTTTTATTTGAGTATAAAGGCAGTAGACTGATTCAATGGTAAATAAAACCTAGAT
>MDTG01373313.1_pt1 | contig 14072 bp, 17 predicted proteins | sample 811421 | NCBI WGS metagenome assembly MDTG01 (sample SAMN05326645, study PRJNA326480) | marine metagenome | isolation source: seawater | place: Pacific Ocean: South East | collected 2011 | reverse complement strand
TAAATTAAAATTTTACGATGGTACAAAATTCAGAACAACAGGTGGTGCAGAAGTAAGCACTACACAACCTTCAGGATTAACTACAGGTGATTTTTGGTGGGATAGTGGCAACAGTCAACTATACGCAAACACAGGATCAGGCTTTGTATTAATTGGTCCACAGTCACAAGGTTCTTCAGTTACTCAAATGTTAACTGCTATCGTGCGTGATAATGCACAGGTAAACAGAACAGTGATGAAAGGTATCATCAATGACGAAACAGTATTCATAGTAAGTGCAGTAGAATTTACAATCGATTCAACAGACCCTAACAATGCCATAACAGGATTCGATGTAATACGTGCAGGACTTACTTTAAAAAATACTACAAACGCAACAAATGGCGTAACATCAACAGCACACAGATATTACGGTACAGCATCTAACTCAGATAGATTAGGTGGATTTTTAGCGGCTGACTTTGTAAGAGGTTCAGTAGCAAACTTTAGTACAATAGTAAGATTTGCTGATGCAGGATTTACAGTAGGTGACTCAAATGATCTAGCAGTAAAAATAGAAAATGATAACCAAGGTGTAATTCAAAATGATGTTGGTACAATTATTAAATTTAAAGTTGATAACTCAAGTGCTCAAGTTAAAGAGCCATTGAACATAACAGCAGACGGTATCCTTCCAAGTGCTTCAGCAACGTTTAACGTTGGTTCAGCAACATTAAAATGGAACGTAATGTATGCAAATGAATTCAATGGTAAAGCAACAGTGGCATCAGCAATGGAAGTTCCGACAGGACAAGGTAGTGCAAACAGAACAGCATCTACGGCGGCTTCAAATGATACAGTTGCAGTAAGAGATGGAAGTGGTGATTTATTTGCAAGTAACTTCCAAGGTACTGCTCTAAAGGCAAACTATGCTGACTTGGCAGAGAAATATACAACTGACAATCAATTTCCAGTAGGTACTATTATGACTATTGGCGGTGACAAAGAAATGACTGCGTGTGCAATGACTGAAACACCATGCGGTATTGTTTCTAACAAACCAGGTGTTGTTTTAAATTCAGATGCTGAAGGACAAGCAATAGCACTAGTTGGAAGAACTCCGTTAAGAGTTATGGGACCTGTTGAAAAGGGTGACAAACTTTATGTTGGTGCTAATGGTACTGCTCAAAAGGCAAACGAAGGTGACTTGGTTGGTATAGCATTAGAAGACAATGAAAGATTTGAAGAAAAATTAGTAGAAGTTTTTATAAAAATATAAGGAAGTAAAGTAAATGGCATTAATTACAGCCTCAAGATATAACACACTACAAAGTTCCGTAGAAGGTATCATGGGAACTGGATCAGGTGATTCAGGTTATGGTCAAACATTAGCAAGTAGTCAAGTAGCACAAGGTACAGTGATTGAAGCATCACATATGGCTAACCTTTATACTGATATGATCAAAGCACGTAGACACCAAACAGGTACAACGCCAAATACTTTATCAAGCATTACAGTTGGAGACTTAATTAAAGAAAATGATGTAGCAGGTGGTAAAGGTATTGTACAATATGAAGCACTTGCAGTTTCTATTAACACAGACAAATTAGCAATTTACACAGGTGATACTAGTCAGTCTGATCAAACTCCTTTAGTAAGTTCTACAAGAACTAATACTTGGAACGGAACTATTACACATGAGTTTACAGCAACATTTACTAGTGCAGATGCACGTAGGCATTTTTTCAATGCTGGTGGTAAATTATTGTTTACAGCAGATATCACAAACGGAAGTGGAGCAAAATATAATGACTGGAACACATTGTTAAGTGCAATGGGTACAGTAAGTTTTGCCGCTCATGCCACAAGTTCAAATGGTGGCGTGCCTGGTACAGGTTCAGCAATAGGTAATTACGAACTTACAGGTACATATCAGAAAGTATTCCAAAAAGATGGAAGTGGAGTATATGCAGAAAACGATTATAATATCCACGTAAAAGAAAATAACACATCAGCAATCCAAGTTAGAATCCAATTTAGAGATGATGATGCTGGTGACGACACAAATAATGACGGTGCTTTTGATCCACAAGATGAAGATATCAATGGTGACGTATCAAGTTCTGTAGTGTCATTAAAACCAAATGGTGCAGACGTATCAGTAGCGGCGCCAATTGGTGCAAACGTAACCACTCTTCAATAGAACCCCCAAAATTCTACTTAAATACTAGTGAGGAAATCACTATGGATGAAAAATTACAAAAAGCATTAGACTTCGCTAATTTTAGTACTACACTAAACAATCAAAAGAAAATGGCTAAAGAACGTTTTGCAGAACAAACCATTTACTTTACAAAAGGCGGTCAGTTTACAATTACAAAAGAACTTATTAATTATTGTCAAACATTAATAGACAATGGACAAACATCTTTTATTTTTATAGATGATAATGACGTTCCTATCGAAATAGAATACGTTGATGATTTCCGAGAAGAAATTCTAAACAAATATTTTACTGCATTGAATGAGTATCTAGCAGAATATAAAAAAATTACAAGCAAAAGATCAATACCGGATATAGTAGATGAGCAAGAACCAAAAGCATAAAGATTTTCCTGGCAATTTGATTAAGGTAAATTTTTTAAAAGAAGAAATAGAATACGCAAAAAGTCAATTACAAGAACACGACACTGGACACATATATACTGCAATCAGTTGGATGGAGTCAAGATTAAATCAACTACAAGGTATTGAGGAAGATGAATAAAGGTGTTCTACTATTTGCAAATAATAACAGCCAAGTTGATTATATAAAACAGGCTTGTTATCTAGCAAAGAAAGTAAAAAAACATTTAAAAGTTCCCGTATCATTAGTAACCAGCGATAGAAAACGTGTTACTGATTTTTATCCTTATGAAGTCTTTGATAAAATAATAGAAAAGCGAAGCAATAATAAATTTAGCAAACGTTATAATGACGGTGCATTAAGTCATAAAAAATTAGAATTTAATAATGACCTACGTCCTTTAGCATATGAACTTACACCATATGAAACTACTTTAATTTTAGATACAGATTATATAATTTGTAATGACTTATTTAAAGATGTTTTTGATACAACCAAGGATATCTTACTATACAAAGATAGCACAGATATAACTTTACACAGAAACTTTACAGAATTTAAAAGAATAAGTGATACAAGCATAGATTTTTATTGGGCAACTTGCGTAGTATTTAAAAAAACAAAATTTACAAAAATGTTCTTTGAACTTATAGAACATATTAGAAAAGAATGGAATCATTACGCAAACTTATATCAATTGAATACTAGAATATATAGGAATGATTATAGTTTTAGTATAGCAGTAGATATGCTTAAATCAGATAACATAGGCCTAATGCCAGGTACAATGTTATATTCAACTGACAAAGATGTTTTATTTAAAATAGAAGACGATAAATTAAAATTTTTAGTTGAGAAAAAAGATAGACTAGGACAATACACCGCAGTCTACACCCACAAACAAAATGTTCATGTAATGAATAAATTTAGTTTGAATAGAATGATTGGAGATATGTAATGGAAATTTTATGGGTTTTATATTTGACAGTGTGCAGTAGTTCACAATGTTTAACACAAGAAGTACAAAGGTTTGATAACAAAGAACAATGTATTGATATGCAAGAGGTACATAAATCATTACCAGCAGATGGTAATTGGAAATCTGTTTTATATGTGTGCCGTCCAAAGGATAGTCTTAATGCCTAATTTTACTTTCCTTGCACAGAATAATGAAAAGGACAATTATGTAAAACAAGCCTGTCTACTTGCTATGAGTATAAGAGCAACAAATAAAAATAGCAAGATTTGTTTAATAACAAATGACAAAGTTCCTGCTAACTATGAACATTTGTTTAATGATATAGTTCCGATTCCTTTTCAAGACACTGCAAAACATGACAAATGGAAAGTACAAAATAGATGGAAGATATATCATGCAACGCCATACGAAGAAACTTTTGTTATGGATACTGATATGTTAGTATTACAAGATTTATCAAACTGGTGGAATCTAATGCAAAACTATGAAGTGTTTTTAACAACAAAGCCTAAAACTTATAGGCAAGAAGATATAGTTGACAGTTATTATAGGCCAAGTTATGTTGCAAACGAATTGCCAAATATATATTGTGCAATACATTATTTCAAAAAAAGTAAATTTGCAAAACAGTTTTACACATGGCTAGAACTAGTAATGAAAAATCACGAAGTGTTTTACAAACTTTATAGTCCTAAAAGACAACAAGCATTTTTGAGTGTTGATACTAGTATGGCTATTGTTGTAAAAATGCTAGGCATCGAGGAACAAGTCACAAATAAAAAAATAGACTTTCCTAATTTTGTGCATATGAAACCATACATACAAAGTTGGAAACAGCCAACAGAAGATTGGACGCAACGGGTTGGTGCATACATAGATGAAAATTTAAATTTACGTATAGGCAACACACTACAACAAGGTGTATTTCATTACACAAAAAATAGTATTGCTGAATCACATATTTTTGATCAGTACAAGGAGTATCATGGAATTGTTTGATTTCCAACCTGTAGCAGTAGCACCTAGTTACTTAATATTCGATCCTAAGACAGGAAAGATTTTAAGCCTCACTGGACAAAAACAAGAAAGTAATTGTTTAGAAATAACACATGACAAATTTAAAGAATTACGTGATAGTAGCATAACAAGATATAGAATAGAATTTAATCCTACAACTACTGTATATGAAGTAGTTCTTAATAATAAAAATGACGACAGTGAGTTTTTAGTTGATAATCTGTTGCACAAGGTAAATCCTACTGATGGAGAGACTGACATAGTGTTAGAAAAAGACTACACACAGAATATTTGGAGATTAAAGTTTGGAGAAACATTTAGTAAGCAATTAATTGAAAAGAAAGTTCAACTTAGATTTGTAAAGCACTTCAGCATTACTAAAAAGAATGATCCACACGTATTATATAGGACGTTGCAGTTTGATTTAGATAGCAATAATTATGAAATTAATTTTGCAGATATTGACGAAAAATTGGATAATTATTCTATATACACATACAAAAGGTTTAACAGTTATGGACATAAAGTCTTGCAAAATTAAAGACGTTGATATAATATTCTTAAGTTATGACGAACCCAATGCAGAAGAAAATTGGGCAGATCTGCAAAGGAAAATTCCATGGGCAAAACGTGTGCATGGTGTAGAAGGATCAGATGCGGCACACAAAGCCTGTGCAGACTTATCAGACACAAAACATTTTGTTACAGTTGATGGCGATACTATTGTAGACCCTAAATTCATGCACGTTGTACTTGACTATGAAAAGTTAGGTGTAGATGATGACTATCAGTTTAGTTGGTGCGGTAAAGTGAATGCTAATGGATTAATGTACGGCAACGGCAGTCTAAAAATGTGGACAAAAGATTTTGTTAAAAATATGAAAACACATGAAAACACAGACGGCAGTGACGACACACAGATAGAATTTTGTTACTTTGACAATTATTATCAGTTAAATGAAAATTATAGTGAAAGTATTATTACTAGTACTCCTGCACAGGCTTGGAGAGCAGGCTTTAGAGAAGGAGTCAAAATGTCTTTGAATAGAGGCAGTCCAGTGAAGAACCTCAAAGAAATATGGTGGCAAAATTATCATAGACTACTAATATGGATGAACGTGGGTGCAGACGTAAAAAATGGACTATATTCTGTAATGGGTGCAAGAGAAGGTTGTTACAAAACCATGTGTACTGAATGGGATCATGTGGTTACTAGAGATTTTACTTGGCTCAACGAATATTGGGAAACTATTAAAGATGTTAATGTCACTGATAGAATAGAAGAGTTAGGAGAAGAATTACAAAATCAACTTAACTTACCTATTAGTAAAAACGCATTTGATGAAAAACAAAGTGAATTTTTTAAAACAGTTTACATCAACAGTGACAGAGTAATACGCAAAAATGAGCGAACTAGATAGAATAAAACAAGTTATGCCGGAGATAGATAAGGTATCTCCTACCTTCTGTCTGGCCAAATGGCATCATGTAACAATATATTTACAAACTGGCGAAACACATAGTTGTTATCACCCAGCACCACATAAAATACCTTTAGAAGAATTAAAAGACAATCCTAGTGCGTTGCACAATACTATTGAAAAGAAAAAAGAACGTAAATTAATGTTGGAAGGTGGAAAGCCAAGTGGTTGTCAATACTGTTGGAATATAGAATGTATGGGTAAAGACTATGTTAGTGATAGGCATATTAAAAGTTCCAGCATACACACTCCTGCACGTATAGAAGAAATAACAAGTAACCCTTGGGACTATGATATTAATCCAGAATACATTGAAGTAAATTTTAGCAATGAATGTAATTTTAAATGTGGTTACTGCCATCCAAAATTTAGTACAAGATATTATAACGAAATAAAAAAACATGGTCCTTACAAAGACGTCATTGCACATAGCAATAACATTGATTGGTTTGAACTTTATGAAGAAGATGATAATCCATATTTAGAAGCATGGTGGAAATGGTGGCCCGAAGTAAGTAAAACTTTAAATATTTTACGTATCACAGGTGGCGAACCATTAATGCATAAAAGCACATGGCGTTTATTTGATGAATTAAAAGAAAATCCTAAACCACATCTTAACATAGAACTTAATAGTAATATGGGAATAAAAGAAAAGTTAGTAAAACGTTTAGTTGATACACTTAAAGAATTAAAGAAAATAAAAGCAATTAACAGTTTTAAACTTTATACAAGTATAGATACTTGGGGTCCTAGAGCAAGTTATACAAGAACAGGATTAGACACAGGCTTGTGGGAAAGAAATTTAGACTATTATTTGACTAATACTGGTTGGCCTGTTACATTTATGATTACATTCAATTTATTTGCTGTTACAAGTTTTAATAAATTATTAGAAAAAATATTAGAATGGAGGCACAAATACAATCATAATGATCAAACGAAATGGCAACGCATAAGATTTGATACTCCGTACTTGCGTGATCCTATTCAATTTGACATGAATATATTACCAAAAGAAAATTTTATGCCTTATATGAAAAAGCATTTACAATTTATGCATGATTATCAAGACGATACTGATAGAACTAAATTTACCTCTTTAGAAGTAGAAAAATTTAGACGTGTTGTAGATTATATGGAAAATACAAACTATGATACAGATAAATTACAAAAAGGACGTAAAACTTTTTATAACTTCTTTACGCAATATGATCAAAGGCGTGATATTAGATTAGTAGAAGTATTTCCTGAATTAGAAAAATTTTATATGAGTTGTGCTACTCAAGAACTGTAACATCATTATAGAATCTAGTAATAAGTTTTTGATTGCGTTTTAAATACTTGCTCATCTCATCTAACATTATACAAAGTTCTCCTTGGTCTGTATCATTTATCTTTTCAATAATGTCTAAGATTTTCATCATACGTTTAGTATGATCTTCAATAGTATCATAACTTTCATCAATCCATCTGTCCCAAGTACTAAATCCTAATTTTTTTAGGTATTCTAAACTGTAAGGTGGTCCCACTATCAAAAAAGGCCTTTGGAACCACATGGCAGTAAAAACTTTTTCACTTAGATTAGCAGTAGGTTGTGCAAATCTAGTTTCATTTACTATACTAATAAAACTATCATAGTAAGCATCTTTAAGATTTGCTTCTAATTTGTGTTGATCGTCTGGCCATTTAGTACCAAGATGAGGTTCAACGTACTTACTGCTTGTTGGTGCAAGGTCAATAGCCATAGGACTTTTTAAATTAAGTTCTGCTAATCCATTCATTGTTGTTTTATTATGTGTTGACATCCAAAAATCTTTTGTTAAAAATGTATTGTCTTGTAAAAGTTTTTTATCTGCTTTAAATTGCCAACTATAATGTCCTGGTTTGTTATGTAAGTTACACATTATAATATGTCTGTGTTTAGTGTAACGCCAATTTGTACAAACAAACTTTTTTGTAGGCTTAACAGTTTCGTTTATCTTAGATCCTGGAAAATAATCCCTTAAAAAAATATCTAAACAATACAAGTTTAAGTCTGGATATTGTTTTTGAAAATACTCTTTTACTTTATAATCACAAGTATATACGTTTATGTTTCTAATACCATACTTGTTTTTAAATTTTTGTATGCTATCCAACTCATCTGCATACAGTTGTGGTTTTAGTTCTATGAATTCACTATAAAAATCTCTATTGTGTGGCTTTGTTTTGTAACTTGATAATGGTTCATATATGTAAAAGTCCAAACCTTGTTGATCTAAACGTTTTATTTGTTTGCTGTTTAAAACTAATTTTTCTAACTCTGTAATATTGTTAGTACCTGTAAATAAAAATAACGGTTTTGTTTCTGACCTTAAAAAACTTTCTTCAAATAATTCTTTAAATCTAACAGGAAACCTATGTGGAGGTTTTGTAGCAGGAAAATTTTTGTAATATAATCCTTGTGCAAAGTCCATTACTTGTCTTCCTTAATAACATCTGCCATTCTATGATTTTCCTGTGCATGGCCTCTTTCATCTTCACGCACTGCAATTACAACGTCTCTTAATTTTGCATTCTCTGGTAGGTTGTAATAATTTTTTGCAATTTGTGGTGCATCTATATTTTCTATCTTACCTAATTCAATTGCTTTTAAATAAGATGTATAACTTATCACTGCTTGTTCTTCAAAATAACCAACCATTCTATGTGCTACCTTTGGAAAAAATATGTATAAAAACATATAGAAATGCCAAAATAAAAATTGTGCAAGTATAATCATCCAACGTTCAAACCAATTAGGCTTTGCAATCTCTATGAATATCATTAGATGCATACGTTCGTTTTCTGCTTCTGCTAATAGTGTTTTTATCCAACCTCTATCATCTGGTTTCATCTTTCTTAAACTGCGTAAATGACTCCACATACCTGCAACCATACCAGGTACGCCAGCAACAGTTTCTAAAACAACTGCTCTGTGTCCATATCTTTTTGCAAAGAAAGTGTCTGCTATCCAACGCAAACGCATTGTAAAGAATAACGCACACTTATCTCCAAAGTCTGTAGGTCTTTTATGTTTCATTGTTTAATACCAGTAACTTGTAAAATATATCTGTCTTCATTTCCTAAATTAGCCGCCATATGTTCAACACCCTTGCCCCAACCAAAGTAACTACCAGCAGGGCCTACGCATATCTTATCTTGTATCCATAGTTGGTGTCCTGCTTTTTGGTCATGTAAAAATACAATGACTCTAATTATTTCATCATCTTCTGTAATATTATTTCTTACTTTATACGTTTGATACTTGTCTGTATGATAAGGTAAAATCTGTCCAGGGGTAAGTTTGTTTACTGCTACAACAACTTTGTTTAGGTCTAATATTTTTACTGCATCATGAAATACTTGTGGCAAATTTTCAAAACACATATACACTCCAACATTATAATTGTTAGTGTCTACGGTTGCATTAAATTTTTCTTCGTGTACTTTATTGGTTACCCAAGGAAGATTTTTGTAATCATCTTCTGTCCAAGTTACAGCGATTTGTCCTTTGATCATTTTATAAAACCTGATACCTGCAATGTATATTTGTCTTCCATACCTGCATTAGCACCAAGATGTAAAATGTCCTCGTCCCAAATGTATCCGTCACCGGCTAACCAGTGTGTGAATACAGCGTCATCGTGTTGTACAAAATGTCCTACTTTCCAATCTTCTAACATGATTAATGCTCTTACAGGTTGGGGTCTTTTAGGAAATTTTTTCTTTAATAAAAAGAATGTATCTCTATGCCATGGCACTACTTGTCCAGGCGGTTGTTTAATACTACTAATTGTTACTGCGTCCATACCTAGAACATTGCCTATTTCAGCAAAGTCTAGTTCATCTTCTGTCCACCATCTTTGATGTATTTTTGTGTTACCTTTTGTATATGATTCTGGAAATCCGCCATACTTTTCGTGTATGTCTGTAAGTTCATGTACTTGATGTTTGATGCAAGAAGACTCATCTGGGTATTCACAGTTTACAAACTTTGTACAATCATACTTAAATTTAACTTTTTGGTTATACATTAGCCTTCCTTTCTAAGTCAAGTGTTACACAATGAAATGTTCCACCTAGTGTTCTACTATGACGCATTGGTAACATGGCACACTCTATACCATGTTTTTCTAATTCTATTCTAGTTGGTTCTTGATGTTCTTCAAGTGCAACTAACTTTGTATTTACACTTAATAGATTCATATTAATCCAAGTGCTGGAATTACAGTATCTAGGGTAGTGGCCAATATCAACAGGCTCAGGACACCATATAATATCCCATTTCTTAAATGGTCCAGGTAAGTCATCTTTATTTTTGATTCTGCTAGGATTAGCAAGTAACAAACCTTCTTTTAAAAATGCAACAGTACTATCCAAGTGCATAAAACTATACACGTCTTGTAATTTGTGTACTTTTGCTTTGTCCCCTAATGCTCCTTGCAATAATGCACTTCCTAATATATTTGCACTATTGCTTACTAGGTAAAGCACATCTTCGTTTGCTCTTAAAATATTAGCGGCATCAAATGCTGGCTCAAATTCTGTAAGTGCAAGTACGTCTTTGTTTCCTATACAATCTGCATTATACAATGCACTTTCGTGATAGCAACGAATATTTACAGGGTTTGTCAAGTGATGTTCAAATGCTCTCCATTCTCCTCGTCTTGCTCGGATTGGCATAGGAGTAGCCATGTGTAAATCTCCATAAACAAACACACTATCTCTTGGACAATAATTGTAGTACTTACAATCATTGCGTTCAGGACGTAAAACTTCTACACTTTCATTTTGTAAAAATTTACAAAGTGTATCTAAATCTTCGTTTGTCTCATCAATTACCTTTTGCGGATAAGGACCTTTTATTATTTCTGTTTCGTCTTTTTTGTCTGCATAATTTACGCAACGCAAACTGATATCTATATCAGGAATCTTGGCATTGTCGGCTACACCAACAATTACTTTTTTTAATGGATCCCATTCATTATAAGACATCTAAGAACACTTTCATTTCTGGCAAGTAGGGATAGTCTTCACTAGTCCATACTCTATTTGGTTTTGCAGTTTTTAATTTATCTATGCCTAATTGAGCAGTTTCAGGAGTCATATAATAATGGTATCCTATTGTTTTTATATTTTGTTCTGCCCACGGTTTACTATCATCTCTTCCATCATACGCCATTTGTTTTAAAAGATTATATTCTTCTATGTTAGGACATAAAATAGCACCGCCTCTTCCTAATCCTAACATTTTTTTGTGTTGAAAACTTAAACACATTAATTGTCCATTGATGTAAGTTTTAGGTTCAAATAAAACGGCCGCATCTACTATTCTAGTACCGCCCAAAAAATAATATTCTTTCCATTTAACATTAACAAACGACCAAGGTATGTCTAGTTTCATCAGTGTAAATGGTACACTTATATATGTTCTAGTAGGTACAGTCACCTTAGGCTGTGATATGTTAAAGTGTTTTTTATCAAATCTTAAGGATAATTCTAATGCATGGGTGCAACTATCTGTTGCAACGGCAAAAGGAGCATTATAATAGTCTGCAATACGTTTTTCAAATTTTTTTACCACTTCGAACATACAAATATTTATATACGCGGATAATAAATATATGTGTGAGTGAGAGTTTATATAATATCAAAATGTGGTCTGACGACTGGAGTCCTAGCCATTTTATGGACATGGTTGAGCAGTTACGTGGTTGCCACATAAGAGTACTTGGTGCAGAAGAAATGGAACTAATGGGTTTTGATCAAAAGAAAGATATAAAACGTATTAGTCGTGCATTAAAAAGAAGCAGTAACAAATGTACTTTTGTATCAGGTGGCTGGCCCCAAAGCGAAATTAATTGGCCCGCATATAGCAAAGTAGAATATTGGCCAACGTTCTGGTTATCACATACTGTTAAGAGTTGCAAACAAGCAAACTTTGATGTAACTAATGACAACTTTGAATATCCTTTTATTACACTTAACCATCGACCATGGGAACATAGATGTAGAATGATGGACAATCTTGCTAAAGCAGGTTTATTGAGTGTTGGTGCATATAGTTGGAACAAAACAGAGCCTGATTATAATTTTAGACATTGGGAGCAAAAAAGAGTCGTGCTTGATAACTTCAATGATAAGTTAGATCATTTCAATAATATGCCTAAGGAATATAGTAAAAGTTTTATAGAACTAGTAAACGAATCAAGCATAGACAATATATTCATTACAGAAAAAACAGCCAAGCCTATTTTCTATAAGAAAGTATTTCTCATACACGGTGCTAGGGGAATACATAAAGCACTAGAAGGTTTAGGATTTAAATTGTACAATGAAATATTTGATTACAGTTTTGATAATGAATGGTATGCTAAGACTAGAGCAAGTAAAATAGTTAAACAATTAAAAGATAATGTCGTTGCTCCTAAAAAAGCATTAGAACTATACAAGTCAGTGCAAGATAAAGTAGAATTTAATTTTAACAGACTAATTGAAATATCTAAGGATAAAGCATTTATTCCTGACACTATTAAAGAACTAGGAGGTTATGAAAATGTTATATCTTAGAAAAAATAAACCTTTGCTAGTATCAAACTATGTAGGAAAAGAATTAGACTGGTATCAAGGTGATGACGAAACAAATTATAATACAGCAAACAAACCTGCCTGGAATTATTTCGATACTAAAGGAAAGTTGAAATATAAGTTTAATACATTAGGTTATAGAACAAAAGAATTAAACAATTTACATATGGATCCATATATGCTAGTGTTTGGTTGTAGTTATACAGAAGGTGTAGGTTTATATGAAAACGAAATTTGGTGTAGTCATTTAGCACAATATTTAAATTTAGATTTGCGTAACCTTGCAAAAGCAGGTACTGGCCCAGACATAATAAATTTTAACACACAACTTTTTAAAAGATCAGGATTTGTAAAACCTAAACTTGTAGTAATTCAATGGCCTCAGATAAACAGAAAAAGTTTTGGATTTCAAGATGAACACGGGCAAGGTATTAGATTAGAAGATAGAAATGTTAATAAAGAAGAAACAAAGAACACAATGGGTATGAGAGATACAGAGTGGTATCTAAATAGATATGTTCAAGAAACAGGAGAACTTGTTATACAATCAATGAAAGATTTGTTTAGTGTAGACAACCTATGGTCTGCATTAGGAATACCTGTGTTCCATTGGACTTGGGAAGGTGATTTTACTACTGATTATGGCACAAAGAAAATATTTAGAGTAGTAAACAGTCATAAAGATTTAGCAAGAGATTTGCAACATGATGGACCTTTAATTCATCAAGATGCATTTGAACAAATAAAAAATAAAGTAAAATGTTTGATATAATTTTTATAAGTTATCAAGAGCCTAATGCAGAAACCAATTGGAAAGCATTGAAGGAACGTTTCCCAATGGCAAAACGTGTTCATGGTGTAAAAGGAATACATCAAGCACACATACAAGCGGCTAATAAGTCATTAACAAAAATGTTTTATGCAGTTGACGGAGATGCAGAAATATTAGATGACTTTAATTTTGATTATAAAGTTTCCGAGTGGGATTTAGATTGCGTTCATGTTTGGCGTAGTAAAAATCCTATAAACAACTTGGAATATGGATACGGTGGCGTAAAACTATTACCTAAGACTCTCACACAAAAAGTTGACGTCACCGTACCCGACATGACTACAAGTATAAGCAAAAAGTTCAAGCCTATACCTGCAGTCAGTAATATAACAAGATTTGACACAGATCCTTTTAATACTTGGAAAAGTGCTTTTAGGGAATGTGTGAAACTTGCAAGTAAAACAATTGATAGACAGGAAGAAGGAGAAACAAATGAAAGACTTAAAACTTGGACAACCGTGGGACACGATAGACAGTATGGCAAATATGCTTTGGCAGGTGCTACCGCTGGTATGGAGTTTGGCCTTTCTAGGGGGTCTGATCTT
>MDTG01304185.1_pt1 | contig 14072 bp, 18 predicted proteins | sample 811421 | NCBI WGS metagenome assembly MDTG01 (sample SAMN05326645, study PRJNA326480) | marine metagenome | isolation source: seawater | place: Pacific Ocean: South East | collected 2011 | reverse complement strand
TTTCTTCAATATCGCTCATTTTAAAACCTCTTAGTAATAAATTTAAAAAGTTCGTACCACATTATAATGAATATTCAAATAATTAAATTAATGCCAAGCCACCATTTACATGCAAAGTCTGTCCAGTAATATAATTAGCATTTTCAGAGCATAAAAAACCCACTGCTTTTGCTATATCATAAGAATCACCAAGTTTTTTCATAGGAATTCTCTCTAAAATTATATTTTTTTGCTCATCATTAAGTTTGTCAGTCATATTAGACCTTATAAAACCAGGAGCTATACTATTAACTGTGATATTCCTTGAGGATAATTCTAAAGCTAAAGATTTTACGAGACCTGAAATAGCTGCTTTTGATGCTGTATAATTTACTTGACCTGGATTACCTGTAAATGCAACTACAGATGAAATAAAAATAATTCTACCAAATTTTTTCTTTACCATTTTCTTTACAACATACTTAAGGAGGTGGAAAGATGAATTTAAATTGACATTTATTACACTATTCCAATCTTCAGACGACATTCTTAAAAAGATATTATCCCTATTTAAACCTGCGTTTAAAACTAGAAAGTCTATTTCAAAGTTAAAAAGCTCATCTAAGTTTATATTTTCAATATTATTTAAATTCAACTTTTTAAATTTTATAAAATCTTGATCTTCTCTAACTTTATTTAAATCTGTGGTTGTTGAGTAAATTTCTGAACAACCATTATTATTAAAATAATCGCAAATAGAGCTTCCAATGGACCCTGTACCACCAGTTACTAATAAATTTCTATCTTTAAACAATATTAATATCCTTAATATTGCATAAAGCGTATTTTTCGCCTTGAAAATCTTTTGGTAAAAAGTTTAGTAATGTTTTTTTTGGTCCAATCTCAATAAATGTTTGGCTATCATTATTATAAATACTTTTAATTGTATCAGACCACATCACTGGAGAGTGTATCTGATGTGACAACTGGTTACTATAGTCTTTTTCATTTAAATTTTTATAATTTATTAATTTGTGGTTCGATATTAAATCAATACTAATTTTATTAAATAATGTATTTTTTATTTTTTCACTAAATATCTTTGCACTATCTATCATTAATTCTGAGTGAAAGGGTGCAGACACATTTAGTGGAATATATTTACCAATTTGGTTTTGATCTTTAAATTGATTTACATCATCTTTGAGGCCGCATATAACAACTTGTCTATCAGAATTAATATTTGCAATATACACACCATCCCCAAATAACGTTTGATCTATTTCTAATTTTTCACTTTTTAATATTGCATACATGCAGTATTTTTCTGGATCAGATACTATGGACATAGCTTCTCCTCTAAATTTTACTACTTGGAGCATTTCTTCAAAATTTAATGACTCAGCAAAATATAAAGCACAATATTCCCCCAAAGAGTGGCCTGCTAAAGTTATTTTTGAGAAATTTTCGAGTAAATAATTTTTACAAAGGTCAATAATTATTGAGCTAAATACAAATATCATTGGTTGACTATATTGAGTTAAATTTAATAATTTCGGATCTTGTTGTGCTTTCATTAAATCATATCCAAGTATATTTGAACTAGTTATATATCGCTCTTTTGCCCAGTCATATTTATCAATAAAATCTGACCCCATTTCTGAAAATTGAGATCCTTGTCCGGTGAAAAGCAATGATAGATTTTTATTTGACATAGCTAAATTATATCTGTAGACACTCTTTTTACATGACTAACATATATGAAACAACAATTATAGTAAAACCTGACCTGGCTAATGATCAACTAAAAAACTTAAATATCTCAATAGACGATTTTTTTTTAGAAAATAAAGTATCTATTGGTTATAGAGAGGATTGGGGCATTAAAAACCTTAAATCATCAATTAATAAATACTCTAAAGGGTCATTCAAGTTTTTTAGATTCAATTCTTCATCAGATTTTCCAAAAAAGCTCGATAACTTCTTAAAGTTTAATACTGATTGCCTTCGTTTCTTAATTACCAAATCTTCTAATAATATGAATGAAGTTACCCCACAGATTAATAAGGATAACTAATGAAAAAAAATTTAAATATTTCTAATGAGGAACTAATGAAGCTTGATTACAAACATACTCACATTCTTAAAAAATTTACAAATGACAATGGAAAGATAATACCTCAAAGAGTAACAAATATGCCTAGGTCAATTCATTCAAAAATAACTAAAGCAATAAAACAAGCTAGGTTCCTATCTTTAATTTAAACTATGATAAAAGTAGTTGTATTAGAAAAATTTAAAAAAAACTGGGAAATAGGTTCCGTTGTATCCGTAAAAGATGGTTATGCAAGAAATTACTTAATACCTAATGGAAAAGCTAAAATTGCCACAAAAATAAATATTGAACAATTTAAAAACCAAGAAGTAACTCTTTTAAAAAAAGATGAAGAAAATAAATCCCTAGCTAATGATACTGCATCAAAAATTAACAATTTAAAATTTATTAAAGAAATAGCAGCTAAAGATAATGGCGAGTTATATGGCTCAGTAAATGTTTCTGATATTGTCTCTTTTTTAAGCGAGAACAATGTGAATATTGAGAAGAAATCGGTCAAGTTAGGCAATAAAATAAAAACAATCGGAGATTATACTATTAATATTGATCTTCATCCTGAGGTAAATTGTTCACTTGATATTGAGATCTTATCCCCTAAAACTTCTGCCTAAACCTTTCTTTTTTTTTATTTATAAATAACCTAGCATTAAATGCAGAAGAATTTCGATAGTTTAAAGGATAATGACATAGAAATTATTGTAATTGCATATTTAATTAAACATCCTGATTTAATTGATACACATTTTGAGAAGTTAGATAATTGTCTATTTGCCAATACAGAAAATTTAAAAATTTTTAACGTTTTGCAAGATTTTCATAAATCACAAAAAAATATTTCAATAGATACAATTAAAAATTATATCCCTGATATTCAATCTAAAACTCACAAAGATTTATCTTTTCAAATAGATCAAATCATATTTTCAAAAGATATTTTTTCTAATTATTTAGACACTCTTCATGAATTATATTTAAGAAGAGAACTTTTTAAGATTACACAAAACAAGAACAGTGAGTCTACTAATTTCGAAACATCAAGTAGCATTAAAGATATTTTAACAGATCTCGAAAAAAAATTGTTTGATCTATCAAATTTAAAAAAAGATGATTATGAATTTAGAGACTTTGCATCTGTTACTAAAGGCTCTCTAAAATTAGTAGAAAGAGCATTTAAAAAAAAAGGTAAGTATTCTGGTATTGTTTCAGGTTTTGGAGACTTAGATAGCATGTTGGGAGGTTTACAAAATTCTGATTTAATAATTCTTGCGGGTAGACCTTCAATGGGCAAAACTGCACTTGCAACAAATATAGCATTTAATGCTGCTAAATATTTTTCAAAAGACGAAGACAAAGGTTCAGTAGTAATGTTTTCTTTAGAGATGTCAGCTGAGCAAATTGGTTTAAGAATTCTAGCCGAACAATCCAGAATACCAAGTGATAAACTTCGAAAAGGTGAACTAAATGAAAAGGACTCTCTTGAACTTTCAAATACATATCAACAGATTAATAACTTAAACTTTTTTTTTGATGACAGTCCTAATTTAACTGTTTCGGAGTTAAGATCAAAATTAAGAAGATACAAAAATAATTATAGTATCAAACTTGTTATCATAGATTATCTTCAATTAATTAAACCTGAAAGTAATAGAGATAATAGAGTTAATGAACTCTCAGAGATAACTAGAAATTTAAAGCAACTCGCTAAAGAATTTGACCTTCCTGTCATTTCTCTATCCCAACTTTCTCGTCAGGTAGAAAATAGAGACGATAAAAGACCCTTGCTATCTGATTTAAGAGAGTCTGGAAGTATCGAACAAGATGCAGATGTTGTAATGTTTATATACAGAGAAAGTTATTACTTACAAAGAAATGAACCAACAAGAGGATCTGATGAAACTCAAGAGTCATATCAAAAAAAAATGAACTCATGGAAAGATAGAAATGAGGAAGTATTTAACAAAGCAGAATTAATTGTAGCAAAACAAAGAAATGGTCCCACGGGTAAGATTGAGTTATACTTTGATGATAGATTTACCAAATTCTTGGGTGTTGATAAAAATGCATCAAATTAAAATACTAAATGAAATTTATTGAAAATACCGGTAAAATTTCTATTAAATTTTTCTCTAGTTTGGGAAAGTTTGTCTTATTCATAGTATTTTTTTTTAAATATTTATTTCAACCTAAATTCTATTTAAAAAATAATACTTCCTACTTTTTTAATGTTTTTATATCGTCAATACCAATAATAGCATTAACAGGTATTTTTTCAGGTATGGTATTAGCCTTACAATCATATACTGGTTTCTCAAGATTTTCTGCTGAGTCAGCTATTCCTAATATAGTTGTTTTAACTTTAACAAGAGAACTTGGACCTGTATTAACAGGTCTAATGATTTCAGCCAGAGTTGGTTCATCAATTGCTGCAGAAATAGCAACAATGAGAGTTACCGAGCAAATAGATGCTTTGAAAACACTAAATACAAACTATTATAATTATCTTGTAACACCACGTGTTTTATCTTTAACGTTGGCTTTGCCAATATTTGTAACATTAGTGGATTTTATAGGTGTTCTGGGTGGATATGTGGTTTCAGTGCACAGACTTGGATTTAATGATAATTTGTATTTAATTAATACTATTAATTTTTTAAGTTTAGCAGATTACATATCAGGAATTTTTAAAGCAGTTGTATTTGGTTTTATCATATCAATCGTTAGTTGTTATTGTGGTCTATTCTCGGGTAAAGGTGCCTATGGAGTTGGTTCGGCAACAACAAGCGCAGTTGTAATCTCTTCGATTTTAATATTATCATCAAATTATTTACTTACAGAATTATTTTTTTAATGAAAATAGAAATTAAAAATTTAAAGAAGAAGTTTGATAAAGATTTAGTATTGAAAGACATAAGCCTAAATATAGAAAAAAATAAATCTACTATTATTCTAGGTCAATCAGGTTGTGGAAAATCTGTATTAATAAAAATCATATATCAGCTTTTTAAATTTGATAGTGGTTCAATTTTATATGATGGTAAATATAATGTTAACATTAATAAGTTTAGTATGTTATTTCAGTACGGTGCTCTTTTTGATAGCTTAAAAATATCTGAAAATATTGCATTTATAGATTATATAAATAATAAAACAAATTTTGATAAGAAAGTTTTATCACTTATGAATGATGTAGGCCTAGATAAGTCGACATTTGGTAAATACCCATCAGAAATATCAGGAGGTATGAAAAAGAGAGCAGCATTAGCAAGAGCTTTATATAAAAATCCTAAAGTAATTTTTCTTGATGAGCCAACTACAGGTCTAGATCCAATAAATAGTGACAAAATAAATGACTTGATATTAAAAGTAATTAAAAAAAGAAAAATAACTGCTATTAGTATAACTCACGATATTAGAAGTGCTATTAAAACAGGTGATTATTACTATTTTATTCATAACGGCATTATTCAAGATAAAGGAAATTGCAAAAATATTTTAAAATCAAAAAATAAAATTTTTAAATCATTCATCAAAGGAGGAAAATACTAACTCTAATGAACTTCTCACATTTAAACCATTTAGATTATATTTATTTTATTTTGTTAGCTTTATTTGCAATTTTTTTTGGTTTAAAAGGAGCAACAAAATCAATCAGTTATAGTTTAAAAATAATCTTATCTATATCTATACCTTTTATATTTTATAAAAGGGCTCTTGGTTTTTCTTTAGAAAAGTTAAATATTGATTACCTAACATCACTTCAAGATAAAAATTCAATTTTTTTAGAGATCGTATCTTTTATAATATTATTTTTGATTACTTATATAATTTTTTCTATTTTAGAAAAAGCTTTAGATTTAAAATCACCATCTCAACTAGAATTCAAAATTTTAGATATCATTATTGGTGCAACATATGGTATATTCTTATTTTCTATTTTATTTTATTTTTCATATGTTGCTTTTTTTAAAAACTATATTGATGAAAAAAATAGAATCATGAAATTAAATATTTCAATATATGAGAACCTTATGTATAAAGATCAACAAAATGATAAAAAAAATAAAACTAATTCATTAAATAAAGAAGAAAATAATGGCAAAAAAGAACTCTACTAAAATTAGAGAGGAGTGTGGGGTTTTTGGTATTTCAAACATTGATGAAGCCTCTGCTTTAACAGCATTAGGTCTGCATGCATTACAACATAGAGGTCAAGAGGGTTGTGGAATAGTTTCATATGATGGTAAACATTATTTCTCTGAAAAAAGGTTTGGACTAGTTGGTGATAACTTTAATAATGAAAACACAATTCAAAAATTACCAGGTTCTTATGCAATAGGACACAACAGGTATAGTACGACTGGCGGAAAAATATTAAGGAATGTTCAGCCTTTTTTTGCTGATACTAATGCGGGAGGTATTGGAGTATCCCATAATGGTAATTTTACAAATGCAATAACGTTACGAAAAAAACTTGTCGAAGATGGTGCAATTTTTTACACAACATCAGACTCCGAGACTATAGTTCAACTTATAGCAAGATCAAAAAAAGAAAAAAATATTGATAAAATAATTGAGGCTATTTCACAAATTCAGGGTGGATATGCTTTAGTTATGCTGACTAAAGAAGTTCTAATTGGTGCGAGAGATATTTTTGGTATCAGGCCATTGATCATAGGTAAAATAAATAATTCTTATGTTTTAGCTTCAGAAACGTGTGCTCTAGATATAATTGGTGCTAAATTTATAAGAGAGGTTGAAAATGGGGAAATTGTGTACATTGAAAATGATAAATTACACAGTCTTAAACCATTTGGTAAATACAGTCCTAGGCCATGTGTGTTTGAATATATTTATTTTGCAAGGCCAGATAGTATTTTAAGAGGTAAAACAGCATATGAATATAGAAAAAATTTGGGAAGAGAGTTAGCAAAAGAGGATAAAATTGATGCTGAACTAGTTGTACCAGTACCAGACTCAGGTAATGCGGCTGCAATAGGATATAGTCAACAAAAGAAAATTGATTTTGATTTAGGTTTAATAAGAAATCATTATGTAGGAAGGACTTTTATAGAACCAAGTCAACAAATACGAAGTTTGGGTGTAAAATTAAAATTAAACGCTAATAAGAGCTCTATCGAAAACAAAAAAATTATACTAGTAGATGACTCTTTAGTTCGTGGAACTACATCGCTCAAAATTGTTAAGATGCTATATGACTCTGGAGCAAAAGAAGTTCATTTGAGAATAGCCTGTCCTGAAATTAAATTTCCAGATTTTTATGGAGTTGATATGCCCACTACAAAAGAATTATTAGCAGCTAATAAAACTACTGATGAAATTTGTGAATATGTAAAAGCTAAGAGTTTAAGATTTCTATCAATAGATGGTGTTTATAAAGCACTTGGATATTTGAAGAGAGATAATAAATCACCACAATTAACAGATCATTATTTTACTGGTGATTACCCTATAAAGTTAATTGATCAATTAGGTGATAATAAAATTATACAGTTATCATTACTTAGTTCAGGGTCAAATTATTAATTGTCCTTAAATCAAGTATTAATTATTTTGAATGGTGAAGAGCAAAGAGTTTTATTAAAAAAATCAAATAAAATTATCTTATCAAAAAAAAAAATTGAGAATATAAATGAAGATCATACTTTGCTTCAATGTAAATTTGACTCTATAGAGGATATGATAAAAGCTGAAATAATTGTTAAAAAAGAATTTTCAAAAATTGATGAAATAATAATAATAAATAATAATTTAGATTTAAATATGATTTCTTATCAATACGACTATGATCATATTAGGATGAATTACCAAGAATTGGTAAATATTATTTACTTTATAAACTTACTTATCCCTTTATTCAAAAAAAATATTAGCTTTGTGATATCCTTTGAAAAAGAAAATCACTATAAAATACACTTTAATAATTTTAAAATATCTTTATTAAATTATCTTAATTCTTTAAAAATAGATTTGATAAAATCATGCAATGTCGTGATTAGAAAATTAGATTAAAATTTATTCCTTTAAGATTTAGTTCTCTTATAAGAAGTTTACTGATGAACGATTTAATATGCGGTTTAATATTTTTTTTAGAGAAATTACACGAAATTTTAAAATAATTTTTTTTATTAATTGTAAAAGCAGTTATAAAATATATTTTAAATTCTTTTGAATTTTTTTGTATTTTTGCTAAATCTTTATTTAAAAATTTGACTATTTTATTTAAATAAGATGTTTTAAAAAAAAAGTTATTTTTCAATTGATCACTTATTATCTTAAGTATTTTTGATTTTGAAGAAAGTAAAGCAGATATAAAATAAATATTTAATGAATTATAATAATTATGATTTAAAGAGAGGTATTCAAGAAATTTTTTTTGATATAAAGACTTATTTACTACAAGGTCTATTTTATTTACCATTACTAGAAAGGGTTTATCTCTTTTCGACAATGAACCTATTAAAGATAAATCTAACCTTGACTCAGAATTAGCATCCAATAAAAGTACTATTAAAGTGGATTTTTTTATAAAATAGTCTGACTGTTCAATTGAAAGTTTCTCAAAATCATAATTTTTTCTTTTAGATCTACTTCTTATGAAACCAGCAGTATCAATAAATTCTATTAATTGATTTTGATACTTTATATCCCAATTTACTGAGTCTCGAGTTGTATGAAGATATGGTGATGTTTTTGATAATGAAACACCCATAATTTTATTAAATAAAGTAGATTTACCTGTATTTTCTTTACCAAAAATAGTAACAATTTTTTTATTTTCAATTTCACTATACAAACTTTTTCTTTCGTTCACATTTGATAAATACTTTTTTAATGCTGATAAATTGTCTAAGTGGTCAATAAAAATATTATTAAATAAATTTGAAATAAAATTATTATTATTAATTCTTTTGAAAGAAAAAAGTATAAGTTTATATTTTTTTGAATGTAATTTTTTACATATTTTCAAATCTTCATCTGTAAAAGAGGAGGTTAGATAGATAAAAATAACATTATTTAATTTGAGTTTAGAAATTTTTATTAATAATAAATTAAAATCATTTAGTTTATAAAATCCTGGTGTATCATATATGTTGTATTCAAAATTAATTGATGAAATATTTTTTCTTATAATATCAATTGTGGTATTTGGCTGTGCATTAGATATAGTTTTGTGACTTTTTGAAAAAATATTAAAAAGATGAGATTTTCCCTCATTAACCTTGCCAATGATAAAGTAATTATTCACTTAATTTAAAAAGACTTTTATCATCTTTTAAAAATATGGTCTGATTTTGATAATAGATATCTATGTTTGAGGTAAATTTATTTTTAATGAAAATATTTTCAGATTTTTTATCAAAATTTACAGATACAATTTCTTGTTTCGATATTAAATAAATATTTTCTTGTGCATTGAAAATATATATCGGTGACTCTTTATTATGGTTATATGTGTTGATTAAACTTCCTTTGTTTGAAAAGACAAAAATTTTATGTTCTGTCAGAACAATTAAGAATCCATTATTTGTAAAAAGGTAGTGAATAATAGTGCTGTTGGTATCAAATTCCCAAAGTATCTTAGATGAAATTGGGTTAAACACTGAAATTTTTCCTGAACGATCTAAAAAATATAAATAATCATTATAATTAAATGGGGTGTCTACTAATTCATTAAAAGATCCAAGTGAAGTGAGAATATTTAGATCCTGTAGTATAAAATTGTCAAATAGTACATTTTCATCTTTGTTAAAAGTTATTAAAGTGCCTGTATTGAAAAGATGATATATATTTGATTTGTCAGCATAAGTGTTTGAATTTACGCTTATACCATGTCTAGCTTTTATATCTCCTTTTTTTTGTATCGAGTTTTCGTCCAAATTAATTTGGTAAATACCTCCAAAAACATCAAAGATAAGTATGTTATTATAATTAAAAATTGGTGGCGTTGTTATATAAAAACCGTAATCATTAATAAGTGAGATATTTTCATTTATTAAAATAAATATACGCGAGATATTAGTTATTAAATAAATGCTATTTTTATACTCAAAAAAATTAAGAACGTATTCATCACTTTTAAGGTCTAATTTTAAATTAGAATAATAATTATCGTCATTAGCTTCAAATATATAAATATTTTTACCTTTACTTAAAAAAATTTTTTCATTAAAAAAATAAATAGTAGATTTTTCATCTATATTAATTAACTTATCTAACTCGTAATTACTTTTGTTTAATACTAGATTAATACTTTTTGGATAAATAACATCTCCTAAATTAAATTTTAAATTTTCAGACTCTATTTGAATATTTGAAAAAATTTCATTTACTTCCCTTGAAGGCGTATAATCAGGATCAATAGTTCCCATGTAGCGATCGCAAGAAGATAAAATTAATAGGAATAATAATAATTTAATTTTTTTCATTAGATAATCTATCTATAGCTTTAATAAAAAAATTGTTTAAATTATCTTTTTCATTTTCCCTAGGTTTATAATTATTAATATCTAAATTATACAAATAAATTTCCATAATTTCGTTAAAAGTAAAATTAACATCTTTTGATAATGACTCTATCAATTCTTTATCTAAATTAATTAGAGCTTTTTTTAATAGAAGAATATCTTTGTCAATTTTACTATATCGATCTATATCTTTAATAGAGGTTAATTTAAGATCACTAAAAAAAGATACTTTTGAATTATCTAAACTAGATAGATAGTTTAATTTTTCATCTAAATTTATTTTTTCATCGTTGTATAAGTTAGCTAGATATATATCAAATAATTTTTCATCCTCTTTATTACTATTTTGAATTACAAAAAATAAAGCACACATCAAAATAAATATAAATATAGTTAAAATGAATAGATTTTTTTTTGTAATTAATTTTTCCATTTTATTGAGCATCCCATACTTGGGTGTTGTTGGCTAGAACAATATCCTTTGACAATAATTTCTTCAACAGCAGAATAAAGCTCTGGATTGCCCATTGCAGATTTTTTTCCATTGGAGTCTAACCTACCTCTGTACTTAAGCTTTTTATAAGAATTGAAATAATAGAACTCAGGAGTACATTTAGCATCAAATAATTTAGCTATTGACTGTGTCTCATCAACAACATAGTCAAATTTGAAATTAGCCCTGTAAATTTGTTCTAAAAGGAATTCATTGTGATCTTCTTTATATGCATTTTGATCGTTGGGCATAAAAGCAACAGAATTTACATTCAAAATTTTTAGCCTTTGAGCCTCAGTAGCAATCTTTTTTTCTATAGATCTAACATAAGGGCAATGATTACAAATGAACATTACTAAAAGCCCATTAGTATTAAAAAAATCGTAAAACAAAGATTTTTCTCCTTTTAAATTTGAAAATTGGAAATTATCTGGTTGCCAATCAAAATTACAACTTGAAGAATTTAAAAGTACCATTTAACATAATATATATTGAAAATTATAAACATAAATAAAAATTATACGGATACAATTCCAAAAAAAACTTTCCAATATATTCTTAACACTTATTCTTATGGTTTATCAAAAAATATATGGAGAAATTATTCAATTCAAACTCAAAATACTAAATATAAAAAGACAAAAATCACTTTTTATAAATCAAATTTTTCTTTTCCAATTATTAAGATTGTTTACTCTAAAAAATTTGATAAAGAGATTTTTGAAATAACATATAAAGATAGAAAAAAATATTTTTCTACTCTGGGATCATTGAATGCTTGGTTAAAAAATTATTTTTTTATCAAACCAAGTATATAAATTTCTTTTGATTTTTTATCTGATGCTGCTGGTTTGACATATTGTGTCTTGGTAAAATGTTTTTTAATAAAATTAAATAATTTTTCTGTATCCTCACCTTGAAAATTTTTTACTAAGAAACTCCCTCCTTTGTTCAAATACTTTTCGATAAATTTTGCTGAAAGCGAACTTAAATCATAGCTATTAGTTTGATCTAGAAATTGGTTTCCACTTGTATTTGGAGCAATATCTGAAATTATTGAGTCAAAAGTGTATTTATTGACTGTAAATAATTCATCAATTAATTGATATTGATATAAGTCCATCATATAAAATTTGAATTCTCCCTCAACCTGTTTAGCAGTTGGTAGTATATCAATACCTACTATTTTGTTTTTTTGGTTTTTTTTCAAAATATATTGTGTCCAACCGCCTGGTGAACATCCAATATCTAATATTTTTTTATCTTTTTTGAATAAATTATGTTTTTTATCTATCTCTTCTAATTTGTAATAAGCTCTAGAAATAATGTCATTTTTCTTTGCTTTTAGGTAAAAAGGGTCTTTTTTTCTAGTTTTATACCACTGTTTCATTTAATTTTATTCATAATCTGATATGTATTCGTTTACATATATTTATTAGGTTTAAACTGATCCATGTTTCCCATAATAAAAAAATTATTATTTATATTGATTATATCACTTATCAGCTCTGTATGTTACTCATCAGATTGGGGTAGCAAAGAAAAAACAGAAGAAAAATTATTTTCTGTTGAAGTTATAGACTCCTCTGCACAAATAATAAGAGATAGTATCGATTTCAGCTCAACCACTGAGGCTTTTAGGAGAATTGAGGTTAAGAGTGAAGTTATGACTACAATAGAAAAAGTATTGGTCAAAGCAGGTTCAAAAATAAAAAAAGGTCAGCACATAATTGAATTTGACGACTATAAAACAAACGCTGATTTATATAAATTAAATTTACTATCTCAGAGTGAGTTTAATAAATATGCCCTTTTTGCACCGTTTGGAGGGATGCTTTTAGATGGTCATAAAATTGCTGGGGAGCTTGTGATGCCTGGTGAAGGAGTCTATGAAATTATTGATCTAAGCTCATTAAAAATATTCGGTTACATAAATGAAAACGAAATTCTAGATATTTCTCTCAATAATGAAGTAGAAGTGACCATCCTTGATGAAAAAGTTAAGGGGATAATTGATTATATAAGTCCTGTATCTGATCCAGAAACTAAAACTTTTGAAATTGTTGTAAAAGTTGAAAACAAGGAGCTTAGGTATAAAGATGGACTGTCATCAATAATCTCAATAATCAAAGGAAATGTTCTTGCACATAAAATCTCGCCCTCTATTTTGGCTTTAGGTGACACCGGTGAGTTGGGTGTTAAAGTTATAGAGTCTGATAATACAGTCCAATTTAAAAAAATTAATGTTATAGAAGACACTTCTGATTACATGCTAGTATCTGGTTTAAGTCAAAAAGAGAAAATTATTATTGTTGGACAACAGTATGTATCTTCAGGAGAAAAAGTTAGTTTCGACTAATTATGAGCTTAGTTAACTTAGCTAGTCAATATTATAGGACTACAATATCAATTTTTCTATTTGTTATTATTAGTGGATCATTGGTTTTTAACAATATTCCTAAAGAGTCATCGCCAGATGTAAGTCTGCCGTATATATACGTATCTCTTGGCTTGACAGGAATTTCACCTGAAGACTCAGAAAAACTATTAATTAAACCAGTTGAAGACGAAGTTTCAAATATAGAAGGAAAAAAAGAAATGACCAGTACCTCTTATCAAGGTGGTGGGAATGTCTTATTAGAGTTTGATGCCGGGTTTGATCCTGATCAAGCACTTTTAGATACTAGAGAACAAGTGGATAGAGCTAAATCGGACTTACCTGATGACGCAGATGAACCGAAGGTAAGTGAAGTAAATATTAGTTTATTTCCTATTCTTGTTGTGTCAATTAGTGGTGATATATCTGAATTTTTGTTAAAAAAGATTTCTAATGATCTTAAAGATAAAATTCAATCTTTACCAAATGTTTTAGAGGTAAATATTGGTGGAGAAAGGGAAGAACAATTAGACATTGTTGTTGATCAAAATAAAATTGAAGCTTATGGATTAAATTTAAATGAAATTTTAAATTTTGTTCGTTCAAATAACCAAATAGTTT
>MDTG01126094.1_pt1 | contig 14072 bp, 5 predicted proteins | sample 811421 | NCBI WGS metagenome assembly MDTG01 (sample SAMN05326645, study PRJNA326480) | marine metagenome | isolation source: seawater | place: Pacific Ocean: South East | collected 2011 | reverse complement strand
CAGGTCACGGGCTACGCGGCACGCTCCATTCATATACCCGCGGTGGCGGACGGTCGCCAGCTCAGCTACCAGTGGCAACGCGCCAGCCAGCCCGTCACGGGAGCCACCTCCCCCATACTCCACCTGGTCGACCTCAACGCCTCCACCGATCCCGGTTCCTACTCCCTCGTCGTGACCAACCCCTTCGGCTCCGTCACCTCCTCCGCCACCCAGCTCACCGTGGCCACCGTGGTGCCCAACGACGTCGACCTGCCCGTCCTCACCCTCAACGGCCAAAAATCCATTTCCCTCCTCACCGGAACCGCCTGGCAGGACCCCGGGTTCTCCGCCACCGACGACCTCGACGGTGATCTCTCCGCCGTGGTCGACGTCAACGGCACCGTAGACGTCTCCACTCCGGGGGCCTACTTCATAACTTACAAGGCGACCGACTCCGCGGGCAACTTCGCCACCGCCCAACGCGTCGTCACCGTGTCCAATTTCACCGACCTGTGCCTCATCCCCGCGGGGACTTTCGTTGTGCAGGCACCAACCGTAAATGAGCACGAAGTCTACCTCAGCGCCTTCTACGCCGGCAAGTACGAGCTCACCAAGGCCATCTGGGACGAAGTTCGCCTATGGGCCACCGATCCCGCCCGCGGAGCCAATGTCTACCAGTTCGACAACAACGGAACCGCCGAGAGTCAGAATCATCCTATCGCAAACCTCAATTGGTTCGACCTGGTGAAGTGGTGCAACGCCCGCTCCGAAAAGGAGAACCTCCAGCCTGTCTACTACTCGGATGCCAACAGAACAACGGTATACAGAACAGGAAACATCTTCCTAACGAACGAGCATGCCGATTGGCAAGCCAATGGTTGGCGACTGCCCACCGAGGCAGAATGGGAAAAAGCCGCACGCGGTGGACTAGTCGGCAAGAAGTACTCGCATGGAAATTCACTGTCGCCACTTTACGGCAACATCAACACGAGCTACCTAGCCAATAGTGTTCCAGTCGGCTCTTATCAAGCAAATGGGTACGGTCTGCACGATACCTTCGGAAACGTTTGGGAATGGATTTGGGATGGCAACGAGGGTGATTGGCACACACGACCTGAAGCCAGTTTGCCAAACCCCATTGGTCCTCCGAATTCATTAAGAATGATTCGCGGTGGAGCGTTTGTTGGACACACCAATCAATACTTGATAAATCGGAGGGAAAGCCCTGGATCGACATCTCCTGCATCCACCCGCGGCTTCCGCCTGGCCCGGAACGCGCCGGACGCGGTGGCGGGCGGATATCCCATGTTGACCAGTTCGCCCGACGCCAACGGCACACCCGGCCAAGCCTTCTCCTACCAGATCCTTGCCGGCAATTCCCCCGTGGCCTACGGGGCGACAGGACTCCCCGCAGGCCTCAGCGTGAACGCCGCCACAGACCTCATCTCCGGCACCGTGAGCGCAGTAGGCGATCACAACGTCACCATATCAGCCGCCAACGCCGCCGGCACCACCTCCATGACGCTCTCGCTGCATTTCCTTTTCTCGACCTGGGACAAACGCTTCGGCGGCACTGAATCCGACGTTGCCCGAGACGTCATCGCTACCGCCGATGGAGGATACCTGTTGGTAGGTGATTCCAATTCCACGGCGGGAGGCGACAGGAATCAGACAAGCCGTGGTGGACATGACTTCTGGGTGGTGAAAATCGAAGCCAATGGCTCCAAGGTCTGGGACAAGCGATTCGGGGGCGCGGCAGACGAGCGCTGCCAAAGTGTCGTCGCAACTACGGACGGCGGCTACCTGCTCGCCGGGTATTCCGGTTCCGGGGTTGGTGGCGACAAGAGCGAGGGAGGCCGCGGAGGAAGTGACTACTGGGCGGTGAAAATCGATGAGAACGGTACAAAGATCTGGGACAAGCGCTTCGGCGGCAATGCCGAGGATGTCTGTGAGAGCGTCATCGCGACCGTCGATGGCGGCTATCTCCTCGCAGGATGGTCCACCTCTGGGGCTAGCGGCGACAGGAGCGAGGCCAATCGTGGCGAAGAGGACTACTGGGCGGTGAAAATCGATGCCAACGGAACCAAGGTCTGGGACAAGCGTTTCGGCGGCAGCGGGAGAGATCATTGCTTCACCTCTATCCCGACAGCCGATGGCGGTTACCTTCTCGTCGGGCGCTCCAAATCTGGGGCAAATGGCGACAGGAGCGAGGCAAGCCAAGGGACCAACGACTACTGGGCGGTGAAGATCGACGCCAACGGAACCAAGGTCTGGGACAAGCGCTTTGGCGGCAGTGTGCAGGAAGGTGCCTCCGCCGTCCTCACGACCACCGACGGCGGCTACCTGCTCGCCGGGTATTCCCAATCCGGGGCGGGTGGGAACAAAACCCAGGGAAGTCGAGGGAGTTGGGACTACTGGACAGTGAAGATCGACGTCAATGGAACCAAGGTCTGGGACAAACGATTCGGCGGCAGTGGAACTGATTCATGCTTCGGCGTCGTCGCGACCTCTGACGGAGGCTACATGCTCGCCGGGCATTCCGACTCCAATGCGACTGGTGACAAGAGCGAGCCAAGCCAAGGTAATCGGGACTTTTGGGCGGTGAAAATCGACACTAACGGAACCAAGGTATGGGACAAGCGTTACGGTGGGGATGGCGAGGACCGCCCTTACAGTGTGATCGCGACGACCGACGGCGGATACCTGGTCGTCGGGAATTCCAATTCCCCTGCGGACGGCGACAAGAGCGAGGCAAGCCGCGGGAGCAACGACTTCTGGGCGATCAAGATCGACGCCAACGGCAACAAGTAGACCCCTGACCAACGGTCTCCATCACCTTGCGATGACAATGCATTGCGCTCGGTGACACGACCACCCCTTCGACGGGTGTAACCACATACACCTTTACCTGAGGGGCGGCATTGCCCACATGGATAGCTTCGACTCCCCGAAAAACCTTCGTGCCCCCACAGGGTTTCGTTCTGCGCAAGCAGGGACTTCACGAAATCCCGCAGGGACTTGAGCTGCGCACGCGGGGACGGGACAAGTTCCAGCGGGAACCGGGCCTGCGCAAACGAGGACGCGAGCGATTCACGAAAGAATTTGCCGTGATCGAGCAAGGTTTTGCCCTTTCGTCGCAGAGAAGGGACGAAACCCCGTAGGGATGGGATGCGCGCAAGCAGCGCCGCAAGGTAACCTTGCAGGGACGTAACGAATCCAATGTGCCTTTTTTTTGTTTATCCTTAATGCAACCGGTTGTCGGAGGGTGCCCCCGAACGCATTATAATGGCAACCGAACGGCACCGACGGAAAAAGTTTCGTCGTCGCGGGGCATGAAGCCCGTACTCGTCCGGGGGCCCGTAAAAGGCGGGTTATTTAGAACAATGGCTAAGAAAACAAGAACCAAGCACATAATGTCCATCGGACAAAACGTAGAACTGGGTTGGGAGGCGGAAGCCGCCGACCTGAATCTGGGTAACCAAACCTTGGATCAAGTGAAGGAGCTGGGGACGCAGGCCCAAGACGCCATCGATGCCTTGGCGAAGCTGAGAAACGAGGAACAAGCCCTGATGGCCCAAAGGGACGGCACCGTCTTGGCCTACTGGGAAGCTTTGCAGCGAGCCAAGCACGGTTGCCTCGGGCATTCCAAGTTCGGCAGGAACTCGAGCTTGTACAAGAGGTGGGGCTACGTAAGGGATGACGACCGCAAGTCGGGTCTCACCCGCAAGCCTAAGGATACGCCCGGCGAGGCCGATCCCGAAGCGGGTTGATACGGACCAAGGCGAGGAGAAGAGGGTGGGGTCGCCAAGGGCGGCTCCGCCTTTTCGCCCGGTGTTGTAGGCGCTTCGCAGGTTTTCAAGGTGTAGCGGACGGGCGTGTTTGCCTTGCCCAAGGACGATGTTTCTTTCAAGATTCACAGCATGTTGGACGTCGAGGGCAGAGGAAGCGGAAGTTTTTGCGATGGCGTGAGCCGTCGGGATTTTCTTCGCGTGGGTTCCTTGGGCATGGGCGGAATGAGCCTGCCGCAGCTTCTGCAGGCGGAAAAGGCGGCGGGCGTGGGAAGCTCGAACAAGGCGATAATCATGGTGTACATGGCGGGAGCGCCGCCGCATCAGGACTTGATCGACCCGAAGCCGGACGCCCCCAAGGAGGTGCGCAGCGAGTTCGGGCCGATCCGCACCAACGTAACGGGCATTCACGTAAACGAGTCTCTGCCCATGATGGCCAAGATCATGGACAAGTGGACGGGGATTCGCACCTTGGTGGGAGCCCCCAGCGGTTCGCACGATTCCTTCATGTGCTACACGGGTAGGCCTGGTTCCGCGTTTTTCGATCGTTCCTACCCGAAACCTCCCGGAAACTGGCCCAGCATCGGATCGGTCGTCTCGAAGCTGCTGGGAACGAAGACCCCGGGCATGCCGCCTTTCGTGGGCTTGGCTCCCAAGGCGGGTCACCCGCCTTACGGTTCGCCGGGCGAAAGCGGCTTTCTGGGGGCGTCTCACGGTCCCTTCCGGCCATCCGGGCCCGGCAGGGCGGACATGGACCCGAAACCCGTCGGATCGGTTCGCATAGACCGTCGTCGGTCCTTGCTGAGCGGATTCGATTCCTTTCGCCGAGAACTGGAGCGGGGGAACGAGCTGGAGCAGGTGGACGCCTTTACCGAGCAGGCATTCGGCGTGTTGACTTCCTCCCAACTGGGGGATGCGCTCAATTTGGAGAACGAGGACCCGAAGATTCGCGAGCGCTACGGCAAGGGAGACCCAAAGAACGTCGGGGACGGGGCGCCCCGGAACAACGAGCACTTTCTTTTGGCCAGACGGCTGGTGGAGGCGGGAGCCCGCGTGGTGACCCTTAACTTCGGCCGCTGGGACTTTCACTCGAACAACACGGCCGGAGTCAAGGGGCACGCCGCCATCTTCGATCGCGGTCTGAGCGCCTTGATCGAAGATTTGCACGAGCGCGGCATGTCCGACGACGTGGCGGTGGTTGCCTGGGGAGAGTTCGGACGCACGCCTGTCGTAAACAAGAACGGCGGCCGGGACCACTGGCCGCAGGTGGGTTGCGCCTTCGTGGCCGGAGGCGGCATGAATCACGGACAAATGATCGGCGCCACGGACAGGAAGGTGGCCGAACCGGCCGAGCGTCCCGTGCAAATAGGGGAGGTTCACGCCACTTTGTACGAGCATCTCGGAGTAAACCCGCACGCAACCACGGTGAGCGATCTGTCGGGACGTCCGCACTATCTGGTCGACGACTGGAAGCCCGTTTCCGAGCTGGTGGGTTAGGAAGTGAGCGTCGTGGTGTGGCGCTTCGCAGATTTGCAAAGGTATTTCACCGACCTGTAAAAGATTGTCCCAAGCAGGTGACTGTGCTCTATTGTCTTGTATAATATTTTCCGCGCGCGTACACATTCCAACGAAAGACAGTACCATGATAACGTTTACCGAAGGGAAGAGATCTAGTTTTTGCGATGGAGTTTCGCGGCGAGATTTTTTGAAGGTCGGCGCCTTGGGGATGGGCGGCATGAGCCTCCCGGGATTGTTGCAGGCGGAAAACGAATTGGGTTCGGGTTCTTCGCAGAAGGCGGTGATCATGGTTTTTCTGGCCGGCGGTCCTTCCCATATGGACACTTTCGATATGAAGGAGGACGCTCCTTCCGAGTTTCGCGGTGAGTTCGCTTCCATTCCGACGAATGTTTCGGGCATCAGGATCAGCGAATATCTTCCGGGCATAGCGAAGCAAATGGACCAGTGCTCCATAATACGCTCGATTGCCGATACGGTGAACAATCACAGTTCCTACCATTGCATGACGGGTAGAGCGAAGAATGGACCGCAACCCGTTGGCGGTTGGCCTTCCATCGGTTCAGTCGTTTCTAAGGTGCAAGGCGACCACATGGGAACGCCCGGGTACGTCGACATGGGAGGCGGAATAAAGAGTGGAGGCTTTCTCGGCACGGCTCATGCAGGCTTCAGCAGCGGAGGCAAGGGTCGTTACGATATGGCCAAGCAGTCGGGCATGAAGGAAATTCGATACGCCAATCGCAAGGGCTTGCTTGGTGGGTTCGATAAGTTTCGCCGTGATTGTGATGCAAGCGGCATGATGAATGGTTTCGACGCCTTTAATCGGCAGGCTTTCGATATCATCACCTCGGAGAGGCTTGCCAAGGCTCTCGATTTGAAGAACGAGGAAGCCAAGACGGTCAAGCGCTACGGCAACGACTGCAAGAGTTTCCTCTTGGCTCGTAGGGTAGTGGAGGCGGGCGCCCGTTTCGTTACGCTGACCACGGGCGGATGGGATACGCACAACGATAATTTCAACAAGCTTCGCGACAAGAACTTGCCGAACCTCGACAAGGGGGTATCCAACCTAATCCAAGATCTGCGGGATCGCTCCATGCTGGACGACGTCACGGTGATCGTTTGGGGTGAGTTCGGGCGAACCCCGAAGATCAACAGCAAAGGGGGGCGAGATCACTGGAGTAAGGTTATGTCCGTGCTTCTTGCCGGTGGCGGTATGAATAACGGACAAGTGATTGGCGCTTCCGACCCGAAGGGCAGTGAACCCGCGGATCGGCCCGTATACCTTGGCGAGGTTTTCGCGACTTTGTACCGAAACGTCGGCATAGACGTAACCGAGGAGCAATTACAGGATCTTTCCGGAAGACCGCAATATCTCGTCGACAATGGCATGCGGGCCCTTCCCGAACTTGTCGGTTAACCTTTATTTATCCCTTTAAAATAATCCAAATAAAACATTCCATGAAATTTGCCCGAATTGGACTTCTAAAAGCGGTTTCCCTTCTTATCGCTTCCACTTTCGTAAATGCCGCCGACTTTGGCGAAGCCGAGAAAATTGAACTCGGCTTTTCCGCCTTCGACGGAGACGCGCTTTCCCTGAAGGGTATAGACGCTCGCCGACAGTTGGTCATTACGGGTGTTTTTTCGGATGGAGATGAGCGAGACCTTTCTCGCAAGGTTAAGTATACTTCCGAACCTGCGGGCATTGTGGCCATAGACGAGACGGGTTGGGTGAGTCCGGTTAAGGACGGAAAAACTAAGATCACCGTTACGGCAAAGGGTGGAGCCATCGCCTCCGCTGAGATAACTGTGGAGGAGTCGGGCACGATTCAGCGCATCAATTTTCCCAACGAGATTACACCCCTGTTCAGCAAGTATGGCTGCAACGGTGGTGGTTGCCACGGGAAGTCGGGTGGTCAAAATGGTTTTCGCCTTTCGCTTCTCGGTTTCGAACCGCACGAGGATTACGAATACATCGTTAAGGAAGCTAGAGGGCGTCGTGTGTTTCCCGCCGCTCCTGACCGTAGCTTGTTGCTTACGAAAGCGACCAACGAGTCCCCTCATGGCGGAGGCGCTAGGATTGAAAAGGGCTCGCTCGACTATCGACTCATCCATTCGTGGATAGCCCAAGGAATGCCTTACGGAAAACCCGATGATCCTACCCTCGAGAGCATCGCCGTGTTCCCCAAGGTTCGCATCATGGACATGGAAGGTGAACAGCAACTCGTGGTTACCGCCAAATACTCGGACGGCAGCATGAAGGACGTCACTCGTTCCTCCGTCTACGAAGCGAACGACGAGGAAGTGGGTGAAGTGGACGAGAACGCTCACGTCGGCGTATTCGAGCAACCCGGTGACTTGGGCGTGATGATTCGGTACCAAGACAAGGTGGCTGTATTTCGGGCTATAGTGCCTCTCGGTGCTCCCGTGGACAACTTGCCTCCGGCTCGCAACTATGTCGACGAGTTCGTTTTCGCCAAGCTCAAGGCCGTGGGCATGCCTCCATCCGAAATCTGCGACGATTCCACCTTCATTCGTCGAGTATCTATCGATATCGGTGGTCGTTTGCCGACTTCTGAGGAAGCCAAGGCCTTTCTTGCCGATAAGGATGAGAACAAGCGCGACAAGCTGATCGACCGATTGCTGGCCAGCACCGATTACGCGAACTTCTTTGCCAACAAATGGTCTGCCCTTCTCCGAAACAAGCGCACCAAGACTTCCTACCAGCGAGGTAATTACGCTTTCCACGCATGGGTTCGCGACAGCTTGCACCAGAACAAGCCTTACGACCAGTTCGTCCGAGAAGTGGTGGCTGCCTCCGGTGAAATGGTTCACAACCCGGCCGTCGGATGGTATCGGGAAGTGAAGACGGTGCAAAACCAGCTCGAGGATACCGCCCAGCTTTTTCTCGGTACGAGAATTCAGTGCGCCCAGTGCCACCATCACCCCTTTGAAAAGTGGAGCCAGAAAGATTATTACCAATTGTCCGCCTTCTTTTCCCAGGTGGGCAGGGCCAAGGGCCGTTTGCCTGATGAGGACATCATATATCACAAGCGCGGCATAGCGAAAGCCACCAACAAGAAAGACAATACGCCCGTTCAACCTGCGGGTCTTGGGGCGCAAACCGCGGTTGTTTCCGCCGACGACGACCCGAGGCAAGCGCTCGTGGATTGGATGTCCGCCAAGGATAATCCATTTTTCGCCCATACGTTCGTGAATCGTTATTGGAAGCATTTCTTCGGTCGAGGCTTGGTGGACCCCGAGGACGACATGCGCGAAACCAATCCCGCGGTGAATCCCGAACTCCTTCAGGCTCTGGCCGAAAAGTTCATCGAAAGCGGTTTCGACATGAAGGGCATAATTCGTGACCTTTGCCGATCGAAGACCTATCAGTTCAGTTCCATACCCAACCGATACAACGCCAAGGACAAGCACAACTTCTCTCGACACTATCCTCAGCGTTTGCAGGCCGAGGTATTGCTTGATTCGATCGATGACCTGACCGAGGTTCGAACAGGTTTCAGTGGCCTTCCCGCTGGCACGCGAGCCACCATGCTCCCTGACAACAGCTTCAACCAAAAGAGTTATTTCCTCTCTGTCTTCGGTCGTCCCGACAACGCCAGCGCCTGCGAGTGTGAACGTTCGGGCGACGCCAGCTTGGCTCAGAGCCTGCACTTGATTAATTCCAAGGATATTCAAACCAAGCTCAGCAGTGGCGCAGGTCGAGCCAATAAGTTGGCCAACGACAAGGAAAAAACAGACGCGGAAAAAATTGAAGAACTTTATTTTGCTGCTTTTTCTCGCGCTCCGAAAGAAGGTGAATTGAAAATGGCCGTTGATTACGTGAATCGAGAAATCGAGGATGAAAAAGGCGTGAAAAAGCCCGTGGCCAAGAAAGAGGCCTACGAGGACGTCGTTTGGGCCCTTTTCAATACCAAGGAATTTTTGTTCAACCTCTAAGTCCCGACCACTTCCGGCAGCTTTAAAACTCAAGGACCCAAATAAGATAATAGCAATGAAGCCCACCGCATTCGGTTGCGAAGAGTTTCAGCGAAACCTTGCGATTGATAGGCGTGGGTTCGTAAAGGCCGGCACCTTGGGAATGGCGGGTCTTTCCTTGCCCCAAGTTTTAAAGGCTGAAAGCCAAGCCGCCCCCGGAAAGGCCTCGAAGGAGAAATCCGTCATAATACTATGGCAACGCGGTGGCCCCAGTCAGCACGAGACTTGGGACCCCAAGCCCGATGCGCCTCAGGATTATCGAGGGGCGTTCGGCGCCATGTCCACCAACGTGCCCGGCATACAAATTTGCGATCTCTTGCCGAAGTGCGCCAAGGTGATGGACAAATTTTCCATCATTCGAAGCCTTTACCATACTGATGCAGGGCATTCCGCCGGCGACCAGATAATGTTCACGGGGTATCCGCCGAACAAGGGGAACCCCAACGAGAACTTTTACCCGAGCTGCGGCTCCATCGTGGCCGAGCAACAAGGTCACCTGAATCCTGAGTTGCCCCCCTACGTCATGATTCCCCGTCGTCTTCCCGGTGTGGACCCTGCCTACCTCGGGAAAAAATACGCCCCTTTCGAGACTCAAGCCGACCCAGCCGTGGAAGGTCCCTTCAATCTGCCGAATTTCTCCTTGGGGGACTCTCTTTCGCTGAACCGACTTGATTCTCGGAAGGGACTTCTCAAATCTTTCGACGACATTCGTCGAGAGGTCGATGTTTCGGGTTCCATGGAAGCCGCCGATGGTTTTAATCAACAAGTCTTTGATATCCTGACAAGCCCCAAGGCTCGAGATGCCTTTGATCTCGATGCCGAGCCACGAAAACTTCGCGAACGCTACGGATTCATGCCTGCCTACAAGGCACCCACCCCCGATCGTTGCGGAGTACCCGCATGGAGCCAGCGAATGCTCTTGGCTAGAAGATTGGTCGAGGCCGGCGTACGTCTGGTGACTGTCGACCTGCGATGGTGGGATACGCACGTCAAAGGATATGAGACCATGCGAGATGGTTTTCTACCGAGGTGGGACCAAGCTTACTCCGCTTTGTTGGAGGATCTCGAGGATCGCGGATTGTCGGACAACGTAATGGTCGTGGCATGGGGTGAGTTCGGTCGTACCCCAAAGGTGAACTCCACGGGTGGACGCGACCACTATCCGAACGTTTTCAGCGCTTCCGTATCCGGTGGAGGCATCCAAGGCGGGCGGGTCATCGGTGAATCCGATTCGAAAGGCACCGAACCCAAGGAACGCCCCGTGCAACCTCAAGATGTCTTGGCCACGATGTATCGGCATCTCGGCATCGACTTCAACAAGTATTACCTCGATCATGGTGGTCGTCCCGTTCCCGTTCTGCCTTTCGGGGCGCCGATCGACGAGTTGTTTTCTTAGTTTTACCACCGACCTATCTTGAAAAAAGGTACAATCATCTGGCGTTTCCATTGACTCGCTCGCACTTGCTCAAGAAACTTTAGCCACTTATGAATCCCATGCTTCGAATCTGCTTTTTCTCCCTTGTTTCCATTTTTATCTCGGATGTTTTGGGCCAATTGCCTTCAACCCGATTCGACCGACTCTATCCGCCTTCGGCCATGCGGGGCACGGAATTGGAGGTAAAGGTTTCGGGAGTGGACCTAGAGGGCGTGAAGTGGATGAATTTTTCTCATGAGGCCCTCAAGGCGGAGCCTAAAAAGAATGAGGACGGCGAAATCGTGGCCAACGTTTTTCTTTTGAAAGTTGCCGGCGACGCGCCTATTGGTATCCACAAGGCTTGGGTCGGCGGCGGTAAATTCGGGGCGTCGAACTACCGTTCTTTTGTCGTTGGAGATTTGCCCGTAGTCGAAGCGGGTTCCGGAGGAAGTTCGATGGAAAAACCTTTCGACATGGAACTTGGGCAAACTGCTCTTGGAAAGGCTCCCGCCGGAAAATACGGATGGTTCAAGTTCGCGGCAAAAAAAGGCCAACGGATACTGGCTGAGGTTTCGACCAAGGACATAGACTCTCAGCTAATGCCATCGATCGCTCTTTACAATTCTTCCGGTTTGCAGCTCGATAATGACTCCCAGGGCGGTTTGTTGGACTTTACCGCTAAATCTGATGGTGACTTCTTCGTCCGACTTAACGATTTCCTATACAAGGGAGGTGATGACTACGTCTACCGCCTCTCGGTTACCACCAGAGCGCGCATTGACATGGTGTACCCTCCCTTGGGCAAAGCGGGAACGAATGCAAAATTTACTATTTATGGCCGTAACTTGCCCGGTGGGCAACCATCCGAATGGAAGACAAAAAAAGGAAAACGTCTGGAAAAGAAAGAAATTCAAGTACAACTTCCTATAGGCGATTCTCGCGCCAAGTTGAAACTGACGGATTATCTTGATCCGCGTCGCGCGGCTCTCGATCACCTCGAATATAGGCTCAGTTCCCCGCAAGGCACCTCCGCCGCCGCCTTCATCGGTTACGGAAGCGAGAATCCGATTTTCGAGACTGATTCCGATAATGATCTTCCCGGCAAAGCGCAGAGAGTGAACGTTCCTTGCGAGTTCGTGGGAAAATTTTATCCGTCCGCCGACAAGGATAGGATTAGATTCAGCGCCAAGAAGGGCGACACTTTCCGCATCGAAGTGGTATCCGAGCGTTTGGGCCGTCCTTCCCACGCTTTTCTTCTCCTAGAGCAATTGACGAAAAAAGCCGATGGCAACGAAACCGCCAAGGAAATTGGTAAATCCTTGGAAACCGCCTCCACCTTGGGAGGTCAACTTTTCGATATCTCCACTCGCGACCCTTCTCTGCGATTCGAGGCTTCTTCAGATGGAGACTATCGTATTTTGGTCTACGATCTTTTCAATTCTTCACCCGATCCACTTAACGTATATCGGCTTTCCATTCGCAAGGAGTCGCCGGATTTTCGTCTCGCTGCCTATGGCATGCTTCCTCCTCCTGCCCCAAATTCTAGTCCCGTTTTTGTGAAATCACCCACGATTCGTAAGGGTGAAGCCTTTCCCTTAAAGGTTCTCGCTCTTCGGCGAGATGGTTTCAAAGATGCCATCGACTTGGAGGTAGTGGGCTTACCCGATTTCGTTTCCTACTCCCCGAAAAGGATACCGGAGGGAGTGGACTCAGTGACTGTTCTTTTTCAAGCTTCCGACAAGTCTACCGATTGGAATGGTTTGTTCTCTATTGCAGGTCAGTCAAAGGTGAGCGGTAAGGACGTTCGCAGGGATTGTCGATTTGCGGACGTTTGTTGGAGTTCTTACAACACACAAGCCAAGATAGCGGTTTCACACATCCAAGTTGTTGAGAAAGCACCTCTGGCTGTCGTTGGTCGTGAAAATACACCCGTTAGGGTTGTTTTCGACGATGTCAAGTTGGCCGAGACTGCCCAAAAGGCTGTCGAGAGCGCAGAAAAAGCTTCTCAAGAGGCAGATAAAAAATTGACGAATGTTCAAGCCAAGTTGAAGGCTCCCTTGGATGCCGAGAGTAAGGCAAAGCAGGAGCTTTCTACAAAAACGAAAGAATTGGAAGACAAGGAGAAGGTAAGGGCGGATCTTGCCGACAACCAGATCAAAGCCGCCAAGGAAAAGCTGGCTCAAGCCAAATCGACTCTCACAAAGGCAGATGCCGAAAGCAAGAAGACTGCCGCCGACCAAAAGACGATAACTGCCGAGGTGGCTAAAGCTAAGGCTTCTTTTGATTCAGCCGAGAAGGTTGCCAAGACTGCTGAGACTCTTTTTACGACAGTTCAAAAAGACGCCAATAAGCCGGAACCCGAAAAACAAAAGGCCAAACAGGACGCCGATGCCAAGCGTAAGGCGGCGGCAGTTGCCAAGATGGCTCATGAGCAATTAATCAATGCAAAGCTCAATCCGGCCAACCAAAGGATGACTGCAGCGGCAAAAGCTTTGACCGAAGCCAAGACCAAGTCCGACACCGTCGGAAAGGAATTGGCGAAATTGGAGGCCGACCTTAAGAAGTCCGCTCAAGGAATTACCTCCCTGACGGCCGCCGTCAAGCAGGTCGAAAAAAAGGTGATAACCGCCGAAACTGCAGCCGATAAGGCTCGAGCGGAGTTGGCTTCCGCGAAAGCCGCTCAGGCAGGCAGGAAGACTGAACTTGAGAGCCGCAAAGTTGAGCTGGCTGAGGCCAACAAGCTCAAGGATACCCCGTCTTCTGATTCGCGAGTATTCGAGACAGCCGTTTCGGGCATCATTAAAATCCCTGTCAAGTTGGACTCAACGGATGATTTTAAGGCCCAAACCAAGATCAAGATATACGGGCATTCCGGATTTTCCAAAGTCAAGGAGATCAATATCGATCCGAAAAAGAAGAATGAGGGAGTGCTGGAGTTGAACCTGGCAAGCGCCAAAATTCCTGCAGGTGAATTTCCGCTTTTTTGTTCCGCTCAAGTCAAAGGGAAATACAAGATGGTTTCGGAGGACGAGGCCAAAAAGGCCACGGAAGATGCCAAGAAGGTGGATGAGCAGTTGAAGGTAGCCAAAGTGAAGTCAACGGAAACTAAGAAGGAGTTCGATGAAGCCAAGAAGAAGTTGGACCAAGACAAAGCCGCCCAAAAGTCTGCCGAAAGTGAATTAGCCAAGGTCAAAACCGATTCAGCCAAGGCCAAGACAGCTTATGACTCAGCGGAAGCCCAAGCCAAGAAAGCCGAGGAAGAAGCCAAGGGCATTCTTGCCGATGCGGCAAAACCGCAACCTGAAAAGGACACGGCTCAAAAGAATTCAGTTGTAAAAAGAAAAGCTGCGAACGATTTGAAACTGGCCTTGGACAAACTT
>MDTG01308638.1_pt1 | contig 14073 bp, 13 predicted proteins | sample 811421 | NCBI WGS metagenome assembly MDTG01 (sample SAMN05326645, study PRJNA326480) | marine metagenome | isolation source: seawater | place: Pacific Ocean: South East | collected 2011 | reverse complement strand
GGTAAGAATCGAGAACAGGAGAAGAGCTACGCGAATCATCTTGAATCTATTCGAGCAGCTCAGGGTATCACTTGGCCACTTCGAATTTATCGAAATGACGGCCCACTGAGTCCGGATATTGCTCTATCAGGAGGTCACGGCAGTCGCGATGGCCCCGAATTTGGAGGGGATCAAGCGGTTCGTCGGCAAAATCGGTCCAGCCCATGAAATAAAGTGTACTGGGGATTCCATCGAGCCAGAGCCGGGTAGCCTTGAAATTCGCTTTCTTGTTTCTGGCCACGAAGCAGACACCAATGTCGGACTTGCCGGGCCAGCGCGTACTCAGAAGGGCTTCCCCGGGATGCTCCCTGAGGACAGAGTGGCCGGCCAGGTCCTCAAAGTAGCGTTCTTCCAGTCCAAGCGCATCGAAAATACTGGGCATGATATCGAGGTGTGAAACGAGTTCCTGGCGGGGCTGTTCGGGCACCCATTCCGGCCACTTGATCATAATGGGCACCTCGACCTGTTCGCGCCGCAGGCTGGAGCAGTGGAACCATGCACCGTTTTCCTGGAACTCTTCGCCATGGTCCCCCGTGATTATGATGATGGAGTTATCGTAGCGCCCTTCTTGCCTGAGGTAGGTAATGAAGTCCTCCATCTGCCGGTCGATCCAGTTGACCGCATTTTCGTAGCGCTTGACCACTTCTCGAATTTGCTTCGGGGTGGGCTTAAGGGCCCCAAAGTCTATGGCGGAGCAGTCCTGGTGAATGGGCGTAAAATTATCGCTCGGCCAGTAGTAGTTGTAGTGAGCCGAGTCGAGGGAGAGAAAGTGAAGGTGACCGCCAGCCGGGGTATTTTCGAGCTGGTTCCTGAGATCGTTCATGATGATCTTTTCCCTTTCCGGGATGCCAAGTTTTCCGGGAAGGAGCGGCGCGTCCAGGAACTGCTCAGCAAACTTGTGGTCAGTCCCGAAATTGAGATCACACATCTGCTTGTAGCTCAAGTCGCACACCGCGCGCACGCTGCAGCGGTAACCGAGTGCATGAAGAAGACGGATGGGATAGGATCCCTTGAATCCCCCTGGTTCCCGGCCTTCCCCGAGCGCGTCCCTCCAGTCGATACCAATTCTGCTGTGGAAAAGGGTATACCACGATACTGGAGTGCAGTTGGAGCCTGCGAAAGTAATGTCGAATTGCTGGCATTCCTCTCGCGCAAACCTGGAGAGGAAGGGCATGACCTGCGGCCGGACGGTATCGGCTCGCCAGGTTTCCACCATTACGATGTAAATATCGGGACTACGCTCCAGACTGGGGAGAGGGGAGGAAAGGAGCGTTTCGGTCTCGCTTCCGTTCTGGGTAAGAACAAAGCGAACTTCCAGAGTTTCCAGTCCGGGATCGGGTCGGAGAATGCCGAGGTGGATCGCGAAGGAAGCGTGTTCTGCCTGCCACACCTCCTTCCGCATGCTTGTCATGCTGAGCGCCTGCTGTGCGATAGCTCCGATCCAGAGTCCGGCAAGGAGGGCAAGGGCTCGTGAGGCTTGCATGTGGATCCTGTAGCGGCGGGAGAGCTTATGCAGCCCGAAATAGGCACCGATCGCGAGAGCGATCACGGTGACGACTGTCAGGCCGACCTGAAAGGGAGACTGCTCGATTCCTGCCGCCTCCAGTTCCACCTGGATGTCGAATTTTCCATCCAACGTCAGGTTGTTGACGACATCGATGAGCGATTGTTCCCAGTAGATTTCGGCCGCAAGGTCGGCGAGGACAAGAAGGGGAATGAGGACCATGCCGGCGATTACGAGCCAGCGGGTATAGGGGGGAAAGAAGAGCAGGAGGGCTTGAGAGAGCAGGATGCCGCCGAGGGTGACCCCGCCAAGGGAGAACAACCGACCCAGAATGAGAAGTGTGGACTCCCAGATGTTCTTTTCCTGAATGCTGCCGAGGGAAGAGAAGTCCCGAGTAAGAAGAACGAGGAAGACGAGAATCCAGAAGGCACCGTTGAAGTGCCAGGCCCTCTTTCCCGACTCGGGCAACCTGGGCCGCCGGGGGGGGGGCGTGCTGTCTTTTCGAGAGGCACAGAGGAACACGGTGAGCCCAGTGGTCCCAAGGCCAGCCAGTCCGATTCCAATCCAGTATATCTCAAACGGGACCGCGGGATGGAGAGTGATCAGAAAAAAGAGACTACATGTCGCCAGCGCACCCATGGTAAGCCGGGCGATCTTCACTTCGTGCTTGTGCCGGCGCAGGAGATGCCGGACGAGACGGACGAAGCCCACCGCAGCGAGGACCCCGAGAGCAACAACAGCAGCGCCGATCAGGATATTGTATCCGAAATTGCCGGGTCCCAGCTTGAAGGTGCGCTGGAAGGGGACCTGGATCACCAGGGCACCGACCAGCCAGGCCAGGGTGAGGACGGGGTTCCAACTCGCAGACGGGGAGGGAGGTGTGCTCGATTCGTTGCCCATGAGCTCTCTACTTCGGTGGGAACCGAGCGGGAGGGGGCCATTGTCCCATGCCTTCGGAAGGATGCAAGCGGATCTGGGAGACATCCCACTTGCCAAGGGGCGGTCCCGATGTTTTGTAGCCTCACTCCATGCCGACCTACGATTACCTCTGTGAGAGCTGCGGACATCGATTCGAATACTTCCAGAGTATGAACGATGAGAAGCTGAAGGATTGTCCGTTGGAGGACTGTAGCGGGCCCGTGAAGCGGTTGTTGGGAACGGGAGCCGGGATTATCTTCAAGGGGGGAGGATTCTATGAGACGGATTATCGCAGCGATTCCTATAAGAGTGGAGCCAAGAAGGATTCTGAGGCCAGCAAGCCCAAGGAGAAGGGAAGTGACTCTGCGGGCTCGAAGTCGCCCTCTGGATCGGATTCCAGCTCGAAAGCGGGATCTGGCGGGAAAGGAGGGCCGGCGAAATCCGACTGAGGGAGGCAGCCGTGTCTTGTTTTGAAAAACTCTGAATTCTGGACAGCCCCGGCAGGATAAGAAATACTCTTTATCGAACGATGGGCGAGAGCGAGCAGGATCAGTCAAGGAACACGGGGCCCACTGGGTTCGAAAGTCCCAGCAAGGGCAGCGATACCGGGAAGGACAAGGATGGTGTGAAGGACAAGGACGCCGGGAAGGACAAGGACGCCGGGAAGGACACGGATTCCGGGAAGGACAAGGATTCCGGGAAGGACAAGGATTCCGGGAAGGATAAGGATCAGGGTTCGGAGGAGCAGAAGAAAAAGAAAAAGCGAACCGTGCCTCCTCCGACCCGGAAAAGCGTGTTCTTTAAGAATCTGTTCTACCTTTCGCTGCTGGGCTTGCTCGCGATTGGTGGCCTCGCCTTCCTCTCCTTCCAGCCGCAGGATCTTTCCGACATTGAGGGATATGTCAGTGACTCCTCCGTTCCTCCAGCGGAGGGCCCCCCTTTGGCATCTGTGCTTGAGAATGCCTATAAGAACATGGCTCCCGTGAGGATCACCGAGGGGGAGTTAAACAACTACCTGCGGCGCACACTAGCGGTTGAACAAGGGGGGCTGTTCAGGAAACTGGTCAAGGCCAAGGGAGTTTGGGTGCGGCTCGAGGAGGGGGGGGTCGAAGTCATCATTGAGCGAGAATTCAAGGACAGGCGCCATACCGTATCCATGCTTTTTCGTCCGAAGCAGACTAAGGAGGACGACGGTAGTATCAATACCGCGGTAGGACAGGAACGGGGAAAATGGGGTCGCACGCGGGTTTTGAATGGGTTCATGTACCTGACCTATTCTTCGTTCAAGGCCCTCCAGAAGGCTTATGATGAGGAAACCAAGCTCATTTGGCAGAAGATGTTGCGGGCCCGCTTCCGAATCAAGGTTTCAGATGGTTTGCTGGAACTCTCTCCGCCGTTGACCAAGCCCTTGGAGGTTCCCGCGTCCTGAATCGCAGATGGAATGTGACCCGGGCGGGGAGGTAAGAGGGCTGAAGTTCTCCCGCTTCTCGTGGGGTAGTCCCCTGACTCCTTGCATTGGCGGGATTTCTGAGTCATGAGTGGCGCCCTGACGGTGTGAAATATTTTCCTTCAGTGCTGGTATGCGCTTTCTGGGGCGGGGGACTTCTCCTCCCAGCCTGGGGTCAGGGAGAGAGTCGGCCGCCTGTGTCTCCAGTGGAGCGAGCGGGACAAGTGCCTCCCGATGCAGCCCCGCAGCCGGCGCCTTCCATTGCCCTTGAACTGGCTGGAGATGAGAAGCCGCGACAGGTTACCGAAAGCGAATCAAGACAATTCGTGGTACACGGGTCAGACTTCCCAACCCGGGGCGCAATTGCTTCGCTGGCCGAAGGCACGCGAACCACGTTGCTGGAAATCATGGGGAGGGATGAAGATGACTGGGAACATGCAGTTGCCATCCAGCTTCGGGACGGAAATGCACCAGTAAAGATGAGCTTTTACCAGGTGCCGGGAGGCTACCGGCTGCAGCTCGACGTCTACTTGTCGCGGGGAAAGCCCTCCGGCCTCGAAGAGGCAATCCTCGAATTGCTTCTTATTGAGTATGGACTGCGCGGGCGCAGTGGCGAGGAGGTAAATTCAGTGGGAGTGCCAGCTTGGCTGGTCGAGGGGATGATGGAAAGTTTCCGCTGGAAGCGGGGTCAGAGAGAGCGCGCTCTCTACGCCGCCATTTTCAAGAAAAACGAACTCTTTCCGGTAAAGAAATTGCTCGAGATGGACAAGGTCGGTGACCTGGATGCAATTGCATATGCGGCTTTCCGGGGATCTGCCGGGGCGCTTGTGATGTCGCTCATGGATCAGGCCGGCGGCCCGCAGTCGATGCGGTCCATGCTGCGCGAGTTAGCAACCTTCGAGGGCGATATTAAAGGTCTTCTGCTTAAGCACTTTCCCAACATGAATCTTGGGCCGGAGAGTTTCTCAAAGTGGTGGGCCCTCAAGTTGGCGCAAATGGCGGAGAAGCCTTTCCCACACGTCCTCGGCATTCTGGAAACGGAGAAGGAGTTGCAGGAGGTGCTGGTCGTGCGATTCTCTGATCCGACGGGGAATCTGATCGAGGTCGGCGCAGACCAGTTTCGAGATCTTCTGGCCATGCCTTTCAAGGAACGGCAGGCCTCCATCCGGGTGGCGGTGGACCAGGGAAGCCAGTTCCTCTATCGGGTCTTCCCGGCACATCGGCCGGTTTTGATGGCCTACCTCGATATCCTGAGAGAAATTGCGGCGGACCGGGATGAAGGTCTTCCGCAGCGCCTCGAAGAGCTCAGGAGGGAGCGCGCCCGGTTGCGGAGCCTCGGGGTGCGGACCCGGGACTATCTCGAATGGTATCGCATCGCTAATTCAACAAGGCTGACGGGAGACTTTGAGAGCTTTGTAGAACTGAAAGCGAGATTGGAGCAGGGCCCCGGGCAGGGCGACGGGCCGGTCTCGGAGTATCTCAACTCCATGCAACGTCTCTTCGAAGAGAAAACGGACTAGGTGGTATTTCTCTCTGCGTCCAAGCCGCTGGAATTCCCGAGCTGCTGTCCGAGCCAGCCAATGAAATCGTCGTGCCGGTCGCGGTCATATTGATGGCATCGAAAACCGAAGGAGTCTCCGGTCTCGATGTTCTCCGCGAGATCATCGATGTATAGCGTTTCCGCAGGCGTAAGTCCGTATTTTGAAATAGCGTGCCGGTAGATGTCCGGATCGGGTTTGCAGCATCCGGCTTCGTGAGAAAAGACATGTCCCTCGAATTGGCCGAAGACTTCGTAGTTTGCCAGGAGCCACTCGGCATGCATGCAGTTCGTGTTGGAGAAGAGTATGAGTTTGAGCTGCCGGGAACGCATAAACGCGGCAACAGTCCACATAGCCTGAATGGGATCGAAGATCGAGTTCCACGCCCGGTGGAAATCATCAGAAGATCCAGTGAATCCGAGACGAGAGGAAGCCCATCTGACGAAGGCGTTACGATCGAGGCGGCCGGTCTCAAAATCCTCCGCCTTTTCGCGGAGGCTTCGTAACCGGCCTGTGGGGTCTTCAGTCCCCCTCGGGATAAGAGGAAGAAGGCCGCGGGTGAAATCAAGCTGGACGAGCACGTTACCGATATCAAAAAGGGCGGCAGTGGGCAGGGAAGGCATCGGGCGGCGGGGTTATCAGCCAGCAGAAGGCTCCGGGGACGAACTGATGGCATTTTTGGTTGCGAGTTCCAGGACGAAACGAGCCGCCACCCGTGAAGCGCGAGGGCGGGCATGGTGGGCGAGGTTCCTTTTTTGGCGGCGCCAGTTGGATGTCTGACCGGAAAGGAGGTCGTCAAGGGCGCAGGCGAGGGCTTCCTTGTTGTTGGCCAGGTCGCCGCCACCAATCCTGCGGAGGAGCTGGAGATTCCCTTCCTCCTGACCGGGAACGAGATGGTGGATGAGCATGGGACAGCGAGCGGCGAGGGCCTCGTGTACGGTGGCACCGCCGGCCTTCCCAACCACCAGGTGGTGTTCGCACAAGAGCTGTGGAACTTTCCGTGACCACCCCCTGATGTTTACCCGGCCGGGATATTCCTGTGCGATCTCACGAGCGAGGCGGTAGAGTCGGCGAACGTTCCGGCCGAGGACAATAGTCAGTTTTATGGGCCAGTCTTCATGCCGGAGTATGGTATGAGCTGTTCTCCGGAAAGATGCCCGGTTTGCGGTAGGAAAGTAGAGAATGCGGAAGGGTTGGGTTTGAGCTTCGGATTCCAGGGGGCGCAGACGATCAAAGACCGGATTGACTGGAAAGCCGGTTTCGACGATCTTCTGCCGGGGAAGCCCTTGCTCTATCAATCCTCGTTTCGTCTCGCCATCCGTGACGAGCCAGAAGTCGCTGGGAGACTTCCTCCAGGCCGCATTGATTTCAATTGAATCCGTAACAACGGTCACCATTGGCCGGGGGCGTCCTCCCCGCTTTACATAGCGCTCCACGAAGTAGGGATAGAGAGGATAGGTTGAGACGATCACATCCGGGTCGAATTCATCAAGGCGTGCTGAGAAAGCGCGCTCCACCGGGCGCATGAACGGGAAATTCTGCTTGGAAAAATCCCGGCGCTCGACCCCGTTGTAGATCCTTTTCCAGACTGCGGGCAGATAAGTGATCGCGAACCCATAACCCTTGCGCAGAATGTTGTTGAGCCACGGGGATCCTTCTGCACAGGGGTCGACCACCAGAGCGTCGGCCTGCCCCTCTAGGGCCGCGGCGAGGCCGCGGGCGGCCGTATTGTGTCCGTCGCCGAATCCCGCGGTGGTAATCAGGACACGAGGCGAACGGGACGGTTTCATCGAGACAGGTTGTAGGATATTGTGACGGCTTCGGCCAGTGATGTTGTCCAGAATTGTGATCGCAGGGTTTCGGGTCTGGAGTTGCCAGACACGGGATTTCAGAGCAGAATGAGTTCAGCAATGGAACGTGGCGATCGCTCCGGTAATTCAGAATGGGACAAGGTTTCTCCGGACGAGGAAGTAGTGCGTCTGCCGGTTTCTGATGAGGGCCCGTTGGAGCAACTTGATGTGATGCCGACCGCGCCGTCGAGCCGGGGTGGGCGGATCCAACCTGATCAGGACTTGGATGCGCTTAAGCAATTGGAGGAGAATCCTGCAGCCGTGGCGGAAGAGCTCGGAGTGGGGTGGGACGTGGAGGGCGGGGCGGCGGAAAAGACCACCCCCATGGGGTGGCTGGCGCTGATCGGAATCCTCCTTCTGGCGCTTGGAGGATGGGCTCTCGCGAAGCTGGGAAAGGGAGAGGCTCACCATGAGTCGGAGGCGAGGAAAGTTTTTGAGGAGCGCGAACAGGACAGGCGGGATACTGAGGCTGCGCGGGAACATTTCGATCGGGTCGAGGATCTGGCCAAGAGGTACCTCAAGGCTGAGACGGTTAAAGAAAAGTCCAGATACGTTCGCCACCGTGAGCGAGTAATACCGATGATGGAGGAGTTCTACGATCGCCGGGACCTGAAGCCATTAGCCCTGAAGTCCATCAAGAGGATTCGGGAGCGTGCAGTGGGCAACTATTCCTTTTTCCTCCTCGAGGTGGAGCTGGTTGGGGAGAAGATCCCCAAGTTGCTTTTTGTAGAGGACTGCGTCGACGGGCAGCCGCGATTCGACTGGGAGTCAGAGGTGAGTTACCAGCCGATTGAAATCGCGGATTACCTCGAGGAGAAGCCCGTTGAGGCGATGGAATTCCGGGTCTACGCGAGATTAGACAACTTCTACGCATTTGAGTTTACGGATGAGGATCGGTACCGCTGCCTGAAGCTCACCTTTCGTGATGACGACGAGTTTCTTTTTGGCTATGTGGTAAAGGGTAGTCGAGAAGAGCTCGAGTTGACGGCCTACCTCGAAAGGGGTGACCCGAAGGAAGGGCAGCCAGTTCTGCTGCGCCTGCGATTTCTCCCGGATACGCAATCCCGGCGATCCGTGCTGGTAGAGAAAGTGGTCTCTCCTCGCTGGGTTCTCGTTGAATAGCGAGTCCAACTAACCCGTTCGAGTTTACGATCACCCGGGTTGCTAGGCAGGCCTGGCAATGGTAATGAACCAACTATCGGGAGGGTATGAAGTTTGTCCCTGCCGATGGTTTCCTCATCCAGCCTTGTCATGAACAGATTCATTCTTTCACTGAGCGTAGTCATCGGAGGTCTCATGATCTTTACCGGGAGTTCGGGCGCGCAGCAGGTTCCTGCCGTCTTCGGTAAATACCTGAAACTGGGGGAAGCCGCGCGTGGGCAGCTCGTGGTGGTGGAGCCGCCGAAGGAAATAAGCACCTACGTCAAGAAGGTCGAGAAGGCCGCTCGGGCTGACCCGGAATGGTTCAAGGATTATTCGAAGAATGCCAAGCCGGGAGTTCCTCTTCCGTTTCACGAGAAGCTGGGCCTGACCGAGGAGGAATACGCTCTTTACAACAAACTATGGGATGAGCGGAAAATGACTCCTCTCAAGGATGGCAATGTTGTGGTTAGACTGGAGCAGCCGAAGAGTGGCGAATGGATGATCCGGGTGTCAGGAAAGGGCGCTTCCCTGTCGCTTCTACGCTACCGGCAAGAAGACGACGTGATCAAATCCCCGAATGGCCTGCTTACCCGCCTTGACGATATCAATGCCGATCCTAGGAGTATTCTGGGGAACTGGACGGGGCACGAGTGGAGATTTCAGGAGGAGGATAGCTTGGGGAAGACGAAGGAAAATTTTGCGATCGGTTCGCTAGTGGACACCCGTTGGGGCCTGTTGGTTTACCGGCTCCAGTCCACGTCCCCTGCAGGTAGACTTCTGTTCGACCGAAGCATGGTAATCAGATTCCCCATGCCCGCCGAGTAGCGCAGCTTCATTCTTGAAGAACGTCCGGATAACGTCGGCAGGGATTACGCTCGTCCGCTGGCTGGTTGCACCCTCGCTGGTGCTCCTTGTGGTCCTTTTGATTTTCTCCAACCTGGTCCTGCAGACACGCGCGGTCCGGGACTGGACCAGCAACAAGCTGGAGCGTCGCCTCGGATTCGACCTTAGGATCAGATCTCTTTCTTGGACCCCGTGGACGGGCATCCAGGTGCGGGATCTTCTTGCAGAGATTCCGGACACCGGAAACGGATCGAGGGGTCATCTGCGGCCCCTGTATGAGCTCGACATCGATGTGGAGATCTCATTTGGAGCACTCTTGAGCGGAAAGTTGCAGGTTCGTGAAATATGTGTGCGGAGGGGAGTCGTGGCTCTCCCTCTGGAGTTGCCTTCGCTGCTGCCCGGGGAGCCGGAAAGGATTGAAGACCGCAGAAGCGACCTTGCCGGGGGAAAGAAAGGCGATGGTAAAGAGAAGCCATCTCAGCCGCGGCCGGGAAGAATGCTTGAGCCGGAAGAGAGGCCCGTCGCGATGCGGGAGAATGTTCGCTCTCCAGTCCACCCAACGGTCAGGCTCATTATCGATCGTTGCGACGTTGAGGTCTATTCCATCTACGGGCAGGGAGCTCAGGGCCTCCGGATGCGTAACCTGAGGGGCGAATTACCCCTCCGGGGAAAGGATGCCGAGGGGTGGATTAGTTGTGACGAGATCGCCCTCGGGGGAAAGACACTGATGGAGGGATTAGAAGTGCCGCTGTTCTGGAGCCGACCGTTCCTCCAGCTGCCGGCCCGAACATTCGACTGGAAGGGACAATCCCTCCAGGCGGAAGGTTATTGCCGGATGGTGGGAATCCCGAATTTCTCGGTGAACATTAGCGTGCCAGCTGGTCCCATGGGACCGGTTGCCATTACCCTGGGATCCAGCCTCGAAATAAAAGCGGAAGCCTTGCAGGTGGATGGATTCCTCCAGGGCACGCTTACGGCTCTTGACACCTGGTGGGGCAACTTCGAGGCCGAAGCGCATTCACTCATGGTTTCCTCTAAGCGGGGGGAAAGCCGGAAATTTGAATACGGCCAGGCCATCTCCAGCCTGAGAGGAGGAACCCTCCGCGTAATGGATGCCCGGCTCCAAAGCGAGCAGTTGTCCTTTCTGGGAAATGGGGTGATCGTACCGGATGGCAGGCTGCGGGGAGTGGTGCGGGTGGTAGCGGATCCTTCGCACGCCGAGATGCTGACCCGATTTGCCGTGGGCGCCATGTTGACTGGAGGATGGACGAGGTCGTGGCTTGCACCGCTGGGCACCCCCGATCGGCAGTTTCGTGATTTGCACATGGAAGGAACTCTCCGGCGGTTCATGATCGACGTTGGACGGAGCAGGGAAGAAATGGAGATTCGACAGATCTGGGACCGGGTATCAACCTTCCTGCAGGGTGAGATGAGAGAGCAGCGGCAGGAAAATCAGGATTTTCCGAGCTCTGAATCTTTGCCCTGATAAGGGGACCGCGAATGTTCCCCATCAAATAATACCAGCGATATGAGAGTGATTTCAGGCTCGGCTCGGGGAGTGCGACTCAAGGTTCCGGCGAAGGAAACCAGACCGAGTACGGACCGGTTACGCGAGGCGCTTTTCTGCATGCTGCAGGAACGTTTGGAAGGCGCCCGCGTCCTGGACCTCTTCGCCGGGTCCGGCGCCCTCGGGATCGAGGCTCTGAGCAGGGGAGCTCGACAGGCTGTATTCATCGAGGTCCGCCACGCCGCCGTGGAGGTAGTGGAAAAAAATATCGAGCGAGCCAGGATGGAGGGGAAGGGAATTGTTCTTCAATGTGATGTCTTCGCCTACCTGTCGGGTTCCGGTGAAGAGTTCGATCTCATCTTCGCGGATCCGCCATATGCTGTGAACTCTGGATCCGATCCTGCTGGAACTCTCCTCAGCGACTCCAAGCTGGCAGCCCGGTTGAGCCCTGCTGGGTTGCTCGTGCTGGAGGTAGAGTCCGAACGCGATGCTCCGGACGCGCCGGGATGGCGTCTGCTCGAACGCCGGAAGTACGGGGGCAGCGCGATTCTGTTTTACGCTCATGGAGACGCCCGCTAGGTTTCGCTGCCATGAACCTGGCGGTGCGGGCGCTCTACCAGTTGCTGCTCCCGCTTCTTTGTCTGGGAGTGGCCCCGTTCTGGTTGTTCAAAATGGCGCGAAGGGGGGGGTTCGACAAGCGTCTCTGGCAGCGATTGGGCATCTTTGACCGACCTTCGGATTCGGAGCCGCGCGGTGTCATCTACGTGCATGCGGTCAGCGTAGGCGAGGTTATGATGGCACTGCGCCTTGTCCGGGAGTGGTTACAACTCCATCCGGAGGAGAGATTTGTGATAGCAACCACCACGTCGACCGGATTTCAGCTGGCCGAACAGGAGGCCCCGGAAAGTGTGCGGGTGATCTACAGCCCGGTGGACCACTCCACAGTTCTCAGACGGACGTTCCGGCGCTTTAAGCCAGCCTTGATCGTTCTGATCGACTCCGAACTCTGGCCCGGTCTGATCGACCTCGCCGACCGGGACGGTCTTCCGGTAGCACTGGTAAATGCGCGACTTTCCCAGCGGTCAGCTCGCCGCTTCGGAAAGCTCAAGTTTCTTGCGGCACCGATACTATCCAAGCTCAAGCTGGTGTGCCTGCAGGTCGATGAACACGTGGAGGTCTGGTCGAGGCTCGGAGTAGCGCAGGATGTCCTGGAGGTCACCGGCAGCCTCAAGTTTGATCTTGAAGGGAGCGGAGCTCCGCGTTCACGGCAGAGGGAAGAATTCAAGGAAATGCTCGCAAGTTTTGGGTCAGGCCGGCCAGTCGTCCTTGCGGCGAGTACGCATCGTGGCGAGGAAGTCCTCATTGCAGAGGCAGCCCTGGCAATTCCCGGGGCGTTGGCGGTTGTCCTTCCGCGCCATGCTGAGCGTCGGGAGGCCGTCCGGACAGATCTGGAGCGGGCTGGCCATGAGGTGGTCCTCCGGAGTTGCTTCAAGCCGCCAACTGATCTTGGAAGGGCAGTTCTTGTTGTCGACAGCACAGGCGAGCAGCGGGACTGGATCGCGCATGCCGATGTGGTCGTGATAGGAAAGAGTTTCCTTGCGCGCGGGGGACAGAATCCGGTTGAAGCGATCGCAGCACGGGTCCCGGTAGTCTGCGGTCCGCACATGGATAATTTCGAACCCCTCATTTCCGAGTTGCGTGACGCGGGTGGAATCGAAAGCACTTCCACAGACGCCCTGGAGAGTGGAATCCGGTCGGTTCTCGAATCGGTGCCAACCAGACGGGCTCGAAGTAAAAGGGCCTTGGAGGTCCTCGAGCGACACCGGGGAGCCACCGTCCGAGTCATCGAGCGTCTCCGCAGGCTCCTGCCCCTGGGGCGTCATTGAGAGGAGCTTGTCATTACCAGAAGCCGCCAGCCCGGGCGTGAAGTGAAGATGAGAAAGATTTTGTGGATTCTGGTTACCTGTGGATCAAGCCCTGTCCTTGCACAGGCGGAAGGGGGAGAATGCCGCGAAGTGGGCCGGGAGTTTGCAGAAGACGGCCAATAATCTTTCCCGATGGGTTGTCCGAGGAAGAGCGGGCTGAAGTCCTTCTCGATATCGATCACAAGGTGAGGTGGGAAATGCGTTCGCCCGGGTAAAAACGGACCGCATTTGGGATGAATTCACTTAATGTCGGTCAGCAGGTGAATCTCAAGGAGGTGTTGAAGCTCCTGCTCTCTGCAGCCGGAATGGAGTTGACGGATACAATCGCAGCCGTGGGCACCGGCGGGGGTATGGGGCGCCTCCGGATCTCGGTGTTCGGTGACCCCCAAGAGGGCAACTTCACCTTCCGGATCCCAGAGCACTATTTCACCCTCACTGCGGTCGGGGTTTAGGATGGGCTTCCCATTACGATGGATCCTCTACTGGTTGGGAGTAGTCCCCGTGCTGCTCGCGGCGGCGGAGAGTGCCCTCCTGAATGCCTGAAAAGTGTTTGGCTAGCGCCAACGTAAAGGGATACGGCGAAAGGGTAAGATTACGGATGAATGTGGGCCGCAGGAAAAAGAGGGGTTCCCGCTGACGGATTTAAGAGAAGACGGCCGGTCTGCCCCCGCAGCAGCGGCTGGCTCGGTATGCCCTGGCCCTGTGAACGGAAATCGAGCGAGCCCATGAGGCCAGAGGGGGAAAGGACAGGACCTGGTAAGCTATTTCAAGGAGGAGCACCCCAGGCGCCGCAAGGATGGTGGGCACTGGGACTTCAAGTTTGATATTCCGGGCCAGATGTTCCGGGATTACCAGGGCAGCAAGAGCCACATCTATATGAGCTTGTGGGTCAGATGAAAGCGTCCGGGGGACCCTAGCGTCGTCCGGCCGCCCTGCGCCGGAATTCCTCCAGCTTTTTCTGTTCGAGATAACTGTTAAAACGTCTGGCCACTGCGACATCGGGATCAACCTCCGGATTTACGAAGGGATTGTTACTCCCATACCAGGACCAGGGTCCACGAGGGACATTGAAGAATTCGACGAAGCGCCAGTAAACCTTGTCACCGGATTTTAAGGAGAGGTAGTCTCGGACAGCCGGAGAAACATCGATCCCGGCCTTGTTGTTCTCCCGGTTTCGAGGTGGCTGTCCCCCGAAAACATATTTCCAGTCGTCAGTGACCCAGGGGCCGCAGTCTTCCCATTGAGCGAAGCATGCCCGGCCGCGGAAGTAGAGCTGGATCCAGCGGCCCTTGCAGATGCTTGTCCCCGGCCGCGGATTGTAGCGGAAGAACCAAGGGATGACCCTGGAGGCCTCCGGGC